>BNJS01002336.1_pt1 | contig 154497 bp, 317 predicted proteins | sample 8540461 | NCBI WGS metagenome assembly BNJS01 (sample SAMD00202454, study PRJDB9452) | human saliva metagenome | isolation source: human saliva | place: Japan | reverse complement strand
AAAATTTAAGAAGAAAAATTTTCTTTGTAGCACTAGTAAAAATCCAGTTCTTCATGGATTTTTACGGAAAATCGAGACCTAGGGCTCGAATTTTTAGCCATGAAGACTCACTTTTGCGAGGCTGCTGGCGACCTTGCAAACAAAAGAATTTTCTCTTCTTAAATTTTATTGACAGAAATGAAAAATATTTTTCTAACTAGTTGACAAAAAGGAGATAAAGGGATTATAGTTAGTTACTGAGTAGTTAACCGGTAAAGTGTTTGATTTTATAGAAAGGAAGAGAGAATGAAATTTGATTTTCAAAGTGACTTGCCATTATTTCAACAAGTGGCTTACCAACTAGAATTAGAAATTTTTAGAGGAACTTACCAAGAAGGGATCAAGTTCCTTCAACAACAGAGATATCCACGAGTTATCAAATTAATCCAGCAACAGTACTAAAGGGGATGAATTTATTGGTTGCACAAGATATTTTAGAAAAACGTAGAGGATTAGGAACTTATGTTAGCGTAGGCGCAATGCATATTATCCAAAACAAAACGACAAAAAGAATTTTTGGAATCAACCATTCAACCATCGTTCAAGAAGCACAAACATTAGGAATAAGTAGTCAAGAACTTTTATCAATGATTGAAAAAGAAATGACTCGATAAGGAGTGAAAGACATGACATTAGAAGTTAGAAATTTATCAATATATATCTTGCAGTAAAAAGATGTGAGTTTTACATTACAACCAGAAAGCATTTATGGATTACTAGGAAGAAATGGTGCTGGAAAAAGTACTGTGTTAAATATGATTGCTCATCGAATTGAAAAATTCAGGAGAAATCTTATTAGAGAATCAGCCCATATGGACAACTCCAGAAGCAATGAGTGACATTTATTTATCTAGTCCTGAAAAACTGGTTCCCAATTGATTGGAAAGTGAAAAAGATTATTAAAGTTTTCCAAGAAATTTATCCAGAATTTGACATCGAGTTTGCCAAAGAATGCATGAAAGTATTCGGTGTAGATGAGAAAAAGAAATTAGTCGAATTATCTACAGGATATAAAGTATTGTAAAGTTAACATTAGCATTACAGTGTACCTGTATCCTATGTATTTTTAGATGAACCAGTTTTAGAGATTAGATGCAAACCACCGTCAATTATTTAATAAAAAATTATTAGAAGCGTATGCTCGTAGACCAAGAACTTTTGTGATTGCAACGCATTTAATTGAAGAAATCTCTTACTTATTAGAAGAAGTCATTGTGATTCGTGATGGGGTCACTTTCCAACAATCAAGTGTTGAAGAAATTTTTACAACATGTATTTAGTAACTGGATCAAAAGCTGATGGTAAGGTGAGCTACTCTCAAATCAAACTGATTATTCATCAAGAGGAAGTTGGAAATCAATTACAAGCAGTGATTATTTCACAACAAGTTCCTCAAGAAACAGCTGATTATTCTGTACGTCGTTTAACATTACAAGAGTACTTTTATTCAACTAACTCATAAGGAAGGTGAATAAGATGACTAGATTTTATCAATTATTAAAAAAATTCAAGTTTTGGATTATTTACGCATTTTATTAATTGGTTTTAGGTTCCTATTTTGAGGTGTGATTAATGTTTTTAAACTTTATCGATCGTTCAGATGGATTTTTCATTTACAATTAATTTACCAGCCATAACTTTCTTAGCAATTACTTTATTAGGGAATAGCTTTTCGGTTTCTAATTTTTAGAGTGATGAATCAATTGAGTTATACAAGAATCGAGCAATATAAATTTTCAATTTACATGGAGCTATTATGACAACGTTATTAACGTTCAAAAATATTTTTCTTTTATGTATTTGCTGAGTCGAGCAGCTTCAGTAGGATTCAATTAATTCAATGGACTAGTTTAGAAACTAATTTTGCTTTAGGAACTCTTTTCTTTATGGGGATGGTTATTGGTGATGTATTTATTTTACATCAATGATAGGGATTATTTTAAATAAATTTATCAATCAAAAAAATTGTGTTGGTAGTAACTGGAGCAAGTTTAGGAGACAGTGGCTATGCTTGGTGTACTTGCTCGTCGTACAGAAGCAGTGAATAACTTCCTAGATAGAATGAGAGAATATAATCTCCCACTTAGTTATCTGATGATTGTTGTTTTTGCTGTATTATTATACGTAGTGACTCGTCATCATGAAAGTAAAAGAAGTTGGCGTAGGAATGTAGAGGTGCTCGTTATGTCAAATTTACAAAAAGGCTATTAAAGTTATTCTTTATTGAACGTTTAAAAGTAATTGGAATAACAGTTTTATTCTTTAGCGAGTATAGTTGTTATTTTTTTCACTGATTTCTCGTACGGAAACTTTTGTGTTTGAGTTTGAGGGAAGTACATTGATAACGTTTGCGATTATGTTCAGTATATTTTTAAAATGTATTCCTCAATTTCAATTGAGTACGATGGCAGGATTAACTCGTAAACAAATCATGATGAATGAGTTGATGTTGAATGGAATAAATGTTTTGATGACTGTAATCGTTCTTTTGATTGGCTCTATTGTACCGATGGATTGGATAATCGGCTCGGTTCATATGTATCATAGTTATGAGATGATACATTTTTGTTTAAATTCTTTGACTGGAATGCTAGCCATTTTTCCTAAGCTTGTTTGCAAGTTTTATTGGAGTGACAACTTTCTTCATTGTGATGAATAAATTTACATCGAAAAAAAGCAGTTGTGTTTTTGATATTTTTAATGTATCCAATCGTTGGGGTTCTTGTCATGATTGTGACATCGCTTCCGAGTTTGTTAAGTTTCTTATTAGCGATTTACAATATCTATGTTCAAAATCTATTAATTGGAGATGTCATTCTTTGTGGAGTGATGACCATTTTATTCCTACTTGCAATTCATAAACATGAAAGTAAGAGTACAGTCTCAGATATTTAACGATAAAACATGTTAGTAGTTTTTGCTAACATGTTTTATTTATTATGAGAAATTTAAGAAAAATAGGCTTTTCCTACAAAATCGAACGATCCATGGTATAATGAATCAAGAGAAAAGAAGAAAAGAGTGAACAACATGTCAAAAGCAATAGGATTCATTGATTCGGGTGTAGGAGGACTAACAGTCTTAAAAAGAAGCTTTAAAAGCAATTGCCTCATGAATCAATGATTTTTAGGAGATTCTGCAAGATGCCCGTATGGAAATCGAACAGTAGAAGAAATTCGAAAATTTACAATAGAAATGGTTCAGTTTCTTCTTAAAAAAGATGTAAAAATGATTGTGATTGCTTGTAATACCGCAACAGCAGTAGTCTTAGAAGAATTACAAGAAACATTAGATATTCCAGTAGTGGGCGTGATTCAGCCAGGAAGTTTAGCGGCGATTAAACAAACAAAAACACAGAAAATTGCAGTATTAGGAACTCACGCAACGATTAAAAAGTGATGTTTATCGTAAAACATTACAAAAAGAAAAAAATCATGAATTAAGGGTGACAAGTTTAGAATGTCCAAAATTTGTTCCATTAGTAGAAAGTAACCAGACGGATTCTTCAATCGCAAAAAAAGTGGTTGCGCAAACATTACAACCTTTAATGGGAAAAGAATTTGATACATTAATATTAGGCTGTACTCATTATCCTTTATTAAAACAAAGAATCCAAGCAGTTGTTGGCCCTCAAGTGACATTAATCGATTCAGGAGCAGAAACTGTATCGACCGTAAGTGCGTTATTAGATTTTAATTATTTAGCAGAAAATTATAGAAACGAATCCTTCTCCAACATTAGAAATCTATACAACTGGCTCGCCCATTTTATTTAAAGCAATTGCGGAAAATTGGTTAAATAGAAGTCCGTTAACGGTTGAGAAAAGTTCGTTTAGAAGCTTATAGGGAGGGAAATATGTCTCAAAAAGAATTAGTGATCGCTACAAAAAATGCCGGTAAAGCAAAAGAATTTGCAAGTATTTTTGAACCAAAAGGGATATAATGTCAAAAACATTATTAGATTTTCCAGAATTAGAAGATGTAGATGAAACAGGTCATACATTTGAAGAAAATGCCCGTTTAAAAGCAGAAACAATTGCAGAAAGACTACAAAAAATTGTATTAGCGGATGATTCAGGATTATGTGTGGATGCATTAGAGGGACAACCAGGAGTTTATTCTGCACGATTTGCTGGAAATCAAAAAAGTGATGCTGCCAATAATGCAAAATTATTAGCGGAATTAGGGGAATTACCGTCTGATAAAAGAAGTGCACATTTCCATTGTTGTTTAGTAATGGCTGCACCAAATCATGAATCTTTAGTCGTTGAAGGGATTTGTGATGGAGAAATCACAAAATTCCCTTCAGGAGATGGCGGATTTGGATATGATCCATTATTTTTCGTCCCTGAAATTCAAAAAACATTTGGGCAATTATCTCGTGAAGAAAAAAATCAAATCAGTCACCGTGCAAAAGCTGTGAACTTATTAGTGGAACAATGGGAAGAATGGCTAGCATCAGTAAATCATAAGTAAGAGGTGAGCGTATGAAAATTATTATTATGAGCGATAATCACGGACAAAAAATGGCACTACAAAAAGTATTTGAACATTATCAATCAGAGCCTGAAGTCCAATTTATTCATTGTGGCGATTCAGAGTTTCCATATGAAGACGCTGTTTTTCAAGAGTGTCTTCGAGTAACTGGAAATTGTGATTATGATACAAATTATCCGGAAGTAGAAGTGTTTGAAGAAGGTGGCATTCGATTTTTAGGAACGCATGGTCATATGCAAGCAGTGAATAGTGGCGTGTATCGCTTAGCAAAGTTTGCTAAAGAACAAGGAGCTCAAGTAGCTTTTTATGGTCATACGCATAAACTATACGAGGAGACTTATGATGGAGTTTTATGTATAAATTCAGGAAGTGTTTCTTATCCAAGAGGACATTTTGCCATGACTCCGACTTATGCTGTATTGACGATTCATTCAGAATCAGAAATTGAATTACAATATTTTGATATGAAACATCACCCATTAGAGGGACTTCATTATCAGTATCATTTAGATGCAGAAAGAGGATTTATTCATGATTAATCGAGTAGTACAAGACTTATTACTAGAAGAAAAAGGATAAATTATTTATTGCAGCAGAAAAAGTAGCGATTTTGGAAGAAGATCATACATTAGATCATGCCATGTTAGTCTTAACGCATGTACGTTATTCACTGATTCCGGTTGTTAATCGTAAAAATAAATTAACAGGATTAATTTCATTAGCGATGATTTTAAATAAAGTTGCAACCCTAGAAGAGATTGATTTAAGCCAATTACATGATTTTCAAGTTAAAGAAGCGATGGAAACTGAATTTCCAAGCATTACTTTTGAAAACAGAAATTGAAGATGTGTTGAATGAATTAGTGGATCGTAATTTCTTATGTATCACGAATGAGAAAAAGAATTTGTGGGGAATTGTGACAAGAAAAGAAGTTTTTAAAAACGAGTGAATTATATGGTTCATGAACTAAACCGTAACTATGAACTAGTCGAAAAAATAATAAAATGTTACTCCTTTTTACAGGGAGTAACATTTTTTTATTTACTAGCAATATTTAGTGCCGTATTACTTGTTGGAAGTGAAATACCTGCTTCAATTAAAGCTTCTTGATATAGTTTTAAGAATTGATTATAAATCATATGTTGTTTTCCATTTTTCGTAAAAATACTAATTTTGAAAACAAATTGTCCATTTGGTAGTGTTTGTGGACCAATAATAGTGGGGCCTTTTACAATTTCTGTGTATTGTCCAGCATTTTTACTGTTGACTTGATCGACTGTATCATAAACAATCGTTAAATCTACATCATTATAAAGCGGAATTTCAATTAAAGCTCTCATATCTCCTCTAGATTGATTACTAACAACAGAAATACTACGGTTTGGAATGAAATGAAGAGTGCCATCAAATCCACGTACTTGAGTTGTTCTTACGCCAACACTTGCGACAGTTCCTGTTATTGAACCAATAATAACAGTATCTCCAACATCATATTGACGTTCTAGTAAAAATAAAGAAACCATTTTACGACATCGCTTAGAAATCCTTGAGCACCCTAAACCAATGGCAACACCAGCAATCCCAGCTCCTGCTAATAGACTTGTAATTGGAATTCCTAAAATGACTAAAAATCCAATAAATTAATACGAAAGTATAGTAAATAGTCTAAACAGTTCTCTAATAATCTCATTAAGGTCTGCTTTCTAGCAATGCTTTGTGAGGATAATTTAATAGATGAAAGTACTGTCTTTTGAAAAAAATTATATGTAAAATTTTCTTTCCAATAACAAATAAAATCCAAAGAAAAGCTAGAGAAATCAGTTTTTGATAAAATCTCAGATAAAAATCATTTCCCATGGAATGGATAGTCAATATCGTTCAAAAAAACTTTGAACTGTTGAAGTAAGATTCATGACAGTTTCCTCCTTTTTAATTCCAAAAAAATAGTGTAACATAATGGAAGAAATTTACCAACAGAAATTTTTTTAGTAGCGTTTTATGCATGATAATGGTATTATGATTAATAATATCGGAAATTGAGGAGGGATGTTCAAAATGTCTGGCATAGAAGTTGCAGCTTTAATTGCAGCTTGTTCATTTTTGGGGTTAGTGGTCTTTTTAGTGTTAAGATTGAATCCAATTTTTAAAGCAAATTTGATCAAACATTAAACCATGTGAACAACTCTATTGAGATTATAACAAGGGATGTCGATAATCTATCTATTGAAGTAGAAGGATTATTGAATAAAACGAATGCTTTAGTAGACGATGTGAATGGAAAAGTCAAAAGAACGGATCCATTGTTCACAGCTATTGGAGATTTAGGTTTAACAGTTTCTGATGTAAATCATTCAACTCGTTCCCTTGCGACTAAAGTTTCAAGTATTAAACCAGCTCGAACTTTAGGGGTTTTTATCTGTTGGAAAAAGCGATTTTATCAAGAAAGAAAAAATAATGAACGGAGTGAAGTAAAATGGGTAGAAAAACAGGCGGATTTATTTTAGGAGCATTTATTGGTGGGGTAGCTGCAGCGGCGACTGCATTATTATTTGCACCAAAATCAGGAAAAGAATTGCGTGAAGATTTAGCAGTAAAAGCAGATGAATTGAAAGAGCAATTATCTGATTATGTAGATATTTCGATTGAAAAAAAGGTGTTGAATTATCAGAAGTAGCTTTAAATGCTACAGAAGATATTCGTGTGAATTTAAAGGATTCTGCTCTTCAGTTGAAAGATTCGGTTGCAAAAATCTGCAATTCAATTAAAAGATGAAGTTTCTCAAACAGTTACGAAAGTTCAGGATACTTTTGTAGCAAAAAAGGAAGAAGCAGAAGAAGTTGTTGCAGAGCTAAAAGAAGAGGTAAAATAGTAATTTAGATTTACCTGAAGTAGCTAAAGGACGCAAGCAGCTTCACATTTGCGAGTCTCATTGCTTAAGCTACTTTTTCTAAAACAATAAAAAATAAACCGAGGAAGTTTGGCTTTCTCGGTTTTCTTATCTTAATTTTTGGTAACTTCTTGTGGAAAGTGGGTAAATAATTCACAACCATCTTTTGTGACAACTAAACAGTCCTCTACACGAACTCCATAGTCATTTGCAATGTAGACACCTGGTTCAACTGAAAAGCACATGCCTTCTTCTATAATCATATCATTGCCTTCCATAATGGATGGAAATTCATGGCAACTTTGACCAATGCCATGACCTAAACGATGGATGAAGTATTCACCATATCCTTTTTCTGTAATATAATTACGAGCAATTGCATCAATTTCACTGGCTTTCATTCCTGGTTTAACAGCTTGAATCGCCAAATCATGAGCAGTTTTTACGATTGTAAAGATTTCTTGATGACGAATATCTTTAGCATTTTCTTCTCCAAAGAAAATTGTACGAGTCATATCGCTGGCATAACCGTTGTGCATGGTTCCTAAATCAAAGAGTACCCATTCATTTTTTTGCAATTTTCTATCCCCCGGAACGCCATGTGGGTCAGCAGCATGTTCTCCAAATAATACCATCGTATCAAAGCTCATAGAAGTAATTCCCTAATTTTTCATTTCATATTCAATTTTAGCGACAACTTCTAATTCGCTAATTCCTTCTCTTAAACTTTGAATGCCAATTTCTACGGCTTTATCTGCGTAGATTCCGGAATCTTTTAATTTTTGAATCGCATCAGTATCTTTTTCTTAAACGTAAATCATTGATAACAGGTGTTAAATCATCTGTCCATTGAATTTCTGAAATTTCTTGTTTTTAAATTCTCAACAGTATGTAAGGTAATAAAATTTTCTCCACGGCCCATTTAGTAGGACAGTCAAAATGTTTTTGAATAGCAGTAGTTAAAATAGTCCACGGATTTTCGTGGTCTTGATAACTAACAACAGTATAACTTGGTTCTGCAGCTTGCGCCATATTTTTTTCTAATGCAGGGTACAAAGAGCAAAGGTGAATGCTTATCAGAAATAATAAGCGCTAAAATACGTTCATGTGGATCGGTTGTATAGTGGGTCAATAAACTAACGGTTGTAGGGATCCTGAATGAATGCAATATCGCAGTTTAGTTGTTGTAAAAATAGTAATGAAATTCGTATAAGTTTGTTTGTAATTCATAATAATTCCTCCAATATATTTCTCTAGTATGCCTATTTTAGCATAAATAATTCTAAAAAAATGTAAAAGTGTTTTCAAAAAAATATGAAAAATAGTTATATGAAACGCTTGCAAAACTTCGAGTAAAAATGATAACCTTTACTTAGATTAATGTGCAATTACATAGTTTTTTAATAATTAGAGGAGATATATATGGAAAAAAACAAACAATTACAATATATGATGTTGCCCGTGAAGCAAATGTTTCAATGGCAACTGTTTCCAAGTAGTAAATGGAAACCCAAATGTTAAACCAGCAACAAGAAAAAGTGTTAGATGTTATTGATGAATTAGATTATAGACCAAATGCGGTTGCTCGTGGACTTGCAAGTAAAGAAAACTACAACAGTTGGTGTCATTATTCCAGATGTTACGAAATTTATACTTTTGCTAGCTTAGCAAGGGGGATTGATGATATTGCTACAATGTATAAATACAATATCATTTTTAGCGAACTCAGATCAAAATAATCATAAAAAGAAATACAAGTGTTAAATACATTATTATCTAAACAAGTCGATGGAATTATTTATATGGGAAATAATTTAACAACTGAATTACGTTCAGAAATTGTTCGCTCTAAAACTCCTATCGTACTTGCTGGGACAATCGATTCAGATCGTATAGTAGCTTCAGTAAATATCGATTATAAAGTAGCTACTCAAGAAGCCGTCCAAACTCTTGTTAATAATGGACATAAAAATATTGCATTTGTAACTGCTTCTTTAAAAAATACTTTTGCTTCAGATTTACGTCTAGAAGGATATAAAGAAGCATTATCAATTGCTCAAATTCCATACAATGACAAATTTGTTTATGAAGTTCCATTAACGTATCAATCAGGAGAGTCATTAACAGAAAAATTATTAAATGCAGGGATTACAGCAGCTATTGTTACTGATGATGAAGCAGCTGTTGGTTTACTAAATGGTTTATATGATAATGGAGTGACTGTACCAAAAGATTTTGAAGTGATTTCAAGTAATAATTCAAAAATTAACAAAAATGACTCGACCAACATTAACAACAATTGCACCACCTTTTATATGATATTGGTGCAGTTGCAATGAGACTTTTAACGAAAATTATGAATAAGGAAGAAGTAGTAGATACTGAAATTACGTTACCTTATAAAATTGAATATCGTCAAACAACGAAGTAACAGAAAAAGGCTTTGAGTAAAATACTCGAAGCCTTTTTAATTATCTTGAACTTGTCGTTTGAATAGTTGAAGAATTAGAGTCTCCTGTTGTAGAAGTTTTTGTAGTTTTCTCTTCTTTTTCAGCTTTCTCTCTTTCTTCTTTTTCTTTCTCTTCTTTTTCTTTATCGCTTTGACCTTTCCAATATTGTTCAAGTTCATTTTTTGTAGCGCCAACAGCGAACTGATAGGTTGGTGCAATAGGGGCCAAAATCTTTTTTAAATAAATCAGAAGTCATGCTACCGCTAATAGAGTAGGTTTGTCCATTATAAGTTGTGGTTCCAGATTTTGTACCAGTTGAAGAAACGACTGAATCTGTATAAACAGAAGTAGGTTGTTCAAATTTTGCTTTTGCGTGAAATAAATCTGGTTTTGCACTATAAACGGCGTTCATAAGATAAGTCCAATGTCTTAAACTTCTTGTTGAAGGATGTCCATAGCCATCAGATTCTGTAATGGAATAACGAGCGCTATAAAAATTATCATAACCAATCCATGAACCCAATGTAACTTCTGGTGTGTATGCTACAAACCAGTTATCAATTTCAAATTCAGAGGTTCCTGTTTTACCTGCAAGATCTGTAGAAAAACTCAAATTTCCTTTGACATCATATAAATAAGTCGCAGCAGCAACTCTACGTAAAATATCTGTTGTTAAATAGGCTGTTGCAGGTGAAAAGACTTCACTTGAAATATCTTCATGTTGATAAATTATTTTTCCATGAGCATCTTCGATTTTTTCAATAAGATAGGCTTCGTGATGAATACCACCATTCGCAAAAGTTGAAAAGGCACTCGTTTGTTCCAATACAGTCGGCCCTGTTTTAGTTCCTCCGATGGATAATGCAATATTTTTGATATTCTTCTTCACTAATACCGTTAATTCCCATTTTCTTTAAATAATTACCAGCATTAATTCCTTTTTGAAAGCATCGTTTGAAAAATTTTTAATGGTCGGATTATTTAGAGAATATTCTAAAGAATAACGAGCCGTTAAGAAACTATTTGAAATACGATTCCCATAGTTTGTAGGTTCCCAATATGTTCCGTTTTTGTTGCAAAAAGACTAATTTTTGTATCTGGAATAATACTAGCTGGATAAATAATATTATTTTCAATGGCAGGAGCATATACTAATAATGGTTTAATCGTTGAACCAGGAGAACGATGTGTTGTAAAGGCGTGGTCCACTTGATTAACTTGAAAATCTCTACCTGCAACAAATCCTAAAATTCTTCCGGTCTGATTTTTCGATTAAAACAGCACCGTTTTGTGCCATATCAATTTGTGTTTTTGTTTTCTCCAGTATTTTTATCAATATAAGGAGTATGATAAGTTGGTCCAATTTTACTGCCATAAGTGTCGTTAGCTTCTTGCATTGAATCGTATATTCTTTGGTCAATTGTAGAAGTAATTTTATAACCACCAGTAGCTAATTCTGTATTTGCACGATCATAATAACGACCAAATAATTCAGTATCTTTTTTTAATTGTTCATAAGTAAGATGATCTTTTTCTGCCATCTTTTTTTCATTAAAATTTTAGTAGCTTCACGGTTGACAGCTTGATATAAATAGGATTGACGTTGTGTTGAAACTTCTTCAGGAGTTAAAAAGTCCTGTGTAACATCATAAGCCAACGCTTCTTCATATTGTTGCTTTGTAATTTTCTTTTCACGATACATACTAAATAGAACAGTTTTCATACGAGAAAGTCCATCGGAGAGATCATCTTTTAATGTAGCGTAATTCGTGTACGGAGTATACGTAATAGGATTTTTAGTGGCATTCCTACTAAATAGGCAGCTTGCAGTAGTGTTAAATCTTTTGCTGAAACTCCAAAAACTCCTTGAGCGGCTTCCTCAATTCCTGAAATGTTTAATCCATTATGATTTCTTCCAAATGGAGAAACATTCAAAATAAGACTTCTAAAAATTTGATCTTTTGAAAAAAATATTTTTCTAAACGAAGCGCATATAAAAATTTCATTGGCTTTTCTTTTAAAAAGTTACTTCACTGGTTAAAATTTGTTGTTTAATTAATTGTTGCGTTAAGGTTGACCCTCCAGAAACTCCTGAACTAGAAGAAATTGTTTCTTGAAGAATAGCTCTGATAAGAGCTTTTGGGACAATTCCATTATGTTGATAGAAGTAACTATCTTCCGTCGCAACAATTCCATCTTTTACAAATGGAGAGATTTGATCCAAAGTAGTCACTAAACGAATTTCATCGCTTGTCACATCTGCAATCTTTTGTCCATCTTGATAATAAAAGCTAGAAATTAAGTTTACATTCGTAATAGCATCTGCCATTTCTTCTTGCGTCAATGGTTTTTCATTGGCTGTTAAACTTGCAAAATAGCCTAGTCCAATTCCGGCTCCAAATATTCCTAATAGGATTCCTCCACATAAAAAGAATTAAAAATAGATGTTTGAACACCGAAAAACAGACGTTAAAAAAATAAATCGTAAATTTTTGTAATGGCTGATTCCAAAAAGCTAAGAATTCTTTGAAAAATTTCTCGATTATGATTCGATTTTGGCATACTTTCAACTCTTTTCTTTTTAAGTATAAGATTATATTCATTATATCAAAAACGTTTAAAAAGGCTAATTTCTTTATAAAAATTGGTAGGTTTGTGGAAAGGATTTCTAGAAAAATAACTGGAATTTTTAGTAAAAACACAAAAATCAGGGTGTAAAGAAAAAAATACTTTACAAGTGATTTCTTTTCTGATAATATATCTAACTGTGAGATGAAAAACATGGAGGTGTAAAAATGGCAGTTAAAATTCGTTTTAAAAACGTATGGGATCTAAGAAAAAAATCCTTTCTACCGTGTAGTAGTTGCGGATTCACGTTCTCCACGTGATGGTCGTTTTATTGAAACAGTTGGTACTTACAAACCCAGTTGCAAATCCAGCACAAGTTTCAATTAACGAAGAATTAGCATTAAAATGGTTAGCTAATGGCGCTCAACCTTCAGATACTGTTCGTAACTTATTATCACAACAAGGTATCATGAAGAAATTCCACGAATCAAAGTTTTCTAAGTAATTTTTCTCGTTGAGATGATTCGTCAAAGAGGTGAAAAGAATGCCTGATATTCGTGAATTAATTTTAGCAATGGTGCAACCATTGGTTGATTTTCCTGAGAAAGTAACGATTGAAGTTTCTGAATCAGATGAATTTTTAGAATACACTTTGCGTGTAAGTTCTGAAGATATTGGACGTGTGATTGGTAAACAAGGACGTGTTGCTCGTGCAATTCGTACGATTGTTTATAGTGTTCGCACTAGAAACCAAAAACGTGTTCGTTTAAGCATTGAAAACAATGACTAGAAAAGAGTTCAACAATTTCCTTTAGAAGTTGTTGAACTTTTTTGTTTAGTATTTCAATAAAAAATGGATTTTGTTTGCAATTTTGTTTGGTTCTCTCGTATGATAACAGTAATGAATTGTGAGGAGGAAAGTGGAAAAGATGTCACAATATTTTAAAGTAGGAAAAATTGTAAATACACAAGGATTAAAAGGGGAAGTTCGTGTGATTTCTACAACGGATTTTGCTGAAGATCGCTATCAAAAAGGTGTAGAATTAGCTTTGTTTAGAGATGGTGAGTTTGAAAAAAATTATTAACGATTAAAAAGTCACAGACGCCATAAAAAATTTTGATTTATTAACATTCGAGGATCATCCTCGAATTGAAGATGTTGAAGGATATAGAGACTGCTTATTAAAAAGTATCTAGCGAGGCATTAGAAGAATTAGATGAGGATGAATTATATTATCATGAAGTAGTAGGCTTGGAAATTATTACCGATGAAGGTGAATCATTAGGGGAAGTTTCAGAAATTTTATCTCCAGGTTCCAATGATGTCTGGGTTGTTAAACAAAAAGGGAAAAAAGACTTACTAATTCCATTTATCGAACCAGTGGTTTATCAAATCGATAAAGAAAATAAACAAGCGTTTATTCATGTATTAGAAAGGGTTGTTTGACTAAGATGAGAATTGATGTTTTAACATTATTCCCTGAAATGTTTGCTCCAATGGAACAATCAATGATGAAACGAGCGATTGAAAAAGAAAAAATTTCATTTGATACGATTGATTTTAGAGATTTTGCATTTCATAAGCATAATCGAGTAGATGACTATGTGTTTGGCGGAGGAGCTGGTTTGTTATTAAAAGTAGAGCCGATTGATCGTGCCTTGAAAGATTTGGAACAGCAAACTCCTGAAACGAAAAAAAGAGTGATTTTATTAGACCCTGCCGGAAAGAAATTTGAACAATCAGATGCAGAAGCACTAGCTAAAGAGGAACATCTTGTTTTTTTATTTGTGGACATTATGAAGGGTATGATGAACGAATTCGAACGCTCGTCACTGATGAATATTCTATTGGAGACTTCGTTTTTAACGGGTGGAGAATTAGGGGCAATGGTCATGATTGATGCAACGGTTCGATTAATTCCAGATGTACTTGGCAATTACGAATCTGCTATTGGAGATTCTCATTCGATGGGACTATTGGAGCATCCTCAATATACTCGTCCAAGAGAATATGAAGGGATGGAAGTTCCAGAAGTATTATTCAGTGGAAATCATGCAAAAAAATTGCTACATGGCAGAAAAAAAGAATCACTAAGAAGAACATTTCAACGAAGACCTGATTTATTAGAGAATTATTTATTAGATAAAGAAGAAGAAAAAAATTATTACAAGAAATTATTCAAGAAGAGAGTATGAATCATGAGTCAGAAACAATCTCAGAATGATCTAATGCAAAAGAAAGCAATATTTCAAGAATCAGAATTATTGCTACAAATGAGTCAATTATTTAAAGTTTTTGGGGATGCTACTCGTTTAAAGATTATTACTTTATTATATGAAAAAAACAGGAAATGACCGTGGAAGAAATCGTATCTTTTATGGAAATGGAACAATCGGCAATTTCTCATCAACTTCGAAAAATTAAAAATCCAATCATATTGTCAAATCAAGAAAAGTTGGGAAATATGTTTGGTATTCCTTAGATGATTCACATGTATTATCCTTATATCGCATGGCTTTAGAACACTCAAAAGAAAAATTTTAAAAAAAGTAAAGTGAAAATCCTTTACAAGTAATCCTATCTATGATAAACTCACAAAAGTGGATAGGAGACTATCCATATAAAACGATATTCCGCTGATTGGATATTTTGCCAAATCATGAATGTTTGTTGGAAGGAGAAAAAACATGAGCAAATTAATCGATAGCTTAACACAAGAACAATTACGTTCTGATATTCCTGCATTCCGTCCTGGGGACACTGTACGTGTTCACGCTAAGGTAGTTGAAGGAACTCGTGAGCGTATCCAAATCTTCGAAGGTGTTGTTATTAAACGTCGTGGTGCTGGCATCAGCGAAACTTATACAGTACGTAAAGTTTCTAATGGTGTTGGTGTTGAACGTACTTTCCCAGTACACACTCCACGTGTAGCACAAATCGAAGTAGTTCGTTACGGTAAAGTTCGTCGTGCTAAATTATATTACTTACGTAACTTACGTGGTAAAGCAGCACGTATCCAAGAACGTCGTCGTTAATAGAAAGACAAAACCCCTTGAAATTTCAAGGGGTTTATTTTTTGCTTTCAATTAGCTATAGGGAATAAAAATATCTCCATATTCATTTGTTGGTTTGAATAGTGTTGCAAAAAAACTCTAAAAAGTAATGATTGCAGGGGATAAAATGTCCAACTAAATGCAATAGAGAGAATTCCTTTAATATTCTTTCCTTCATAGAAGTAATGAATTCCAAAGCTTCCTAAAAAGAAAAATTAAAAGAAGTAAAAATAATTTTGTTTACATATCTTCCAGGAATATATCCACGTTCATGATGTGGATCATAGTAGTATGTTGACATATTTGTTCACCTCATTTGTAATTTGAAATTATCGTAACATAAAGCTAGCAGACTATCAATGTGGATTGTTCCATTCAAAGAAATGTAAAAATCACTTCAATCTAATTTTGATTGAAGTGATTTTTGTTATAATTGATAAAAAAACACCAATTAAAAATAACTATTAAAGTGGCATACCAGTAGAAGTAAGTACCGATTCGACTGGGCTTAGCAGTTTTCTTTAATAAAACAGGATAGGCAATTGGGAGAAGAGCACTTAGAGCAATAGCAATGAAAGCTACCATTGAAAAAAATGATTTCCTATTATGAAAAACTAATTGGATAAGCAATCATCCAACAACAGTTGAAAACAAATGATAAAAATATACTCCATGCAGGATAGTCTATTTTTTTCTGAAAACTGTTGTTCAATCGCTTTTTGTTTGAATTGAATGATACTAATTCCAAAAATTGCATAACATAAAAAATACTAAAAAAATAGTAGTAGAAATATGTTGCGTCATCATGTAATACATTAAAAAGTTTCCAACTGTAAAATTTTTGCGAAAGCTATTTAATAGGACATGATAGAGATAAGCAGGATGATTCGATTGTATGGAGAATCCAACTATGATTGACTCCGACAATTAAAAGCGGCGATAATTCCGATTCTGATTCCAAAAGTTTGAACAAAAATAAACGATTGGCAATAGTAATAAGAAATTTGTTAAAACGACAACAACGGATTGCCCACGTTTTGGAACTTTATAAAATTTAGAATACATCATTTCTTGTAAATTGATTAAAAACAAGAAAAAGATAAAATACGAGCACTTCGGATATTGGTATCGTATTCGTTTTAATAGCTGAAAAACCTAAAAAATGAAAAAACTGATGGGGAGCCAAAAAGGAAACTCCATAATGGATTTGTCAATTGTTTCAGATAAGGTATTTTTGATGTGTTAAAGAATTTTGCGGACATATAAATTACCTCGAAAATACGTTTTATTTCATCATAGGTAAATTAATTCTGCTTGTCAAGCAATAATCAAACGATTACATTCCTCTTTCACAAATTTAATTTACAAAAATAAGAAAATTATGCTAGGAATTTTTAAAAAAATAATGCTATAATGGTTGAGGTTTTTAAAAAAATATCATATTCCCGAGAGGATGCACCATGTGTAGATGCCTTGTAACCGGAATTGAATGGGGGAACAACAATGGAAAAAAATTTTTATTTACATCGGAGTCAGTAACAGAAGGACATCCTGATAAAGTCGCAGACCAGATTAGTGATGGAGTATTAGATGCTATTCTTGCTCAAGATCCAACCGCTCGTGTTGCTTGCGAAACAGTCGTTAATACAGGTTTGGTCGTATTAGTTGGTGAAATTACAACAACAGCTACAGTTGATTATCAACAAATTGCAAGAGATACCATTCGTAAAATTGGTTATGCTGATCGTAAGTATGGCTATGATGCGGATAGTGTTGCTGTAATGGTTTCTTTAGACAAACAATCACCAGATATCGCAATGGGAGTTAATGATGCTTTAGAAACTCGTGGACAACAAGAAGAATTTGGCGCCGGAGACCAAGGGTTGATGTTTGGTTTTGCAACAAATGAAACAGACACTTACTTACCGATGCCAATTTACTTAAGCCATCAACTAGCCTATCAATTAGCGAAAGTTCGTAAAGAAAAACAATTAGATTATTTAGGACCGGATGGTAAAGTTCAAGTAACGGTTGAATATACAACAGACCATCGTGTAAAACGGATTGATACGATTGTGGTAAGTACACAACATGATGAAGAAATTTCTCAAGAACAAATTCATCAAGATATGTTGGAGTATGTTGTAAAACCAGTTGTACCTAGTGAATTATTAGATGATGAAACACGTTACTTCATTAATCCAACAGGAAAATTCGTAATTGGAGGACCGGTTGGAGATTCTGGTTTAACAGGTCGTAAAATCATTGTGGATACTTACGGTGGATATGCTCGCCATGGTGGTGGAGCATTTTCTGGAAAAGATGCTACAAAAGTTGACCGTTCTGCAAGTTATGCTGCTCGTTATATTGCTAAAAACGTTGTTGCGGCGGGTTTAGCGGAAAAATGTGAAATCCAATTAGCTTATGCGATTGGGGTAGCTCAACCAGTATCGATTTCTGTGGATACTTTTTGGAACAAATCATGTTTCAGAAGAAAAATTAATTGCTGCGATTCGTAAAGTATTCAAATTAACGCCAAAAGGAATTATTGAAACATTACAATTACGAAGACCAATTTACCAACAAACGGCAGCTTATGGACATTTTGGACGTAAAGATGTAGATTTACCATGGGAACAATTAGATAAAGTTGAAGCTTTAAAATCGGAATTTTAATACACGATTATAACATTTGAGTTATAATCGTTTTTATTATTATAATTCATAACAGTCATCATGAATTGGAATACGATAACTCCTAATGTTGCGATTAACATAAACCATACAACGACACGAGTAATTTTCTCCATCGTTGAAAGATTGCGTTTTTGTTTCGTTTTTTGGTTTTCTTGACACGAGTATCTCTCCTTTAAATGAAATCATTGTTAGTTTACATGAATTATTTCAAATACACAAGTACAATTGTTAATGAAAAACTATCTTTTTATGCAAATGGCTTTTCTAAAATTGTAAATTTTGGTATGATATGTAAGTAAATTAAATTGAAAAATTGGAGGAATTTTAAATGTCAAAACAACAAATTGGTGTCGTTGGTATGGCAGTAATGGGTCGTAATTTAGCCTTAAATATTGAAAGTCGTGGATATTCGGTTTCAATTTTTAACCGTTCGTCTTCAAAAACAGATGAGGTGGTTTGCATTACATCCAGACAAAAAAATTAGTTCCAACTTATACAGTGGAAGAATTTGTAGCTTCATTAGAAAAAAACCAAGAAGAATTTTTATTAATGGTTAAAGCTGGAGAAGCAACAGATAAAACGATTCAAAGTTTATTACCACATTTAGATAAAGGTGATATTTTTAATTGATGGAGGAAATACTTTCTTTAAAAGACACTATGCGTCGTAATGAAATGTTAGCAAATTCCGGTATTAACTTTATCGGTACAGGAGTTTCTGGTGGAGAAGAAGGAGCATTAAAAGGTCCTGCCATTATGCCTGGTGGACAAAAAGATGCTTATGATTTAGTAGCGCCGATTTTAGAAGAAATTGCTGCGAAAGCAGATGATGGCGCACCGTGTGTGACTTATATTGGTCCAAATGGAGCTGGTCATTATGTAAAAAATGGTTCATAACGGTATCGAATATGAGGGATATGCAATTAATCGCTGAAAGTTATGATATTTTTACGTCGTGTAGGTGGATTAACGGTTGAAGAAACTGCTGAAGTATTCAAATCTTGGAATACTGGTGAATTAGATAGTTATTTAATTGAAATTACTGCAGATATTTTAGCAAAAAGATCCTGCAAACAGGAAACCAATGGTTGAAGTCATTATGGACACAGCTGGTAATAAAGGAACTGGTAAATGGACTTCTCAAAGTGCATTAGATTTAGGTGTGCCACTTCCATTAATTACAGAGTCTGTATTTGCACGTTATATTTCTACGTTAAAAGAAGAACGTGAAATTGCTAGTAAAGAATTATCTCCAATTAAAGTTCCTGAATTATCAAATACGGAAAAACAAGCGTTAATCGAATCAGTTCGTAAAGGTTTGTATTTCTCTAAAATTATGAGTTATGCGCAAGGATTTGCTCAAATGCGTGTAGCAAGTGAAGAGTTTAATTGGAACTTAAATTATGGGGAAATTGCGAAAATTTTCCGTGCTGGATGTATTATTCGTGCTCAATTCTTACAAAAAATTACAGATGCATTTGAACGTGATCCAGAATTGAAAAACTTATTATTAGACAAATACTTCTTATATGTAACAGAATCTTATCAAGAAGCAGTGCGTGAAGTTGTTGTGACAGCTGTTCAAGCAGGAATTCCTGTTCCTACATTCTCAAGTGCATTAGCTTACTATGACTCATATCGTTCAGAAGTATTACCAGCTAACTTAATTCAAGCGCAACGTGACTACTTTGGTGCTCATACTTATAATCGTGTGGATAAACCAGGAGTTTTCCACTTCGAGATGGGCGCAAGAACGTGAGATCGAACAATAATAAGAATAATAAATATTTTAAATAAGACTAATCTGTTGTAGCTAAGGACGGCAGCAGCCCTTCGGGTCTCATGTTTGAGTTACTATACTTTGTTAGAAAAATATATTTATAAAATTGCAAAAAAATAAAAAGCAGCTCGTGAGAGTTGCTTTTTATTTATTCATAGATCTTTTGTTGGGAAGTATTAGTGGGTTTCATAAAAAGATGTTGAATCACAACAACTCCGCATGAAAGGAGAACTCCAACAATAACTGCATTTGTAAAATTATAAGGAGACTGCGCTAAAGCAGATCCTAAATAATAAGTAACTTGACTTAAAATAAATCCCCAAAAAATGTAGCAGGTATTTCATTTCGACACCTTCTTTCTTCTCTATTATAGTCAACAACGTTTCTCCAGACAAGCAAAATTAATTTCAAAAAATCTCACAATATTTGTCCAAATTCTGTAAAAGCCGTTATAATGAATGAGAAGTTAGATGAAAGAAAAGGATTCGTTATGACATTTACAATTTTACAAGTAATTAGTGGATATAGCTTATTAAAAAGTACAATTGATTTAAAAAATATATACAAACTGCTAAGGCGTTAGGGTATCAAAAAAACTAGCCTTAACTGATGAAGGTGTCTTACATGGAGCGGTTGAATTTTACCAATTATGCCGTCAACAAAATATCGAACCTATTATTGGCTGTATCTTTCAATATAAACAATGGAGAAATGCAGAAGCCTTATCTTCAGTGATTGTTTACGCAAAAGATGAAATCGGCTATCAAATATTAATCGAATTATCAACGCATTATCAAAAAGCTAAAATTGTTACAAAAAGAAATGGAACAAAAATTCAGGATGCTTCTAGCCATGTGCAATTAGTTTTCCCTCAAGAAAATAGTGAATGGTTATTGGAATGTCAAAAATGGTGAAGTGGCTTTTCAACGTTGGTTGTTCGAGGCGGAAGAACGTTATTTTGAACATATTCATCTTGGAATTGAACACATTCCAACTCTCCCAATTTCTTTAGAGCAATTAGAAGAATGGGGAAATGATTTTTCGATGAAATTTTTACCATTTGTTAAAACTTTTTATTTAAAAAGCAGAAGATGATTTTAGTTATCGAGTATTAAAAAGCTATTGGAGAAGGAACTACTGTAAGTACAAGTCAAGCAGAAGTAAGTGGACAATATTATTTACAAGATGAATCAACACTTACTCAAAAATGGACACCAGTATTAGAAGGAAGAGTCATGAAAAATTTACAAGAGTTTGTTGACTCTTTGAACTGGAAATTACCCAAGCATCCGTTATTATTACCAAAATTTCAAGTGCCCATAGGAAAGACGAGCCAAGAATATTTACAAGAACTTTGCCAACGATCGTTAGAAGAAAAAGGAGTTAGTAAAGGATGAGTATCAATCAAGACTTGTTTATGAGTTGTCAATCATTCACCAAATGGGGTTTGATGATTACTTCTTAATTGTATGGGATATTATGAAATATGCTCATGAAGCAGGCATTCAAACAGGCCCTGGACGTGGTTCTGCAGCAGGTTCATTAGTCTCCTATTTATTAAATATTACAAAAGTAGATCCAATCGAGTATCAATTATTATTTGAACGATTTTTGAATCCAGAACGATATACGATGCCTGATATTGATTTAGATTTTCCAGATAATCGAAGAGAAGCTATATTAGCATATGTCCGTCAAAAATATGGGGAAAATCATGTAGCTCAAATTGCGACTTTTGGAACATTTGGGAGTAAGCAAGCGATAAGAGATGTATGTCGTGTATTAGGTGTTCCTACGCTTCAAGCAGGAGAGTGGTCGAAAACTATTCCGAATCAATTAGGAATCACTTTAAAACAAGCTTATGAACAGTCTAAAAATTTACAAGCATTAGTATCTAGAAATCCCAAAAATCAATTCATTTTTGAAACAGCTTGTCGTATTGAAGGGTTGCCACGTCATTTATCTACACATGCAGCCGGAGTTGTATTATATGATAAACCATTAACAGAAGTCATTCCCTTAATGTATAAAGACCAACAACTGCCGATTACACAATATACAATGAAATACGTGGAGCAAATTGGCTTGTTAAAAATGGATTTCTTAGGATTAACGAATTTGTCAATTTTACATGATTCGATAGCTTTAACAAAAACCATTTATCAACAAGAGATAGTTTTAAAAGACATTCCATTAGATGATAAAAAGACTCTTGAATTATTTCAACAAGCTGACACAAATGGCATTTTTCAATTTGAATCCAATGGAATACGTCGTGTATTAAAAAAACTTCGCCCAACGAATTTAGAAGATATTGCAGCTGTGAATGCTTTGTATCGACCGGGGCCAATGGAGCAAATTGATACCTTTTATAAAACGTAAGCATGGAAAAAGAAATAGTAAAATATCCTCATCCAATATTAGAAAGTATTTTAAAGTCGACTTATGGGGTTATGGTGTATCAAGAACAAGTCATGCAAGTAACGTCTCAAATGGCTGGATTTACATTGGGTCAAGCAGATGTTTTAAGGCGAGCGATAGGGAAAAAAGACCATCAAGTGATTGAAACACAAAGAGAATATTTTATTGAAGGCGCAAAACAACGAGGAATTGATATTGCTAGTGCAATGGAAGTGTATCAATATATTGAACGATTTGCCAACTATGGCTTCAACCGTTCCCATGCTTTTGCTTATTCCTTATTAGCATATCAATTAGCTTATTTTAAAGCTCATTTTCCAATTGCATTTTATACTGCGATTTTACGATTTGTAGGAGAACGTTCGACTAAATTACAAAATTATTTCGTTGAAGCAAAACAACGAGGAATTTCCATTAAAAATCCATCTATCAATACGAGTCGTGAAGAGTATACAGCAATGCCAGATGGAATCTTTATAGGGTTAAATGCGATAAAGGGATTGAGAAGAGACTTTATTCAAGAAATTTTGTGTGAAAGAAAACAACATGGTTCATTTGTTGATTTTATGGATTTTGCTTTTAGAGTGGATAGACGTTTTTGTAAAAAAGAAGCATTTGAAGCTCTTATAGATGCCGGAGCTTTTTGATGAGTTTGATAAAAATCGCCCGACATTACGAGCAACGATTGATGCTGTTATTGAAAGTGTAAAATTCCATGGAACTAATCTTCCTTTAGCTTTAAGTGAGGAAATGTATCCAAAATATTTTGAGGAAGAGGAAGAAAATTTAATGGAAAAATCGAACGAGAAATGGCAGTGTTAGGATTTCCGGTTTCCGCCTTTCCAACACAACCTTATGAAATCTTGTATCGTGAAAAGAAAGTAGAACGCATTTCAACCATCTATGAATCAAAATTCATATCTGTATTAGGAGTGTTGAAAAATATTCGTAAAATTCGTACTAAAAAAGGCGAACCAATGGCGTTTGGAACTATTTTAGATGAAACCGGAGAGATGGAGTTTGTTGTATTTTCAGAAGTATATCCTCTTGTTTTTCCAATATTAGAAGAAAATCAAGTTGTGTTATTGAAAGGAAAAGCGAAAAAAAATTCGCAAAATAAATGGCAAGTTCAGGTTCAACAGGGATTAACTCTTTTTTTGAAATCGAAGAGTTAAAACAGGCAATTTCTATGAAATGCTATTTGAAAATTACTGAATCATTACAAAATAGAGATATCTTTAATAAAATTCGAAATGTTGTAATAAATAATCCTGGAGATACAGATGTCTTGCTGTATATAGAAAGTAAAGATCAGTCGTTCGGTTAAATTTTAATACCGGATTAGAGGTCGATGCGTTGACTATTCAAGCACTTTCTTCATTGTTGGAGAAAGAAAAATGTAAAAATTATAAAAATAAAAACCTTTTCAGTAATGAAAAGAAAAAGACATTTTTGTGAAAAAGTGGTAAAATAGGAAAAGAAATTGGAAAAGAGTTCCAAAATTAACTTTAAGAGGTGAATAACTTGAAACGTATTGCTGTTTTAACAAGTGGTGAGGGATGCACCAGGAATGAATGCTGCAGTTCGTGCCATCGTTCGTAAAGGAATTTATGAAGGATTTGAAGTCTATGGAATTAACTATGGATTTGCAGGATTAGTTGCAGGAGACATCCGTAAAATGGAAGCTTCTGATGTAGGAGATATGATTGGCCGTGGAGGTACTTTCTTATATTCTGCTCGTTATCCTGAATTTGCACACCGCGAAGGTCAAGAAAAAGGGATTGAACAATTGAAAAAATTCGGTATCGAAGGTTTAGTTGTTATCGGTGGTGACGGAAGTTACCAAGGTGCTGTAGCTTTAACAAAATTAGGTTTCCCAACAATTGGAGTTCCAGGAACAATTGATAATGATATTCCAGGTACTGACTATACAATCGGTTTTGATACTGCCATTAATACAGTATTAGACTCGGTAGACCGTTTAAGAGATACTGCAACAAGTCACGTTCGTACGTTTATCGTTGAAGTAATGGGACGTAATGCAGGTGATATCGCTCTATGGACTGGTATTGGAAGTGGAGCAGAGCAAATTTTAATTCCTGAGCAAGATTTCGATATTGCTGAAGTAGCCAAAGATTTAAAACGTGGTCGCTTAAATGGTAAGAAACATACTATTATCCTTTTAGCTGAAGGGGTAATGAGTGGTGATGAATTCGCGAAGAAATTATGGGAATATGATGATGATTTCCATACTCGTGTAACAGTATTAGGACACGTACAACGTGGTGGTTCACCAACTGCTCGTGACCGTGTATTAGCAAGTCGTTTAGGTGCCAAAGCTATCGACCTATTAAAAGAAGGCGTTGGTGGAGTTTGCGTAGGTGTTCGTGGCGAAGAAGTTGTTTATAATGACATCGTAGAAACGTTAGCAAATGGTAAACATGTACCAAACTTAGAATTATATCAATTAAATAAAGAAATTTCATTTAATGAAGGAGTAATTTTTATGACTAAAATTGTATGTACAATTGGACCAGCAAGTGAATCAATTGAAAAATTAACAGCATTAGCAGAAGCAGGAATGAACGTATCACGTTTAAACTTCTCTCATGGTGACCATGAAGAACATTTAGCACGTATTAACAATATCAAAAAGTACGTCAAGAAACTGGTAAAAATGATTGCTATTTTATTAGACTACAAAAGGACCAGAAATTCGTACACATGATATGGAAGGTGGAGCATTAGAATTCTTCACTGGTGATGTATTACGTATTTCTATGACTCAAGTTTTAGGAACTAAAGAAAAATTTCTATTACTTATCCAGAATTAATCGATGAGTGTTCAAGTAGGATCACTATCTTAATCGATGATGGTTTAGTAGGGATTAACAGTTACTGAAATTGACCATGCAAATGGTGAAAATCGTAACAGTAGTAAACAACAGCAGTGTTGTTAAAAATAAAAAGGTGTTAACGTTCCAGGCGTAAGTACTACTAAGTTACCAGGAATCACTGAAAAAGATGAGCAGATATATCATCTTCGGTATTGAAAATGATATTGATTATATCGCAGCAAGTTTCGTTCGTCGTGCATCTGACGTTCAAGAAATCAGAGAGTTTTATTAGAAGAATACAATGCAACTCATATTCAAATTATTCCAAAATTGAAAACCAAGAAGGTATTGAGCAACATTGACGAAATCTTAGCATTATCTGATGGTTTAATGGTTGCTCGTGGAGACATGGGTGTTGAAATTCCTGCAGAGGAAGTTCCAATCGTTCAAAAAGCTTTAATTAAGAAATGTAATGCATGTGGTAAACCAGTAATCACAGCTACACAAATGTTAGATTCAATGCAACGTAACCCACGTCCAACTCTGTGCGGAAGCAGGGACGTAGCGAACACTATCTTTGATGGTACAGATGCTGTAATGTTATCTGGTGAATCAGCAGCAGGGGACTACCAGTAGAAGCTGTTAAAACAATGGCAAGCATTTGTGTACGTACTGAACGTGAATTATGTGGACAAGATAAATTCAAATTAAAAACTTATGATGCCTCTGACGTAGCTGAAGCGATTGCTCGTTCAGTAGCACATACTGCTAAAAACTTAGACGTTAAAACAATTGTAGCTGCAACTCAATCAGGTCATACTCCAAAAATGATTTCTAAGTATCGCCCAAGTGCGAATATTATGGCTATCACATATACTGAACGTCAACAACGTGGTTTGGCATTAGTTTGGGGTGTTCAACCTTATGTAATTGATAGACCATCATCAACTGATGATATGTTCAAACTTGCAAATGATATCGTATTAGAAAAAGGATTTGCTGAAAAAGGAGAATTATTAATTCTTACTGCAGGTCTTAAAGTTGGAGAAACAGGTTCAACAAATATGTTGAAGGTCCAAAAAACATTTTAATATTTGAAATAGACCTTTCTATATAGTAGTAAAGGACGCCAGTAGCCACCTAAAGGTGTCTCTTGGCTAAAAATCAAGCCTTAGTCTTGATTTTTCTAGCATTGCCAAAGTGGCAACTTTTGCTTACTACTATGAAGGTCTTTTCTATTTTGATGGATAATTATGAGAGAGCGTTTTTTGGAACAGACTTTTCTATAATAGCGAAAGGACGCCAGCAGACCTAAGGTCTCAAATTTTCCTGTACTAGAAGCCAGCGGCTTCTAGTACTTGTGCTAATATGAAAAGTCTTTTTGCATTTTAAAGAATATCTTTGAGAGTACGTTAGAGAATGAAAGCTTTCCTTGTATAGTGATATTAGGATTCAGTATTTAGCTTTTCTATTTTTACTGGTATGGAAATTTTTAAAAACAAAAATAAAAACTCTTCGTTTCAAAAACAAAGAGTTTATCATTGATAAATCATTAAAAATTTGATTACGATAGAGGCTGACTACTTTTTCCTAAGATGGTTACATTAGGGTAAGATAATTGGATCACAATTGATCGTTTTCAGGTTCTAAACGAATATGGTCTGATTCTCTATAAAATCTCTTACAAGTAGCAGTGTCTTCTTCCGTCATGGCAATCACAATTTCGCCATTAGAAGCAGTGGATTGTTTTCGTACGATAACAGAATCGCCATCAAAAATTCCTGCGTTAATCATGCTGTCACCTTTAATTTTTAGCATGAATAAAATCTTCCGCATCTTGTTGCAAATCTGGAGGGATTGGGAAAAATCCATTTTGCTTCTTCAATGGCTAAAAATAGGAGAACCTGCTGTAACCGTTCCTAGCATTGGAATAGCAGTTGCAGTGGCTCCGATTACTTTTAGACCAATTTGTGTTAATTCAATGGCTCTAGGTTTACTAGGGTCTCTTTGAATATATCCATTTTTTTCTAAACGTGAAAGGTGTCCGTGAACAGTCGAAGTAGAAGATAGTCCAACTGCATTACAAATTTCTCGAACAGTGGGTGGATAACCATGTTCTTTAACTTCTTCATATATAAAAACGTAGGACATCAATCTGCTTAGAATCTTTATTGTTTGTCATTGTATCACCTTCTCTATATCATTTTTATGCTATCATAGCATAAAATGGATGTAATCAAACAAATGTTCGTGTTTTTAACCTGTTTTCTTTTCTGTTAAATAATGGTATGATACAAGAGTAATTATTTAACGTAGAAAGGATGTCTGATATGTTAGATGCTAAAAATCGAGAGAGAATTAATCAATTAGCTCTCAAGAAACAGTTGGCTTAAAACCCAACAGAAAAAGGAACAACACCAATTACGCTATGAATATTTACAGGCATTTAGAGGTGGAATGAGAAATCACATCGAAAGGCTTGAAAATTGTCGATGAACAAAGGGAAATGATGTAACTCCAGAGAAATTAAAACAAATTCAAAGAAAAGGATTACATCATCGTAACGAAGAATAAGTTTTTAATATATAGGTAATAAAATAATTATTTGAATAGAATTGTTAATTATGTTTGATAAAGTAGATCAATTAGCAGTAGATACAATTCGTACAATGAGTGTGGATGCCATTCAAGCCGCAAATTCTGGACACCCAGGTTTACCAATTGGGGCAGCACCAATGGCTTATGTATTATAGTCAAAAATATTTAAAGAGTTAATCCAAAAGCAATCGAAGTGGGTCGATCGTGATCGCTTTGTGTTATCGAGGCGGACATGGTTCCAGCACTTTTATATTCATTATTACATTTTATCAGGCTTTCAAGTTTCAATTGAAGATGTAAAAAATTTCCGTCAATTTAATAGTAAAACTCCAGGTCATCCAGAAGTCGGTCATACAGATGGAGTAGACGCAACAACTGGTCCTTTAGGACAAGGATTCGCTAATGGTGTAGGGATGGCAATGGCTGAAGCACATCTTGCTGCAACTTATAATCGTCCAGGATTTCCAATTGTAGATCACCATACTTATGTGATGTGTGGAGATGAGGTTTAATGGAAGGAATTTCTTATGAAACAAGTTCACTAGCAGGTACTTTAAAATTAAACAAATTAATTGTGTTATATGATTCAAATGACATTACATTAGACGGCGAATTATCAAAATCATTTAATGAAAGTGTGAAAGAACGATTCATTTCTCAAGGTTGGAATTATATTCGTGTGGAAGACGGTAATGATTTAGATGAAATCGCAGAAAGCAATTGAAGAAGCGCAAGGAGAAGCTGAAAAACCGACTTTAATTGAAGTAAAAACGATTATTGGATATGGTGCTCCAAACGGGGAACAAATAAAGTTCATGGTGCTCCGTTAGGAGAAGAGCATTAAAATCATGAAGCAAAATTATGGTTGGGAATATGCTCCATTTGAAGTTCCAGAAGAAGTTGCTCATCGTTTTGATAAATTATTAGTACAAACTGGGGAAACAGATTATCAAGAATGGCAAGAGTTATTTGAAGCTTATCGAAAAGAATATCCAGAATTAACCAAACAATTCGAAGCTGATTTTTCTGGGAAAATTGAAAGTGTAGTTGGAAAGGGATATTACCAAAATATGAATTCCAACAGTCCTGCAAAAGCTTCTCGTGTCACAAGTCAAGAAGTGATTCAAGAATTAGGAAAACATATTCCATCATTCTGGGGCGGTTCTGCTGATTTATCTTCTTCAAATAATACAATGAATAAAGCAGATACTGATTTTGAAGCTAGTAATTATGCTGGACGGAATATTTGGTTTTTGGTGTACGTGAATTTTTCAATGGGTGCTGCTTTTAAATGGTATTTTATTACATGGTGGTACAAGAGGATATATTGGTACATTCTTTTGTGTTTGCAGACTATGTGAAACCAGCTTCGAGGGTAGCTGCATTATCTAAATTACCAACCATTTATGTTTACACGCATGACTCTATTGCTGTTGGGGAAGATGGTCCTACTCCTTGAACCGATTGAGCAATTAGCAGGATTCCGTGCAACTCCAAATACAAATGTCTTTAGACCAGCAGATGGAAATGAAGTAGCTGCAGCGTGGAAAACAGCTTTAGAAGATACTACTAGACCATCTTTATTAGTCTTATCAAGACAAAATCTTCCAGTATTAGAACATTCATTGGAATTAGCTTTTAATGGAGTTGATAAAGGTGCATATGTTGTGAGTCCACAAGAAGGGGAAGTTCCAGAAGGGATTCTTATCGCAACTGGTTCTGAAGTGAATTTAGCGGTAGAAGCTCAAAAAGTATTACGAGAAACAGGTCATGATGTTTCAGTAGTTTCAATGCCAGCTATGAATCGCTTTGAAGAACAATCAAAAGAATATCAAGAAGCAGTATTACCAAGTTCAGTTCGCAGACGTGTTGCAATTGAAATGGCTTCAAGTTTTGGTTGGCATCGTTATGTAGGATTTGATGGAGAATTAGTAACGATTGACAAATTCGGTGCATCTGGTAACGGAAATACTGTTATGAAAGAATATGGATTTACTGTAGAAAATGTAGTGGCAACTTATCTTTCATTATTTTTAAATTGAGTAAATGATGAATACCGACTTAATGAACGAGAGAAATACTCTCAGTTGATTGAGTCAGTATAATGTTCCATATGGGGTTAAAAATATTTTTCAACCTTTTTGTATAAATAGGTGAAGTGTAATTTTTAGTGAAAAGTCACTGGAAGATGCTTTCAAAAATGGAGAGGGATGAAATAATATGGAAAAATGCTTTAAAGTGTCAAGACCTAGGTTGGATTGAGTTTTTGGGAAACAAACCTTATACACACAAAATCCTGAGACGATATTATAAACAGCAGACATGATTATGAATCGAACAGGATGGACGGAGGAGTAACGATGTATGATAATCGAATAAGAAAACTGGATGGCTACTATGCGCATTTAGAGTATGTGGCAGAAGAAAAACAATTAGCAAAGATGGAAGGAATCGAAGAAGGAATAGAAAAAGGTAGAGTAGAAGGCAGAGCAGAAGGTGCTATTACAGCCATTGTCGGATTAATTAAAGATGGAATTCTCACAATCGAAAATGGAGCTAAAAAGATTAAATATATCAGAATCAGAATTGACGGCATACTTATAATAGAAATTAAAAGTTGTTACATCCTCATCAATTGATTTGGAGTAACAATGATAATTTGTAAGAAAATAAACTGCTAGTGACCTCACATACAAAAATTTTTCTTCTTGTATATTTTATTCCGTTACTTTCCATAGTTATTAGTTGCAAAGCTTGTAGAAGATTAGGTACACTGTCATTTGTATATGAATGAAAAGGAGTTTAGAAATGAAGGAATGGAAACAAACATTTAAATTATCATTACCAATTTTCTTTGGCTATTTATTTTAGGAATTGCTTTTTGCTATTTTAATGGTACAAGATGGTTGCACTTTCGGGTTTGGTGGGCAATTTTTTCTAGTATTTTTATGTATGCAGGATCGATGCAATTTGCCATTGTCAGCTTTATGAATGCTGGATTAGGACTAGGAATGATTGCTATTATGACTTTGCTTATTAATGCTCGTATGATGTTTTATGGCATTAGTTTTATTGAATTATTTAAGCGATTAGGGTGGAAGGCATTCTATTTAATTTTTGCATTATCAGATGAAACATTTTCTGTAATGGTTGGTATGAAACAAGAAGAAGAGGGAACTTATTCTGATATTGTTCACGTTTATCTTGCGTTTTTTAAATCATGTGTACTGGGTGTATTCGGGACGATGGTTGAGTGTTATCGCTGGACTTTATTCCATTTTTCTGCAAAAGGAAATTGATTTTTCAATGACGGCATTATTCGTGTTAATTGTTGTGAATCAAATCATGCAAAGTGATCGCTATTATCCATTCTTAATCGGTGGAAGTAGTGCTTTATTCTACGTTAATTGCAGTTGGTCCAAAATATTTCTTATTACCAAGCCTCAGCTTGTACCGTTATTTTATTAATGGTAATTTTGAGAAAATATGAAACATCCATTGAAGGAGGAAGTATCGAAATGACACCAATGATGATAAGCATGATGGTTTGCAACGATTGTAACATTCGGATTGAGATTATTCCCTTATGTGATGTTCCGTCATCATGATGTATTACCTCCTCGCTTGCAATTTATTGCGCAAGTATTGCCTAAAAGCAATTATGACAACATTAGTTATTTACTGTGTCAAAGACGTAGCATGGACACAAGCGCCATTTGGAACTGCAGAACTCGTTGGTATTGCATGTGTAGTAGTGTTACATTGGTGGAAGCAAAATACCTTATTAAGTATTTTTGTTCCAACGATGATTTATATGATTTTAATTCAAGTAGTATTTGCATAATTAGTTATTGAAAACTCTTATGGTCTGTTCGAAGACTTTAAGGTTTTTGCATTACAACTCAAAATTTCTTTCAGCAAAAACACTACCATTTCAAAACATTTGTTGTTACACTAATAGAAGATGAAATAGAAAGAGAGTCACATGAAGCTATTATTTGTTGGAGACGTTGTTGGAGCTCAGGTCGTCAAGCAATTGAAGATTGTTTACCAAAATTAAGAAAAATATAAACCTCAAGTAACGATTGTCAATGGGGAAAATGCTTGCGCGAATGGAAAGGGGCATTACCGAGAAATTTATAAGCAATTATTACAGGCTGGTGCAGATGTTGTGACATTAGGTAATCATGCTTTTGATAATCGTGATATTTTTGAATTTATTGATGATGCAAAGAAGATGGTTCGTCCAGCGAATTATCCAGTAGGGAGTTCAGGGACGAGGAATGGTATTTGTAGGAAGTGTAATCAAGTGGAAGTTTGTGTGATTAACACAAGGTCGTGTGTTTATGAGATCATTAGATGATGCCATTCAAGTCATTCAGTCACTCATATGAAATAGCTCGTAAGAGAACGCCCATTATTTTTGTGGATTTTCATGCGGAAGTGACAAGTGAGAAGCAAGCAATGGGTTGGTTTTTAGATGGAAAAGTGACAGCTGTCATTGGAACGCATACGCATGTACAAACGAATGACGCCCGTATTTTACCTCAGGGAACGGCTGTGATGTGTGATGTTGGTATGACAGGCCCTTATAATGGAATTTTAGGAATGGAAAGAGAAGCGATTATCGGTAAATTTTTAAAACCAATTACCAACAAGATTCGAAGTGTCTGATGCCATGATGAGATTCAATTATCCGCTTGTTTTTATTGAGATGTGATGATGCAACGGGAAAAGTGAAGAAATTTTACCTATTAAAATTTCACCTGATCGACCATTTATGGAATAGTAAAGGAGAAAATTTTACGATGCCTCAAAAACGAAGAGAACACCATGATGGAACAATATTTTTCAATCAAGGAACAATATCCGGATTGTTTATTGTTTTATCGTTTGGGAGAATTTTTATGAATTATTTTTATGATGATGCGCTAGAAGCTGCTCGTCTATTAGAAATTACATTAACATGTAGAAAATAAAAATGCAGAATCCACAATTCCGATGTGTGGAGTTCCTCATCATTCTGCTAAAAGAATATATTCGAACATTAATTGAATATGGAAAGAAAGTTGCGATTTGTGAGCAATTAGAAGACCTAAATTTACTAAAAAGGGTGGTCAAAGAGATGTTGTTCAAGTTTTAACACCTGGGACGTATACGGAATATTCTCAACAACATGCCCTAATAATTATTTAGTAGCATTAAAATCATTGGCGCAAGATTCTTATGCTTTTGAGCTATGTCGATGTTGCGACAGGGGAATTAAAAGGAACTTGTGTTCAATCAATGGAAGAAGTTCGTAGTGAATGTTCGAGTTTAAAAACGAGAGAATTAGTGAAAGTTGGAGATTTTTCTTCGGAAGCATTAGAAGAAATGATGCTTGTATTTTGATATTTTACCATCTAGCTTAGCAATTGAAGACATTCAAAAGGAAGTTTTGATGCGTTATTAGAAGATATCGAACAGGAAGATGTCTATGAAGTGCTGGAAGGTTTATTATCTTATTTAGCGAAAACTCAAAAGAAAAGTTTTACTCACCTTCAAAAGGCGAGTTATTACGAACGAGATTTTTACTTATTCATGAACTATGAAGCGAAAAGAAACTTAGAGTTAACGAATACGATTCGTACGCAGCAAAAACAAGGTTCACTTTATTGGTTCTTAGACGAAACTCAAACAGCAATGGGTGCTCGTTTATTAAAGCAATGGATTGAAAAACCATTAGTGCTTCAAACTGATATTGAAGAACGACATGATTTAGTAGAAAGTTTGACACAACATTATTTTTGAACGGATAGATTTTTATTGAAGCGTTAAAAGGTGTCTATGATTTAGAGCGAATTGTTGGGAGAAAGTTTCATTTGGAACTGCTAACGCGAAGATTTATTACAATTAAAACGAAAACATTAGCGAAAGTTCCTGTTTTTAGAGCGATTGCAGATAGTTTGAATCATCCGAAATGGCAAAAGTTAAAACAACAATTACATGCGATTCCAGAATTATATGAGCGTATTGAAAGAGCAATTGATGAAGATGCTCCGGTATCTTTATCAGATGGAAATATTATTAGCTATCATGAAAAACTAGACCTTTACCGTGAAACAATGGCACATAGGAAAGAATGGATTGCTCAATTACAACAAACAGAGCGAGAAGTTACAGGAATTAAGTCCTTAAAAATTAGTTACAATAAAAGTGTTTGGGTATTATATCAAGTGACAAAAATCAAATCTTTCTCAGTTAGATGATAGTCGTTATGAACGAAAACAAACATTAAGTAATGCAGAACGTTTTATTACACCTGAATTAAAAGAAAAAGAAGCGTTGATTTTAGAAGCTGAAGAGAAATCAAGTTTACTAGAATATGAATTATTTGTGGCTGTTCGTGAAGAAGTGAAAACTTATACGGAGCAATTACAAGAATTAGCAAAAGCAGTCGCAACCATTGATGTGTTGCAGTCGTTTAGCACCGTGAGTGAAGCGTATCAATTAACAAGACCTACGATTTCATTAATGGATCGTTCGTTAGAAATTATCGATGGTCGTCACCCAGTTGTTGAAAAAGTGATGGGACGTTCTAGCTATGTTTCCTAATTCGATTCAAATGTCATGAAGACCATATTTTATTAATTACAGGACCAAATATGTCTGGGAAATCAACGTATATGAGGCAGTTGGCGCTTTGTGTGATTCTATCTCAAATTGGTTGCTTTGTTCCAGCGACAAGTGCAAAAATTCCAATTTTTACAAAAATCTTTACACGAATTGGAGCGGCAGATGATTTAATTTCTGGTCAAAGTACCTTCATGGTAGAAATGATGGAAACCAATACAGCATTACGTCAAGCTGATCCAACAAGTTTATTATTATTTGATGAAATCGGAAGAGGAACAGCTACGTATGACGGGATGGCTCTTGCTCATGCCATTATTGGATATATTCATGAACATTTAACTGCGAAAGTCCTTTTCTCAACTCATTATCATGAATTAACAGCTTTAAGTGATACGTATGAGGATTTAAAAAATGTTCATGTTGGTGCGATTGAAAAAGATGGTGAAGTGGTCTTCCTTCATAAAATTATGGAAGGGCCAGCAGATAAGAGTTATGGAATTCATGTCGCTAAATTAGCTGGATTACCGTCATCATTATTACGTCATGCGGAAAATATTTTAACGATTTTAGAAACTAATTCGCAAGCGAATGTAAATCTTCAAGAAGACGCTCCAGTGGAAAAGGCTGAAGTGGAAATTGTAGAAAGTAGTGCTACTGTTAAAGTTCCACGTGTCGAAACAGAACAATTGGATTTATTTACAAGTAATCTCGATCAAGAAGTATTAGAGGAGATAAAATCTGTTCGAGTGATGAATTTAACGCCACTTCAAGCGTTGCAATTCATCGACCAATGGCAAACAAGACTGAAAGGGTGAGTCTATGGGGAAAATTAAAGAATTAAGTGCTTTATTAACCAATCAAATTGCAGCAGGGGAAGTGATTGAACGACCGTCATCTGTTGTCAAAGAATTATTGGAAAATGCAGTAGATGCTAGTAGTACAAGAATTGTCATTGAAATTAAAAAGCAGGATTAAAAGTTGATTCGAATAACCGATAATGGTTCAGGAATGAGTCGTGAAGATGCTGTCTTATCGATTCGCCGTCATACAACGAGTAAAATTTATTCGCCGGAACAATTATTTCGCATTAAAACATTAGGATTCAGAGGAGAAGCTTTAGCGAGTATTACGGCCGTTTCAAAAGTGACTTTAACGACTTCAACAGGAGAAGACGTAGGAACTCAGTTAAAAGTTGAGTCAGGAACTATTGTAGAAGAAACTCAAGTACCTCCATTAAAAAGGGACGACCATTGAAGTTTCAGATTTATTTTATAATACTCCTGCTCGTTTGAAATTTGTTCGAACACTTCAAAGCAGAAATTGCTCATATTACAGATGTTGTGAGTAAAAATTTCTTTAAGTCATCCAGAAATTTCCATTATTTTAAGAAATGAAGGAAATGAATTAATTCGAACTGCAGGTAATGGTGACTTACGTCAAGCCATTGCAGGTAATTTAGGTCCTACCAATGCTCGTAAAATGTTAGCATTTAGTGGGGAAGATGATGATTTCAAAGTCAGTGGCTATACTTCTTTACCAGAATTAACAAAGATCCAATCAATTATATTTCAATTTTTATCAATGGACGTTCAATTCGCTATATTGCCATTTCTAAAGCGATTGTGACAGGATATGGTTCTACTTTAATGAGTGGGACGTTTTTCCAATTACAGTAATTGATATTGAAATGGATTTCCAATTAGTCGATGTCAATGCGCATCCAAACCAAGCAAGAAGTACGTATTAGTAAGGAAATGAATTGTCAGCTTTAATTCAAAAAAGCAATTCATACTTCAGTTCAAGGGGTTCAACGAATTCCAGAGTCACTGGAAGATTTATCGTTTTAAACGAAAAACAACGGAGTCGACAACTGCTCGACCAGTGAGTGGAACAAGAAACGTTAAACTTTGACTTAAAAACCTATTCAACCGTCCATTCGAGTTGAAATTCCTAGTGAGTGGATACAAGAGGATGAGACTCCTTCGTATACGAGTGAAGCTGTAAGTTCTGAAGAGCTACCTTTAGAAACTGAAGAGAGTTTATTACTGGAAGAAACTTCTGAAAAACTAACAGGGAAATTCGAGTTCAAATAACGGCTCATATACAAGAGGCTGTGAAAGATTGCAGAATAGATTTTCACCAGAAAAAGCGAATTATTGAAATTATCTCAAGAATTGGATGAAGAAAATTTTGAAACTGATTTTCAGAATTGCATTATTTTTGGACAAATGCATGGGACGTATTTATTTGCGCAAAATGAAAAAGAGGTTATACATGATTGACCAACATGCTAGCTCAAGAACGGATTAAATATGAAAATTTTTAAAAGTTTCTATTGGAGAGTAGCGCCAGTGAGGTCAATCCTAATGATTCCGATTGTTATGGAGTTTTTCTAAAAAGAAGCGCTAAAATTACAAGAATCTTTAGAACTAATTCGTGAATTTGGCATCGAATTCGAACCATTTGGCACACATACTTTTCAAATTCAATCCCATCCTAGTTGGATGAAACAGGGAGAAGAAGAGAAATTATCAGAGAGATTATTGATTTAATCTCTCGAATCAAAAAGTAACGGTTGCTCAGTTACGGAAAGCAACTGCTATTATGATGAGCTGTAAAGGTTCGATAAAGGCGAATCATCGTTTAACAACACTTGAAGCGGAACAATTATTAGTGGACTTAGCAAAATGTAAAAAAATCCATATAATTGCCCGCATGGTAGACCTGTATTAGTTCATTTAAGCAATAAAGATTTGGAAAAATTATTTAAACGAATTCAAGATCCACATCAATCAAAGTGGAAGTTTGAAGATTGGAGAAAGAAAAATGTCAGAATTTTCAAAGAAGCATTAAAAACAACGATTAACAGAAATTCAATATGAAGTGACGCAAAATGAAAGCAACAGAACGTCCTTTTCAGGAGAATATGATGAATTTTGAAGAAGGTATTTATGTAGATGTGAGTGAGTGGTGAACCATTATTTAGTTCAAAGATAAATTTGATGCAGGTTGTGGATGGCCATCATTTTCAAGACCGATTCAAAAATACAACATTAACAGAAAAAGAAGACTATAAATTAAATCGTGTTCGTACAGAAGTTCGTAGTCAAAAAGCGGATTCTCACCTAGGGCATGTATTCCCAGATGGACCTGAAGAATTAGGTGGATTACGTTATTGTATTAATTCTGCCGCATTAGATTTATTCCAAAGGCAGATTTAGAAAAAAGAAGGATATGGAGAATTTCTTCAATATCTTTAAAGAGAAAGGGAGTTAGAAAATGAGTCGTACCGTTCATACAGAATTGACAAATATGTGCATGATTTATGATCAAGAGAAATGTTTTAGTGCAAGAAAAAATTTAAGTTATGCACAAGGACTAATCTTTCCTGGAGGGCATGTTGAACCGATGGAATCGATTGTAGATTCGACTATTAGAGAAATTAAAGAAGAAACAGGTTTAACAATTAGTAATCTCGAGTTTTTGTGGGATTAAAGATTGGATTCGACCAGATGGAACACGTTATATTGTCTTTTTATACAAGACAAGTCATTATACGGGTGAACTTCGTTCTTCGTCTGAGGGAGATATGTTTTGGATTTCTTTAGAAGATTTGAAGAAGCGAGAACCATTATGGCGTTTGGATAAAATGTTAGAAATATTTGAACAAAAGGGACCTACTGAATTGTTTTTAAATCTTGTGGATGATGAGTGTATTCCGGAATTGAAGTAGGACAGATTTTTTGGTGGAAACTACGAAAGACTTCCTTTATAGTAGCAAAGGACGCAAGCAAACCCTTTGGGTTTCATTGCTAAATTTCGAGCCTTGGTCTCGAAATTCCCTAATAAAATAAACCGAGTTTCGGTTTATTTTATACATGCTACTATGGGAAGCCTTTCTCCGTTTTTCCGTAGGGGGATGAGGGCACGTTTAAGATGAAGACTTCACTTTGTAGTGTATACTATACTAGGTGGCACTAAATCATTATCGAGAATTTAATTAGTATTTCAACCGTAAAAAGTTCGATGGATTGATAAACATTATACACAAAATCCTGAGATAATACTGTAACAAATAGAGGGCAAAACAATTAAACATTTCATTCCCAACATTAGAATCCTATTTATAGCATCTGATTTAGTATACCGTTTTTACTGAATTATTTGACAAATGTGAGAGTTTTTCTTATACTAAATGAGTATTGCCCAGTCAGATAAAAGAATTTTAATCGTAGAGAGGTCTAGCCGGTGAAAACTGACCACAAAATTTATGCTCCTGATTGGATTTTTGTAGAAATACAGACGCTTCCCGCGTTATCGGAATGAATGAGGATGAAATGCTGTTTCATTGTAAGCAAGGTGGTACCGCGTGGTAGACGCCCTTGTAACAATGGGGCAGTTTTTATTTTTATAATAAACGAAAAGGATGGTAAAAGATGAAAAATTATCTAGTAGCGAAATTCGTCAAATGTATCTTGATTTCTTCCAAGAGAAAGGACATAAGGTACATCCAAGTGCAAGTTTAATTCCTGTAAATGATCCAACATTATTATGGATTAACTCAGGGGGTAGCTACTTTGATATTTTGATGGAACAGAAACTCCTGAAGTTCCAAGAATTACAAATGCTCAAAAGAGTATTCATTACAAATGATATTGAAAATGTAGGTCACACTGCAAGACACCATACATTATTTGAAATGATGGGGAACTTCTCTATCGGCGATTACTTCAAAGAAGAAGTGATTCCATGGGCTTGGGAATTTTTAACTAGTGAAAAATGGTTGGCATTAGACCCAAATCGTTTATATGTAACGTATTATCCAAAAGATCCTGAAACAAAATACTTATGGATGGAAAAAGTTGGATTACCAGAAGATCATATTATTCCAGTAGAAGATAACTTCTGGGATATCGGTGCTGGACCATGTGGACCAGATACTGAGATTTTCTATGATCGTGGTGAAAAATATCAAACATTAGCAGAAGATGATCCTGAAAACTATCCAGGAGGAGAAAACGAACGTTACTTAGAAATTTGGAACTTAGTATTCTCTCAATTTAACCATATGCCAGATGGAACATATCCTCCATTACCACATAAAAACGTCGATACAGGGATGGGATTAGAGCGTGTAGTTTCTGTTATTCAAGATACTCCAACGAACTTTGAAACAGATTTATTCATGCCAATTATTCAACAATTAGAACAATTAAGTGCTGGTAAAAATATAATGTTTCAAAAGATTTAGATGTTTCATTTAAAGTTATTGCTGACCATATTCGTGCAGTAAGTTTTGCGATTGGTGACGGAGCTTTACCTTCAAAATGAAGGACGTGGCTATATTATCCGTCGTTTAATTCGTCGTTCAGTGATGCATGGTCAACGTTTAGGAATTCAAGGTTCATTCTTAACAAAAAATTAGTTCCAACTGTTGCAAAGTATTATGCATAGTTACTATCCAGAAGTGACTGAAAAATCTTGAATTTATTCAAAAAGTCATTGCAAATGAAGAAAATCGTTTCAAGAAACCATTCATGATGGACTTGCAATTTTAGAAACAGTATTTGCTGAAATGAAAGAGCAAAATCAAACAGTTTTATCAGGTGAAAATGCCTTTAAACTATATGATACTTATGGATTCCCTTATGAATTAACATTAGAATATGCTAGTGATAATGGTTATGAAGTGGATGAAGAAGGATTCCAAGCTGAAATGAAAGCACAAAAAGAACGTGCTCGTGCAGCTCGTAATACAGAAACTTCTATGAATGTTCAATCAGCTGTTTTACGTGATATTACAGTAGAAAGTACATTTGTGGGATATGACCGTACAACAGATAATGGCGTATTAAAAGCTATTGTATTTGAAGATGAATTAGTAGAATCAGCTTCAGAAGACACAAGAGTACAAGTTGTCTTTGATCAAACTCCATTCTATGCAGAAATGGGTGGGTCAATTATCTGACCATGGTGTGATTAAAGATGAATCAGGTCAAGTAGTTGCAACTATCGTTCAAGTGAAGAAAGCTCCAAATGGTCAACCATTACATACAATTGATGTCGTTGCTCCAATGCAATTAAACTCAACTTATGTATTAGAAGTAGATCAACAAGAACGTGCTAAATTAATTAAAAACCATACTGCAACTCATTTATTACACCAAGCATTAAAAGAAGTATTAGGAACACATGCAAACCAAGCAGGGTTCATTAGTAGCTCCAGGATACTTACGTTTTGACTTTAGCCACTTTGGACAAGTAACAGCTGAAGAATTAGCTGAAATGGAACGTATTGTAAATGAAAAAATTTGGGCAGCTTTAGATGTAGTGACTATTGAAACTACATTAGAAGAAGCGAAAAAATTAGGTGCAATGGCTTTATTCGGTGAAAAATATGGTAATAAAGTTCGTATGGTAAACATTGCAAACTGGTCTATTGAATTATGTGGTGGGGTTCACGTTTCAAATACTCAAGAAATCGGTCTATTCAAAATTATTTCTGAATCTGGTATTGGTGCAGGAGTTCGTCGTATTGAAGCTGTAACTAGTCAAGAAGCGTTTGAGTTATTAGCAAAACATGAATTGTTATTAAAACAAATTGCAAGTGATGTTAAAAGCTGTTCAATTAGATAGCACTCCAGAACGAGTTTCTCACTTACAACAAGAATTAAAAGAAGCTCAACATGAAATTTCAGCTCTAAAAGCGAAATTAATGAAATCTGAAGTAGCAGACTTATTCGAATCTGTTTCTACAGCAGGAAACTATTCATTTATTACTGTTCACTTACCAAACAAAGATATGAATGAATTACGTCAATTAGCGGATACTTGGAGACAAAAACAGCAAGCGATGTATTTGTAGTTGCAACTAACGAAGGAGAAAAAGCGAATTTATTAGCTGCAGTTTCTAAAGATGCGAATGAAAAAGGAATTAAAGCAGGAGATATTATCAAAAGCCATTGCTTCACATATCCAAGGTGGCGGTGGTGGCCGTCCAGATATAGCTCAAGCCGGTGGTAAAAATCCAGCAGGTATTCCAGCTGCGTTAAAAAGCAGTGAAGAATTCTTGATTCAAGCAATCACTAAATCGAAATGGAGTAGGATAATCCATTCTACTTCATTTTTAGGAAAGTTTAATCTCTATCGAATTGATTGTAGTTTTATGAAAAATCTAGTAGAATGAAGATACAAAGAAATGAGGTGTTAATATGGGTTCAATGGATGAAACAGTTCTATTTAACTTTCATGATAAAGATGAAAACAGTGCAAGAGACACTAACGATTGTTTATGATGCATTAAACGAAAAAGGTTATAGTGCCGTGAATCAAATTGTAGGTTACTTATTATCTGGAGATCCAGCTTATATTCCTCGACATCGTGATGCTAGAAATCTAGTAAGACGTCACGAGCGTGATGAAATTATTGAAGAATTAATCCGCCATTATATTCGTTCAACGGGTAGAGATTGTTAATGAGAGTAATGGGATTAGATGTCGGCAGTAAAACGGTTGGAGTTGCGATTAGTGACCCACTAGGTTGGACTGCTCAAGGTGTTGAAACGATTGCGATTAATGAAGCTGCAAGTGAATTTGGATTTAACCGTGTGGTGGAATTGGTTAAAGAATACGAAGTTGAAAAGATTGTTATCGGTATGCCGAAAAACATGAATAATACAGCTGGACCAAGAGCAGAAGCTTCACAAAAATATGGCAGAAGTTTAGAAAAGCGATTAGAAATTCCAATCGTTTTTCACGATGAACAGTTAACAACGATGCAAGCAGAAAAGGATGCTTGTTGAGGAGGCGAATGTTTCTCGTAAAAAGAGAAAGAAGTCATTGATAAGTTAGCAGCCGTCATCATTTTACAAAATTATTTGGATATAAATATTAAATAGAAAAGAGGAAACGTAATGACAGAACATACACTGAGACATGATGGACATGAACATATTACAATTATTGATGAAGAAGAAATGAGAGTCTTACACGAGGTTTTATTTACTTTCGATTCAGAAGATTTTTGGTAAATCATATGTTTTAGTATACGCAGGAATTCCAGAGGAGAAGAGTTGAACTTCAAAGCATTTTCATATGTTGAAGCTGAAGATGGTACTGAAGGAGACTTACTTCCTATTGAAACTGATGAAGATGGGATATGATTGAGGAAGTTTTAAATACTTTCTTAGATGAAGAAGAATAATGATGTGGGAAGACGCCTGATAGATGATATTTGGTGTCTTTCTTTCCTTTATGGAGGCGAAGTGGACTTGGCTTGAGTAGCGGAGGACGGCAGCAGCCCTTCGGTCTCATGCCTAAATTTTGAGCCTAAGGTCTCAAAATTTCCTGTACTAGAAGCCGGTATGGCTTCTAGTACTAACGCTACGTCGTCAAGTCCATTTCGCTTGACGTGTGTTTATGAGAGGGCATTTAAATGAAGGGACTTTCCTGAAGTAGCAAGGACGCCAGCAGCTTTGCAAGCAAATCTCATGGCTAAAAATCGAGCCTAGGTCTCGATTTTTCCTGTAAATGTAGCTATTTTAGCTACATTTACTTCTGCTACAGCGTCAAGTCTATTCTAGTGGACGTGTGTATATGAGGGAACGTTTGAATGATAGGACTTGACTTGGGTAGCGGAGGACGGCAGCAGCCCTTCGGTCTCATGCCTAAATTTTGAGCCTAAGGTCTCAAAATTTCTTGTCTCTGTCAAATCTATTACGTTTATCTGTGTCTTACTGTTAGAATTTGTAACATAATTGTATAACTCCTAGTCTTCAAATATTAAAGGGAATTCGTGTATAATGACAACGAAGTTAAAGGAGGAATTTTATGACAAAAAGGAGCGTTTTTAAAACAGGATTCATCTATGAAAATGATGAACTTAGAGCTATCCGAAAAAAAGAATCTAAAATCACACGAAACATTGTTAGATTTATAGTGATTATCTTTACACTATTAGTCCTTGGTGGTGGAGCATATGGTTATTATTATGTTTCTAAATCATTGAAACCAGTAGACGTAAAACAAACACAAACAGTCGAAAGTGGAAATTCCAACAGGGATCTTCTGTGAAACAAATCGCTAAAATATTGGAAGAAAATAAATTAATTCGGAATGCAAAAATTTTTAATTTTTATATTAAATTTAAAAATGTTGCAGGGATTTAAGCAGGATTTTATCAACTATCTCCAGCCATGACACTGGATGAAATTTTAGGGCAACTAGCAGATGGAGGGAAAAGATAAATCTGTAAATGTTGCAAAAAGTAGTCGTACGTGAAGGTGAAACTTTAACAGGAATTGCCGAAGAAGTGGAAAAAAATCTACGAAATATTCGAAAGATGATTTTTATGAATAAAGTACAAGAACAAGCTTTCATTGATCAATTAGTACAAAAAAATTCCCACGTTTATTTTAAAGATGCGCAAAAAGCACAAAATGTTCGATATTTCCTAGAAGGTTATTTATTCCCTGCGACTTATGATGCAGATGAAACGAAAAACTTTACAAATGATTATCGAAGAAATGGTTGCTAAAACAGACAGTGTCTTATCAAAATATTATGCAAAAATTTCTCAAGGAAAATATAATGTTCATGAGATTTTAACAATAGCTTCTTTGTTGGAAAAAGAAGGATATAAATTAGAAGATCAGTCAAAAATTGCGAGTGTTTTTCTATAATCGCCTACAAAAAAATATGATGTTACAAACGGATATTTCAGTTCTTTATGCTTTAGGGGAACATAAAGAAGTGGTGACATTAAAAAGATTTAAAGTAAATTCTCCATATAACTTATATAGAAATAGAGGAATGGGTCCTGGTCCGTTTAATAGTCCAAGTGAAGAAGCAATTTTAGCGCTATTGATCCAGCTCAAACTGATTATGAATATTTCGTAGCAGATATTCAAACAAAAGAAGTTTATTTTGCAAAAACATATGAGGAACACTTAGCCTTAAAAAGCTAAATACGTTGATAAGGAGTAATTTATGAAAAAGAAGCCGATTGTTATTGGAGTAACGGGTGGTTCTGGTAGTGGAAAAACTACTGTTAGTAGAAAAGATTTTTGGATCAGTTTCCAGAATTAAGTATTGTAAAAATTGACCAAGATTTCTATTATAAAGACCAAAGTGATATGCCCTTTGAAGAACGTTTAAAAACAAACTATGACCATCCTTTTGCATTTGATACGGATTTGTTAATTGAACATATGAATAAATTAATTAATTTCGAATCGATTGATGAGCCAATCTATGATTATGAAAAATCATACAAGAAGTGACAGAACTATTCATCAAGAGCCAAAAAGATGTGATTCTAATTGAAGGAATTTTTAATTTTAGAAGATGAACGTTTACGGAATTTAATGGATATTAAAGTGTATGTAGATACGGATGATGATATTCGAATTATTCGACGTATTAAACGAGATATGGTTGAACGTGGTAGAACACTTGATTCGATTATTTATCAGTATATTACAGTTGTAAAACCGATGTATCATCAGTTTATCGAGCCGACTAAGAAATTTGCAGATATTATTATCCCTGAAGGTGGCTCAAATGCAGTAGCAATCGACTTAATGACAACAAAAATTGCTTCTATTTTTAAGTGATTTAGCATAAAAATTCTTAGAAATTTATAAATAATGCTTGCATTCTTCTTCATAAAATGGTATGTTTTTACCACTGTCAAAAGCAGTAAAATGGAAAAGAGGAGAAGCCAAATGACTGAGAAATTATATCCAATGACGCTTGAAGGAAAAGCTAAAGTTAGAAGCTGAATTGGAAGAACTAAAAGTAGTTAAACGTAAAGAAATCGTTGAGCGTATCAAGATTGCTCGTAGTTATGGTGACTTATCTGAAAAATTCAGAGTATGAATCAGCGAAAAGATGAACAAGCACTTTGTTGAGGGAAGAATTACAACTCTTGAAAAATGATTCGTTTTGCTGAAATTATTGATGATAATAATGTCGATAAAGATATTGTATCATTAGGGTCGTAAAATTACTTTTATTGAATTACCAAATGGTGAAGAAGAATCTTATACAATCGTTGGAAGTGCGGAAGCTAATCCAATTGAAGGGAAAAATTTCAAATGATTCTCCAATTGCAAAAAGGAATCATTGGTAAGAAATTAAATGACGAAGTTGTTATTCAAACTCCTGGTGGAGATATGAAAGTAAGAATTACAAAAAAATTGAATCTGTATAAGAAATCTTATTGAGAACTGTAAGAGAATACATTTACTCTTGCAGTGTTTCATTTATTTAGTGTGAACTTTCTTTGTAGAAAAATAAAACTATGCTATAATCAGGTTGAAATTATAAGAATAAAGGTGGAAAATCATTGAAAAAATGGTGAAATTTTTGATGACGATTTCTTTACTGTTTTGTACTAAGTATGGTGAAGTCAATAGTAGCAGAAACAGTAGATATAGTTGACTATCAAAGAAAGCAGGGTATGACGTGAACCCTCCAGATGAAAACCTAAAAGCATCTATAGTGGTCGATGCTTATACTGGAAGAATTTTTATGGCAAGACAATATTGATGAAGAACGCGACCCTGCAAGTATTAGTAAAAGTTATGACCGTTTATTTAGTAATGGAAGCTATTGAAAAAGGAGAATTATCTTTAAAACAGCAAATTACAGCAACAGAAAAACGATCAAGCGATTTCTAATATTTATGCTTTGAGTAATAATAAAATTGTAGCAGGTGTTGATTATCCGGTTGAAGAATTAATTAAGATGACTTTAGTCCCATCTTCGAATGCAGCAACTTTGATGTTGGCAAATGCGATTTCTAAAAACTCCAGCAACATTTATTGATAAAATGAATGCTAAAGCAAAAAGAATTAGGCATGAAACATACAAAAATTTAATAATGCTTCAGGAGCTATTGCTGCTTTATTTAAGGGTATTATCAACCGGAAGGTTATCCAGTTTCACAGCCAAATCAATCAACAGCGAGAGATTTAGCGATTTTAGCCATGGAATTAATGAATCGATATCCTCAAGTGCTGCAATATACTAATGCTGCTGTTGTGAAAAACAATGGTTGGTACTCCATACGAAGAAAGTTTTGATACTTATAATTATTCATTACCAGGTGCAAAAATATGGAATAGAGGGAGTCAATGGATTAAAAACTGGTTCAAGTGGTTCTGGTGCTTTTAATTATATCGCTACTTATGAAAAAGATAAGATAAAATTGGTAGAAGTCGTTCTTGGTGTAGGAGATTGGTCGAATCAAGATGGAGAATTTATTCGACATACATTTGGAAATACGATTTTTAAACTATGTATTAGAACATTTTTCATATCAAACAATTTTACCAGCTGGTGAACATGATTTTTGATGGTCATAAAATAACAACGAATCAATCTCTTGAGATGATTATGGAAAAAAAGGGAAAAACTTCTGAATGGGTAGTAGCTAATAAAAAAGGTGAGTGTAACGTTAAAAGGAGATTTCTTAAAAAGAAAATCAAAAAATCCGAGTGTAGAGGTTATCGCAGAAAGTGGCTTTTGCTGATTTACCAAAAGAACCTGAGAAAAAGACAACAAACACTTCAAGTGTATATTATTCAAAATGCATTTGCCTTTTGCAGTAATATTAGGTGGTTCTATTTTATTTTTTTATTAGTTTTTATGGGGAGAACATCGAGCAAAAAATCGTAGAATGAAAAAAAGAAAAAAGAAAAGCGATAAACGGAAAATTTCTGATTAAAGTCTGAAAAAATAAATTAAGGCTAGACATTGTGTGTATTTTGTGACAAAATACACTCGAGGGTGCTATAGCTCAGTAGGATAGAGCAAACGTTTCCTAAACGTTAGGTCGGGGGTTCGAATCCCTCTAGTACCGTGATGATGATTATTTAATACAAAATGGGGATTTAGAAAGAAATAGTTTGATCAAGAAATAACATGGAATTGAAGGGTAAATCATTCTTCATTCACAATTAATTTGGTATGGGTGATAGCTATGTATGCGATGAATCGTCAGTTAAAAATCATTGAATTTATTAATAGAAATTATTGAAAAAGGTCATAGTATTGAATTTGAATTTAATGGAAATCATTATCGTTTTTCTCTCGTTAATGATGAATATGTATTAATTAATAACACGACTAAAAATGAATTACACTTCAACTCAATTGACGAAGTAATGGAAGCAGAATATAGTGGACTGAATCTCCAAAAGATTTGGAAAAAAAGTTGAAAAATTTTGTCTATACGATAGTCATCAGTTTAGTCTAATTTAAAAACTATACTATTATTTGTGTTGGGTATTAGTAATACAGTATTAAAAAGAATAATCATCATTTTGTTAGCTAGATTCTTCAAATGGGTAGTGGGGATGAAGTTGATTAAAATTAAGTGGATTGATAACTTTTGTGTTGTCATCCACTTTTTATTTTAAAAATTTCTTAACTATTTAAAAAGTTGCTATTTAAAATTAGATGGGTGTAAACTATCCTTAGTTCACAAAAACAGAAAGTGGTGATTACATGAACGTTCAAGAATTGGATATTCTGAACGCAATTCGAAAAAAACCAATGATGAATCAAAGAGAAATTGCAATGCACTCGGGATATTCTTTAGGATTCGTGAATCGTGTCGTAAAAGAATTACAAGAAAAATAATTGGTTAAGTTCAAATGGAGAATTTAGCAAAGAAATCGAAACTTTGATAGAAGCAAATCGTCCAAAAAAAGGCAATCATTTTGGCTGCAGGGTATGGAATGCGAATGGTTCCAATTAATACGGAAATTCCGAAAGGCTTAATGGAAGTTAGAGGAGAAGTCTTAATCGAAAGAATGATTCGTCATCTTCATGAAGTAGGCATTACAGATATTCAAGTAGTCGTTGGTTTTATGAAAGAAAGATATGAATATTTAATCGATGAATTTCAAGTGAATTTAGTCGTTAATTCGGAATATCAAGTGAAAAATAATTTACATTCATTAAGTAAGGTAAAAAGTCTCATTAGACAAAAACGTATATTATTCCATGTGATATATGGGCAGAAAAATCCATTTTTCTGATTTTTGAACCTTATTCATGGTATATGGTGAGTGATGATTCTACTATTGAAAGTACGGTTCGAGTAAATCGTAAAAAGAGAATTAGTGATGGTAGATGAAGCAGAAGAAGGAAACCGAATGATTGGTCTTTGTTATTTAAAAAGGCCAGGAGGCAAAAATTGTTGAAGAAAACCTTCGAAACTTTTCCAAGAACCCTAGTTATAATCATGAATTTTGGGAATGTACTTTACAAGATAAAAAAATAAATGGATCATTCCTTCTAAAGTGGTGAATTCAAAAACAATTCATTGAGATTAATACGTATGAACAACTGCGAGAAATAGATGGGAAATTCAGCTAACTTACAAACAGATGCAATTTCAATTATTCAAGATTGTTTTCAATGTTGAAGTTGATGAAATTAAAAAAATATTACCGTTTTTGAAAAAGGGAATGACGAATCGCTCGTTCTTATTCGAGTGTCAAAAATAAAAATATATTATGCGAATTCCTGGTGAGGGAACAGATCATTTAATTAATCGCAAAGAAGAAGCAGACGTTTATCAAGCATTAGAAAAATCGACAAATTTGTGATGATGTTTTATATATGAATCCGGATAATGGGTATAAAATTACCGCTTATTTAGAAGATGCGACAAATTGTGATGCAGAAAATTGGAATGAAGTAGAAGCTTGTATGACGAAACTTCGAGAATTCCATGAATTAAATTTAAAAGTAGACCATCGTTTTGATATTTTTGGGCAAATTGATTTTTATGAAAGTTTGTGGAATGGTGAAAAATCTTATTTTAAAGATTACGAAACTACAAAAGCAGCTATTTTTGAGTTGAAAAATGGATTGATACATTAGAGAAGAATGAAACTCTTGTTCATATTGATGCTGTTCCAGATAATTTCTTATTTACAAAAGAGGGCATTCGAATTATCGACTGGGAATATGCGGGAATGCAAGATCCTCATGTTGATATTGCGATGTTTTGTATTTATTCATTGTATTCAAGAGAACAAGTGGATCATTTAATTGATTTATACTTTAAAGGAGAAGTTTCTCCAATCATTCGTACTAAAAATTTATGCGTATATCGCAAGTGCGGGATTATTATGGAGTAATTGGTGCGAGTATAAGAGAAGTTTAGGGATTGATTTTGGAGAATATTCATTATGTCAGTATCGTTATGCAAAAGAATATTCTAAATTAGTGTTATCTACATTAGAGGAACTATGAAAAAGAGGAGAATTATGGCAAATACAATTAAAACGAGCCATTTTAATGGCTGCAGGTCAAGGAACAAGAATGAGACCTATTACAAATCATACTCCAAAACCACTTGTAAAAAGTAAATGGAGTTCGAATGATTGATATGGTTATTCAGGCACTACATAAGAATGGTATTACGGAAATTTATGTAGTAGTTGGATATTTAAAAGACCAATTTTATGCATTAGAACAAGAATATCCAGGATTAAAAATTATTGAAAATCCTTATTATGATACTTGTAATAATATTTCTTCTATATGTAGCAAGACAATATTTAGAAGATGTGATTATTTTAGATAGCGACCAATTAATTTATAATCAGGAAATTCTTCATGCTGACTTTACTCACTCAGGTTATAACTGTGTGTGGACTGAAGGACATACCGATGAATGGTTAATGACAGTTAATGAACAAGAAAAAGTTATTCAATGTTCACGTACTGGTGGAGAAAAAGGCTGGCAATTATATAGTATTTCTCGTTGGAATAAAGAAGATGGACAGCATTTAGCACGTCATTTAGAACAAGAATTTGATGTAAAACAAAATCGTCAAATTTATTGGGACGATGTAGCGATGTTTTGTTATCCAGATGAATATGAATTAGGAATTTATCCAATGGGAAAAACAGATATTGTGGAAATCGATAATTTAGAAGAATTATTAGACTTAGATCCAAGTTATCAAAGTATCTTGGATGAAGGTGAGGAAGTTTAACATGCAAAAAAGATTACATCAAGAAATTGACTGGGTATCTACTATAGTACCTTTGTTAGGAGTTTTGTTACTAGGGGTTCTATTTTTAGTCATTCCAGAACAATCATCATTAATTCTAGGCGGGGTTCGTACTTGGCTAGGAGATCAATTTAGTATTTATTATGCACTTTTAGGTGTGGGAATTTTTAGTTGTAGTATGTATGTAGCCTTTTCAAAATATGGTTCTATTGTATTAGGAAAAGGAGAAAAGCCTGAATATACTTCTTTCCAATGGGGAGTGATGATTTTTACTTCTACAATGGCTGCGGATATTTTGTTCTATTCTCTATGTGAGTGGGCATTATATGCAAATGAAGATTATGTGGCTCAATTAGGTGGCATTCAAAGATGGGCTCCTACGTTTCCATTATTCCACTGGGGACCAATTGCTTGGGGATTTTATATTATGTTAGCTGTAGCATTTGGTTTCATGCTACATGTGCGTAAAGTTGAAAAGCAAAAATTTTCTGAAGCATGTCGTCCTATTTTAAAAGATAAAGTAGATGGATGGATGGGGAAAGTCATTGACTTAATTGCGATTTTTGCGTTAATTGCTGGAACTGCAACAACGTTCTCATTAGCAACTCCTTTATTATCAGCAGCAATGGGTCATGTTTTTGGATTTGAAAACTCAACTGGTGCAACGATTGTTATTTTATTATTAATTGCTTTAGTTTACACTTCAACAGTGTTATTAGGAATGGAAGCTGTCTCTAAATTAGCGACTTACTGTTCGTATTTATTCTTTGCTCTATTAGCTTATTTCTTATTTGCTGGTGGAGAAACAGTATATATTTTAGAAACTGGGTTTAGCTCTATTGGGGAATTTAGCGCAAAAACTTTATTGGATTATCTACTTGGTTAGATCCATTGCGTGAAACATCATTCCCACAAAAAATGGACAATTTATTATTGGGCTTATTGGATGGTTTGGTGTCGCAACTCCTTTCTTTCATTGGTAGTATTAGTAAAGGGCGTACTGATTAAACAAACTATTTTAGGGGCTTACTCTTGGGGAATTGCTGGAACATTTACTTCATTTATTATTTTAGGAAATTATGGTTTAGCACAACAATTAAAACATGGGTTAGATATTTCTAGTGGATTAGTGACGGATACTCCAGATTATGCAGGTATTATTTTGAAAAATTTTTGATACAATGCCTTTAAGTCAGTTAGGGTTGATTTTATTAGCAGTGACAATGGTTGCTTTTTATGCGACAACATTTGATGCATTGACTTTAGTGATTTCTGCTTATTCTTATAAGACATTAGAAGATACACATGATTCTGATAAGCGTGTTCGTATGTTTTGGGCAGTAGTGTTTATTATTTTACCGATTGCATTAATTTTCTCAGAAAATTCAATGTATAATTTACAATCTGTTGCGATTATTGCCGCATTCCCAATTGGATTAATTATTATTTTGATTGTGGCAAAGCTTCTTAAAAGATTTGAAAGCTTACGAAAAAGAAGTAAATAAAATATTTAAATAGACTTTCTTTAACATAGTAGTATTAGGACGCCAGCAGCTTCGCTAAAGTGAATCTCATGGCTAAAATTCGAGACTTTGGTCTCGAATTGCCTTGTAATATAAGCCGAGGTTTCGGCTTATATTACTCATACTACTATTTGGAAGTCTATTTTGGAGTTTGCATTCTAACAAGAGACGTATAAAAAATCGAGACATCGTCTCGATTTTTTTTTTTTTCGCTTTTATGATTTCTGTGTTAGAATAGGAATGCTAAATAAGTAAAGGAGGGAAAGCGATGACAAATGATTTATCCACTATTATTCAAGCTATTGTGACGGATGAAAATGATAAAGCGTACTTCGTTCAAAAACAAGGTGAAACGTATCGTGTTTCAAAAAATCCCGATGTAACATTAGCCATCGGAGACGTCGTAACTGGCTTTGTATATGAGAATAGTGATCGTAAAAAAATCATGACCCTTGATATTCCAGAAGTAACCAATGAAACTTATGGATGGGCAACGGTTACTCAAGTGAGAAAAGATTTAGGCGTATTCGTATCGATTGGATTACCTGATAAAGATATGGTTGTTTCATTAGATGAGTTGCCAAATTTAAAAAGAATTATGGCCAAAGAAAAATAATCGATTATATGTAACATTAATTAAAGACAAGAAAAACCGTACTTGGGCAACTATGGGGATGGAACAGAGTTAAAAAGCCAAATCCATTAGAGCAAATCACACATTGAAAAATAAAGATGTATCTGCAACTGTAACAAATGTAAAATTAGTAGGAACATTTTTAATGACAGAAGAAGGGTATCGATGCTTCTTACATCCGAGCGAACGATTATATGAACCAACACTTGGAGAATTAGTCAATGTGCGAGTGATTGGTGTTCGGCCAGATGGTGTATTAAATGTATCCATGAGACCAAGAGCCTTTGAAGCAATTGGGGATGATGCAGAGATGATTTTAACAATGTTAAGAAATCGTCCAACACATACTTTGCCATATTGGGATAAAAACAGATCCAACGATTATAAAAAGAAATCTTTTGGAATTAGTAAGGGACAATTCAAACGTGCGATTGGTTCCTTTATTAAAAAGCGAAAAAGATTACACAATCAGAAGGATTTATTGAATTGATTGAAGAAAAAAATAAGGGATGAATGGGAGGATGAACTGTGTTAACGATGGAAAGCATCAAAAAAAAATTGCAACAAGAAGGGTATAAATTAACACCCTCAGCGTCAAGCCACGGTTGCAATTTTATTAGAAAAAAAGAAGATGATCATCTTAGTGCTGAAGCCATTTATATGCTCGTTAAACGGAAATATCCGGATATTGGTTTAGCTACAGTTTATCGTACGTTAGAAATTTTAACCGATTTAAATATTACTTATCGAGTTGTATTCGATGATGGATTAGCTCGTTTCGATTTAAAGCGAGATGGTTCAGAGCGTTTCCATCATCATTTATATGTGATAAATGTGGGGATATTGAAGAAATTCATGAAAAATTTACTTAGTGAAGTTGAAAAAAGTTGTTGAGAATAGGTTCAACTTTTAAAGGTTCAAGATCATCGTTTAACTTTCCATGGCATTTGTCAAAAATGTAGAGAAGGTGAAACTCATGCAACGTAATTTAGATTATTTTGTGGATTCATTGGCGATTCAAGGATTATCTCAAAAATACAGTGATGAGTTATCAAAGAGATTTAATGAAATTTTTACCAATTTTTGAAAGAACATCAGATTCGAGATTGGAAAGAAGTCGATTATTCTCTAATTGTATTATTTTTACAAGACTTAAAAACAGGATGGTTATGCGACAAGTTCTACTAGTAGAATGATTAGTTGCTTAAAGAAATTCTTTAAATTTTTACAGCAGGAACAATTGGTTGAAATAAATCCAGTACAACCACTGAAAGTTCCTAAAAAGAGTAAGACGTTACCAAAAGCATTAACGGTTGATGAAGTGACACAAGTATTAAATTCCTGTGATACTTCAACGGTATTAGGATTAAGAGATAAGGCAATGTTAGAACTCCTTTATGCAACGGGAATGCGTGTCAGTGAGTTAATTACTTTAAAACTAAGTGACTTACATTTAGAATTGGGATTTCTTCAAACGATTGGTAAAGGAAATAAACAAAGAATTATTCCTATTGGACAATCTGCCACTAATTGGGTTCAACATTATTTAACTTATGCAAGAGTGGTGTTAGAGCAGGAATCGAATCCGGTAGAATATTTATTTTTAAATCATCGTGGAAATGGATTTACTAGACAGGGATTTTGGAAAAATTTAAAGAAAATGGTTCAAGAAGCAGGCGTTCATAAAGAAGTAAGTCCCCATACATTGCGTCATTCCTTTGCAACGCATATTTTAGAAGCAGGGGCTGATTTGAGAATTGTGCAAGAATTATTAGGACATAGCGATATTAGTACAACTCAAATTTATACACACTTAACAAATGAACGAATGAAAGAAATTTATCAACAAGCGCACCCTCGTGCGAAAAAATAAAATTTTTTTAAGAAAGAAGAATGTCAGATGAAATTTAAAAAGAATTCACGTAATTGTAATGGACTCAGTAGGGATTGGAGAAGCACTGGATGCTGCTGCATTTAATGATGCAGGTTCTCATACATTAGGACATATTTCAGAACGAGTTGGTTTAAATGTTCCAAATATGCAAGCTTATGGATTAGGAAATATTGCTCCATTAAAAACTGTACCACCAGTAGAAAATCCTAAAAGGAAGCTACACTAAATTAGAAGAAGTTTCTGTAGGAAAAGATACAATGACAGGTCACTGGGAATTAATGGGATTAAATATTAAAACTCCATTTAGAGTATTCCCCTGATGGATTCCCTCAAGATTTATTAGATAAAAATTATAGAATTCTCTGGAAGAAATATTGTTTGTAATAAACCATATAGTGGAACAGCTGTTATTGATGACTTTTGGGTAAACATCAAATGGAAACAGGCGATTTAATCGTTTATACAAGTGCTGACCCAGTATTACAAATTGCAGCTCATGAAGAAATTATTCCATTAGAAGAATTATATCGTATTTGTGAATATACAAGAGAAATTACTAAAGATGATCCATATATGATTGGTCGTATTATTGCTCGTCCATATGTTGGAACACCAGGTAACTTCCAACGTACTTCAAACCGTCATGACTATGCATTAAGTCCATTTGGTCAAACAACATTAGATTTCTTAAAAGAAAAAGGATTTGATGTCATTGCGATTGGTAAAATTAATGACATCTTCAACGGTCAAGGAATTACTGAATTTGTTCGTACGAAAAAACAATATGGATGGTGTCGATAAATTCGTAGATATCTTGAAAAAAAGATTTCACTGGAATGAGTTTCTTAAACTTAGTAGACTTCGATGCTGCTTATGGACACCGTAGAGATACTGTTGGATATGGGAATGCATTAGAAGAATTCGATGCACGTATTCCAGAAATTTTAGAGCATATGCATGAAGACGACTTATTAATTATTACAGCTGACCATGGTAATGACCCAACATTCCCAGGAACTGACCATACTCGTGAGTATATTCCAGTTTTAGTAATTAGCAAATCTCTTCAACATCCAACTCGTTTAACTCAAGGACATTTCTCAGATATTGCTGAAACAATTTCTGAAAACTTTGGCGTATCTTCAACAGGAAACGGCCAAAGCTTCTTAGGCGAATTACAATAATAAATTGTGGAAATTCAATGAGTTCCATTATTGGATTTCCACTTCTTTTTAAATCATCTAAAAAAAGAGGAAAAAGTAGCATGGCTTTTATATGATCAATTACTAGAAACAAAAACAATTTTTACAAAGCAATGGAGTTCAAAGCATTGATTTTGGACTAATTTTAGGTTCAGGACTTGGAGAATTAGCAACTGAAGTAGAAAATTCAGTTATCTTCGACTATAAAGATATTCCAAACTTCCCAGTATCTACAGTAGTAGGTCACGCTGGACGTTTAGTATACGGCGAATTATCAGGTAAAAAAGTTTTAATTATGGATGGACGTTTTCATTTTTATGAAGGATATCCAATGGAAACTGTTACGTTCCCAATTCGTTTAATGAAATTATTAGAAGTAGAAACAATGATTGTGACAAACTCTGCAGGAGGAAGTAACCCAAACTTCAAACCAGGAGACTTAATGTTAATTACAGATCATATTAATATTACGGGAACAAATCCATTAATTGGAGCAAATGATGACCGCTTTGGACCTCGTTTCCCTGATATGTCGCATGCTTATCATGTCTATGGACAAGAAGTTGTTCGTAAAGCAGCTAAAGAAGTTGGAGTACAATTACAAGAAGGAGTTTATACAGGTTTATCTGGTCCGACTTATGAAACACCAGCCGAAGTTCGTATGGTACAAGTATTAGGTGGAGATGCAGTTGGTATGTCAACTGTTCCGGAAGTCATTATTGCAAACCATTCAGGAATTAAAGTTATTGGTATTTCTTGTATTACAAATTTAGCAGCAGGATTACAAGCAAACTTAAATCATGAGGAAGTTGTAGAAACAACTCAACGTGTAAAAGAATCATTCAAAGGTTTAGTTCGTAAAGTTATTGAAATTTATTAATTAGAATAGGAGTAGAGAAAGTGGATGCGTTAACGCTACGAATTGGGGAATTTGAAGGCCCAATGGATTTGTTATTACATTTAATTAAAGAGATGAAAATTGATATCTATAACATTCCCATGGTGGAATTAACGCATCAATATTTATCCTATATTCATTCCATGCAAGAAATGGAATTAGAAGTAGCTAGTGAGTATTTATTAATGGCAGCAACTTTATTAGAAATTAAAGCAAGAATGCTTTTACCTAAACCAAAAGTGGAAATTGATGAAGTGGAAGTAGAAGAAGACCCACGGGATGAGTTAGTTGAAAAATTAATGGAATATAAGCAATTCCAAGAAGGTGCCAAAAAATTGGAAGAACTTTCTGTCCAAAGAGGGATGCATTATGGAAAAGAAGCGAGTGATTTATCTGCTCTTCAAGAAATGATTCCGCTACAAGAGGGCCAAGTAACAACACAAGATTTATGGAATGCGTTAAAGAAAATTGCAAAAAGAAATCTTGATAAAATGCCTCTACAAGCAAATATTCAACATGAAACACATACGGTAGAGGAAATGATGGATTCGATTTTAACAAAAATTAAAGAAAATCCTCAAAAAAGTATTCGATTTGATAAATGTTTTCCTTCGTTTCATCGTCATGCCATTGTAACAACATTTTTGGCGATGTTACAATTAGTAAGGGAGCATAAAATTCGTTTGGTACAACATGTTCCTTATGAAGATATTGTTTTAGAAACTTGCGATAAAGGTGGTGCATTTAGTGAATAATTATTTAGCAGCAACTCAAGCTTTATTATTTGTAGCGGGAGATGATGGCTTAACACTAGAAGAAATTAGTTATGTCGTTGGCATTGATAAAACGGCAGTTCGACAACTATTGGAAGAATTAATGGAACAATTAAAAGATGAAACAAGTGGCTTAGAATTGATTTTAACGGCGCAACGATATAAATTTGTAACGAAAGCATCGTTAAAACCTTATCTTGAAAAATATGCTGTTTCCCCATTTTCTTCTCAATTATCTAGTGCAGCTCTTGAAACATTGGCTATTATTGCTTATAAACAGCCTGATTACTAGATTAGAAGTAGAAAGTATTCGTGGAGTTCAATGTAGTGGAGCCATTCAAAAATTATTGTTAAGAGATTTAATTGAAGAAGCAGGTCGGATGGATAGTCCAGGTCGTCCAAAATTATATCGTACGACCACTTATTTTATGGATTATTTTGGATTAGAAACATTGGATCAATTGCCAGATGTTGAATCCTTACTAGAATTAAATCAAGAAGAAAGTAAGCAATTATTTAAGAATAATGAAGACTTATTTGTAGAATTAGAACAAAAAGCATCAAGAGGATGAAACTATTTCGTAAGAAAGGAAGGAGTATCTCGTGGAAAGATTACAAAAGGTTATGGCACATGCCGGAATTGCATCTCGTAGAAAATGTGAAGCCTTTTATTGAAGAAGGTCGTGTCAAAGTAAATGGCACAGTTGTCAGAGAATTAGGATATAAAAGTGTCTCAAACAGATAATATTGAAGTAGATGGTATTCCAATTTATAAAGAAGAGCCTGTTTACTTTTATGTTTTTATAAACCGAAAATCTGTATTATCAAGTGTAACAGATGATAGAGGACGTACTGTTATTAGTGATTATTTTAAAGATATCCCACAACGTGTCTATCCGGTAGGAAGATTAGACTATGATACAACAGGATTAATTTTTATTAACGAATGATGGAGAATTTGCGAATTTAATGACACATCCAAAAACATCATGTTGAAAAAGAAATATATTGCTAAAGTAAAAAGGTGTTCCAACACCACGCCATATGAGACAATTAGAAAGAGGTATTTGGATTGATGGCAAGAAAACTTCTAAAAGCAGTTGCTAAAATTTTATCCGTTGATACTGAAAAAAATACAGGGATTGTTTCTTTAACGATTCACGAAGGTTGGAATCACCAAGTGAAGAAAAATGTTTGAAGCAGTAGAATTACCTGTTCAAAAAAATTAAAACGTGAAGAATTCGGATTTTTAACATTAGAAAATTTAAGACCGGGGAGATTATCGTGAACTTTCGTGCCTTTGAAGTTCAAAAATTGATTCGTTTAGCAAAAAAATGAAATTTAATTGACTTTTTCTGAAGTAGTTATGAATGCCTGTAGCCAGTATTTGTTGGTTATGGGCAAACTGCTAGGTAAAGTCATTTTTTATTTTTCATACTAATCAATCACAGAATTATGTTATAATGTTTTTGAGGAATTTTCACTGAAATGAGGAACAATATGACGATTACAATTCAAACGACATCACAAGAAGAAACAATGAAAAATCGGCAAATTATTAGCAAAAGGTGCATTTGCTAACAGTACAATTATTTTGTCAGGAGATTTAGGAGCTGGTAAAACGACTTTTACAAAAGGATTTGCTTTAGGATTAGACATCACACGTGTTATTAAAAGTCCAACTTATACTTTAATTCGTGAGTATACAAAAGGTCGCTTGCCTTTATTTCATATGGATATGTATCGTATTGAAGAAAGTGGAGGAGCAAGTGAAATTGGTTTAGAGGAATATTTTCATCGTGAAGGTGTCGTAATGGTTGAATGGGCAAATTTTATCGAAGAAGAATTACCTATGAAACGTCTTATTGTCTCTATTGAACAAACTTCTCTCACTACTCGAAGCATTACACTTGATGCTATAGGAGAAGAATACGAAAAATGGTTGAATCAATTGAGAGTTGGTGGACAAATGAAAGAGAAAGTTGAATTAGAAATTGAAGTTGTATCAGTAGAAGATGCGGAAGCCTTAATTGAATATACAAAAAAAGTTGGAAAAGAAACGAATTTTTTGAGTTTTGGTGAAGAAGGATTAGAGTTAAGTCTCCAACAAGAGGAACTTTATATTCAATCTGTTTTAGAAAGTGATAATCAAATGATGCTACTTGCCAAATTAGGGCAAGAAATTATTGCTGTTGCTTCAATTGGAGGAAATTCTAAAGAAAAAAATTTCAACATGTTGGTGAACTAGGCATTAGTATTTTTAAAAAGAATATTGGGGTCAAGGTTTAGGAAGTGCCTTAATGGAAGAATTATTGTCATGGGCAAAAAGACTATTCACCTCTTGAAAAAAATTAAATTAGCAGTTGTTCAAGAAAAATGTTGCAGCGATTGCTTTATATAAAAAGTTTGGATTTGAAGTAGTAGCGATTGAAGAAAAAGAAATGAAAGTAAATGGTCAATATTATGATGTTATTCAAATGGCCTATTTTTTAGAAAAGGAGTAATACATGAAAGTCGGAATTATTGCAGCGATGGAAGAGGAGAAACGTCTTCTATCTGAAGAAATGACAATTGAACAGGAAGTAAGAATTGCTGGATGGACATTTTTAGAAGGAAGTTTAAATGGTGTATCTATTGTATTAGTGCAATCAGGTATTGGAAAAGTAATGTCGAGTGTGACTGCTGCTTTATTAATTCATCATTTTAAGGTGACCCTAGTCATTAATACAGGATCAGCGGGTGGATTTGGAACAGAAATGAATATTGGAGATATTGTGGTTGCTACAGAATTAGCGTACAGTGATGCAGATGTAACAGCATTTCAATATGAATATGGACAAATGCCAGGGATGCCTGCACGTTTCCAAGCTCAACTGATTGATGATAGCGTCATTGAAGAAATTCAATCTGAATTGAATTTATCTGTATTTAAAGGGTTAGTCGTTTCAGCAGATAGTTTTATTCACCGTGAAGATCAACGATTATTAATTTTAAAACATTTCCCAGATGTTTTAGCAACTGAAATGGAAGGAGCTTCTATTGCACAAGCTTGTTATGCATTACAAACTCCAGTCATTGTTGTTAGAGCAATCTCGGATATGCCGCAAAAAGGAACATCAGCAGTTGATTTTGATACATTTATTGTTGAAGCAGGCCGTAAATCAGCGTTGATTGTTCATCAATTATTACACCATTTAAAAAGAAGATTAATAATTAGGGGGAGTTCTCGTGTTAAATATTGGAGTAGTTGGGATTGGTGCGATTGCACAAAAAGCTTATTTACCAGTAATGCGTTCAATTGGTAATGTGAAATGGTATATGTGTACTAGAAATGTAGAAGTTTTACAACGAGAATCAAAAATTATTAGGTCGTTGTATTCCATGTAGTAGTGTAGAGGAATTATTACAGTTTGATTTAGATGGGGTCATGATTCATGTTTCAACGGAGGCTCATGTTGAAGTTGCGAAGCAATTTTTTAGAAAAAGGAATCCCTGTTTATTTAGATAAACCGATTGCTCCGAGCTATGAAGAAACGCTTGAATTATATCGTCTGGCTAAAGAAAACCAAACTTTCTTAACAGCTGGATTTAATCGACGTTTTGCTCCAAAAGTAGTCGAATTAAAAAATGTCCCTCATAAGAAGAGAATCATAACAGAAAAGAATTGTACGATTCCAAGTTTTGATAATCGTACACGTATTTTTTTGATGTTTTTTTATTCATCCTTTAGATACAGCATTATTTTTTTAATGGATGAAAAAAACCAAAACGTGGGTCATTTTATTATAAGAAAAAAATCGTGGCGTTATTGAACAATGCACAATTTATTTAGAAAATGAAGAACAATCAGCCATTGTAATGATGAATACAGCATCTGGAGCGAATCTTGAAAGAATTGAAGTTCAAGTTGAAACGGGTACTTTTTCATTACAAAATTTAACAGACTTAACGATTTATCAAGGTGGAGAAGAAATTAAAGATCATTTTTCATCATGGGATTCAACTGTATATAAGAGAGGATTTGAAAGTATTGTTCATTCCTTTTATTATTGCTGTCCAAACGCAGGGGGATAAACCCAGTTACTCCTATTTCTAGTTTATTAAGTCACTTTATTTGTGAGAGATTAGCACATGCAAAAAGCATCTGAAGGCTTTTTTTATCATTTGACGTAGAAACTAATGAATAGTATCATTAAAAAAAGATATTGCATAATAGGAGAAAAAAGATGAAAGATTGGTGGAAAGAGCAATTTCCAGAAGTAAAAAGTATACTTCCATGAACCTTTAAAAATATACTTTTACTAAAACAGGTGGAGAAGCGGAATGTTTAATTTTTCCAAGAGATAAACATGAAACAGCAAAAATTATTAAAGCTTTACAAGAAAAACAAATTCCTATTACAGTACTAGGAAATGCGAGTAATGTTATTGTTAGAGATGGTGGTATTAAAGGAGCGGTTATTTTATTAAAATGAAATGACTGCTATGAAAGTAATGGGGAATAAAATTTTAGCAGAAGCTGGTGTGTCTTTAATTGAAGTGACAAAATGCGCATTAGAATACTCGTTAACAGGATTAGAATTCGCATGTGGTATCCCAGGAAGTGTTGGTGGAGCCATGTATATGAATGCAGGTGCCTATGGTGGTGAAGTTTGCAGGAGTTGTCGAATATGTCGATGTTGTGACTCGTACTGGTGAAATCAAACGTTTAACGAATGAAGAATTAAAGTTTTCATATCGTCATAGTGCTTTACAAGAAAGTGGAGATTTAGTGATTGATGTCTGCTTTAATCTAAGTCCAGGGAAAAAGGAGTCGATTGAAGCTAAAATGGAAGAATTAACCCATTTACGTGAAAGTAAACAGCCATTAGAATATCCTTCTTGTGGAAGTGTGTTTAAACGCCCAGAAGGTCATTTTACTGGTAAATTAATCCAAGATGCAGGACTTCAAGGGTTCCAAATTGGTGGAGCTCAAGTGTCTAAAAAACATGCAGGGTTTATTGTAAATATTGATCATGCAACAGCTACGGATTATTTAGCGGTGATTCAACATGTTCAAGAAGTTGTATTCGAACAATTCCAAGTAGCACTTGAACCAGAAGTGAAAATTATTGGTGAAGAGTCAAAATAGAGGAGAAAAAAGATGAAAGAGAATAAATTCATACAAACTGGTCTTCTTCATATCGTTTCATTAATTGTTTTTAGTTCTTAGTTATCACTATGTAGGAATTACATTACCTATTTTTTTGAAGGAGTGGAGATTAACTTCTTTTTATATTTTATTAGCGATTGTGGCTGGTCTAGCAGGTTCGTTATTTGCTGCGGTTGTTGGTGTTTCAACGATTATCATTGATTTATTATTAGGAACGACAGAGCAATGGATTGCTATTGCGATTTCTGTAGGGATGCTTGGATATGTTTTTTTGGTTTAGGCGTTCGCCGTAAGTCATTTTTAGCGGGTACTTTTTTTCTCGTCATGATGCTTTTGCGTTTTAATGTGATTCAAGTGGTTGCGAATGTGATTATTTTTGGTTTGATTTTACCGACGTTAGAGGTCTTTTTCTATCAAGCTTCTACGGCAGTTGTTTTTATTAATGGTTGGATTTTTTTAGTATGATTAATTCAATTTTGATTGCCATTTTCGCAACAGCTTTGTTTAAATTAATTGCGAACCGTGTGAAAGATAAAGCGTAAATATAACAAATAAAGAATACAAAAAGTTTCCTAATTAGCTAGGGGCATAGTAGTTGCTTTGCGAATCTCATGGCTAAAATTTGAGCATCGAGGCTCAAATTTTAGCCATGAGATCTCGCAAAGCGAAGCTGCTGCCGTCCCTAGCACAAAAAATTATTTTTCATTTCTTTATTCTACGTCCGAAACTTTTTACGTTCTAATGATTTTTCTTGCTAATTGTTAAAAAAATCGTGATTGAATAAAAAAGACAAGCAGATGCAATTTAGAAATGGAGGTCATTTCATGACAAAAAGAATTTAACAGTTTTACACTCGTAGAACAAAAAAACCATTACCAGATATCCGTTGCGATTACTATTTATACAAACATGACAAAACAGGTGCACAAGTTATGTACTTAAAAACAGATGATGACAATAAAGCATTCTCAATCGCATTCCGTACACCACCATATGACGACAACGGAATTGCTCATATTATCGAACACTCCGTATTAAACGGATCAAAAAAATACCCAACAAAAGAACCATTCGTAGAATTATTAAAAGGTTCTCTACAAACATTTTTAAACGCATGGACATTCTCTGATAAAACCATGTATCCAGTAGCGTCAAGAAATCAAAAAGACTTTTGAGAATTTAATGGACGTTTATTTGGATGCGGTATTTTATCCAAACCTTTTATCAAACCCACAAATCTTAATGCAAGAAGGATGGCATTATCATTTAGAAAAATAAAGAAGATGAATTAACGTATAAAGGCGTCGTTTATAACGAAATGAAGGGAGCATTTTCTCAACCAGAATCAGAATTAAATCGTTTAGTTGAACCAACATTATTCCCTGATACATTTTATAAACACGTTTCTGGAGGAATGCCAGCTTCAATTCCAACATTGACTCAAGAAAAAAATTTATTGATTTCCATCAAATCTATTATCACCCAAGTAATGCTCGAGTAACTTTATATGGAAATTTAGATTTATCAAAAAGCAATGGAACAATTATCAGAATACTTTGATGCTTTTTGAAGCAAAAGAAGTTCCATTTGTAGGTTACAAACAAGAACCATTTACAAGTGTTAAAGAACTAACAAGTACGTATTCTGTTTCTAAAGGAGACTCAACGGAAAAATAAAAAACATTGTTAGAATATGCTTGGGCTACAGGAACAAGTACGAATGGAGAAGAAGGCATTGCTTTTAAGCATTTTTAGATGAATTATTATTAGGAAGTAATACAGCTCCATTGAAGAAGGCTTTATTAAAAGCAAATATTGGTAGTGATGTTATGGGTGGATATTCTGCTTATACGTATTCTCCAACATTTGAAGTTGTTTTAAAAGATACAGAGGCTGATAAGAAAAGAACAATTTGTTCAAATTATTCAACAGGAATTACAACGTTTAGTAAAAGAAGGCATTTCTAAAAAGCGATTCAAGCTGCTTTAAATAAAACAGCTTTCCGTTATAAAGAATTAACAGCTTTAGAAGGAAGCACACCAAAAGGTGTGATGTATGGAATGAATGCTTTAACAAGTTGGTTATATGATGGAAGTCCATATGTATCATTTGAATATCAACAACATTTAGATGCTATTCAAGCTAAAGTTGAAGAAGGTTATTTTGAAAACATCATTCAAAAATATTTATTAGACAATACTCACGCAGCTATCATTACTTTAAAACCAGAACCAGGTTTATTAGAAGAAAAAGAAGCAGAATTAGCTAAAAAAATTAGCAGAGTACAAAAGCAAGTCTAAGTGAAGAAGAATTAGATCAATTAGTGGAAACAACTCAAAAATTAATCGAAAGACAAGAATCTCCTGATAGACCAGAAGATTTAGCAAAAATTCCGACACTATCCATTGATGATATTCAAAAGAAAGCAACGCATTATCCATTAACGGTTGAAGAAGGAAACGATATACCGACTTTCTTACATTATGAAGACTTCACAGCAGGGATTTCATATGCGAAATATTTCTTCGATATGAGAGGAATTAAAACAGAAGAAATTCCGGTAGCTGCTTTTGTCACTGAATTATTAGGTGAAATTAGTACAAAACATTTTGCTGATGAAGATTTAAATACAGAGATGGATTTCTATACAGGTGGAATTTCAACAAATGCTTTTGTCATGACAGAAGATGTTGCGAAAAATGTGTATTATCCATTCTTTACAGTATCAGGAAAAAGCTTTATCTCAATATTTACCGAAATTAATTGAATTGGTGGAAGAAATTGTCTTCCGTTCAAACTTGGAAGATTATGATAAGATTAAAGAACTGTTATTAAATACAAAAAGCGAATTTAGAAATGCATATGAATTATGCTTCGCATACCATTGCGGTTCGTCGATTAGAATCTTACTATTCAGAAGGAGCAAAATATGCTCAGGCATTAGAAGGTATTGATTACTATGATTATATTTCTGATTTAGTGAAACATTATGATGAAAGAAAAGAAAACTTTAGTCAACAATTAAAGGCTGTACTTCGTCAAATCTTGAATATTCATGGAGTAACTGCAACATTTGTCGGAAGTAAAAGAAGATTTTGAACAATTTAAAAGTTTTTATCTCAATCATTCTTCCAACAGTTATCACAAGCAGTAGTGATACCACAACAATTTACAAATTCTGTAGAAATTCTAAATGAAGGATTTAAAACTGCTCAAGAAATTCAATATGTAGCAAAAGGTTACAATCAAACATTATTAGGTGTTCCATTTGAAGGATCCAATGCATTCTTACAAACTGTTTTAGGATTAGATTATTTATGGAATACTGTTCGTGTCAAAAGGTGGAGCTTACGGTGGAATGAGTGTCATTGGTGGAAAAAGGTGAAGTAGCTGCTGTGTCATGCGCGATCCAAACTTAGTAGAAACACTAAAAGCGTACGACGGACAAGTCCAATATTTAGAAAAATTACAATCCTTCTAAGGAAGAATTTGAGAAAAATCTCATTGGAACATTTAGCAGTATTGATCGTCCACTTTCTGCAAATCAAAAAGGAAATATTGCCTTTACTCGTTACTTTACTCATGTGACAGATGAACTTGTTCAAAAAAACTCGTGATGAAGTTTTATATGTGACTCCAGAGAAAGTGCGTTCATTTGCACCAACAATGGAAAAAGTATTAGCTCAAAAATGCCTTCGTTGTAGTAGGAAATGATGTTAAAATCGAACAAAAATAAAGAAATTTTCAAAACGATTCGTTCGTTATTCAATGACTAAATATTAGAGAGATGACTTCGGTTGTCTCTTTTTTTACAGCTAAGTAAATGAAACGAAAATATCACAGGCTTTTTGGTTGAGTTTTTTTAATAGAATAATTATACAATGGCAAGGTAAATCTAAATAAAGGAGAATTATCGGAAATGAAATTTAAAAATATTGCCCTTTCGTTAACAGCAGTCACTTTGTTAACGATGACAACTGCTAAAGCAGATGAAACTACAACGCAGGCAACAACAAACCCAAAAAAACAGGTTGGCAAAAGATTAATGACCATTACTATTATGTAAAAGAAGATGGAACAAAAGCTACTTCTACATGGATTGATCATTCTTATGTTGACAAAGAAGGGAAAAAAAGTTGTTGGTGCTTTTGTTTATGATGAAAAATTATAAATCGTATTTCTATTTAAAAAGCAGATGGAAACTATGCAGAAAAACAATGGCTTGAAGTAAAATGGCAAATGGTACTATTTTAAAGAATGGGGCTATATGGCTAAGAGCGAATGGAAAGGAAAATATTATTTAAATTCAAACGGCTCGATGGCGAATCAAGAATGGATTTATGATGGAAATTATTCTTCATATTTTCTATGCTAAAAAAGGTGGAGAATATGCAGAAAAAGAATGGGTTCAAGATTCTGGCAAATGGTATTACCTTAAAACTGGCGGATATTTGGCTACTCGTCAATGGGTTGGAGATTATTTCGTGAATGGTGATGGTGCCATGATGTCTAAAGAGTGGTTGTTTGATCCAAAATATAATGCAACCTTTTATTTAAAAGCAGATGGAAGTTATGCTAGAAATGAATGGCTTCAATCAGAAGGCAACTGGTATTATTTCAAAGCAAATGGTGCTAGAGCTGAAAAAGAATGGGTTGGTGGATATTATTTAGGAAATTCTGGCGTTATGGCTACAGGGAAATTAACGATTGGTGATACAAAATATACTTTCTCTAATACTGGTGAAGTTGAAAAACAAGAGCATATTAATTGGGGATGGATTCAAAAGAATGGTCAACGTTATTTCTTCAATCGCCGTCAAGAACAAGTAGGGGATAGCAACGCTAAGAAAGTCATTGATGTCAGTGAACATAATGGAACGATTCAAAACTGGAGTCAAGTTATTCGAGATAATGGAATTGACGGAGTGATTGTTCGTTTAGGATATTATGCTTATGCAGAGGATAAACAATTAGCGCATAATATTAAAGAATTAAATCGTCTAGGAATTCCTTATGGAGTTTATTTATATACTTATGCAGAAAAATGAAACGGATGCAGAATTAGAAGCGAAGCATACAATAGAGTTGATGAAGAAATATAATATTCAAACCAACTTATCCAATTTATTATGACGTGGAAAAATTGGGAATATGTGAATAAGAAAAAAATCGGCACCAAAAAGATACTGCAACATGGGTGAAAAATTGTAAATAAATATATGGATGCAATGCATCAAGCGGGTTATTCTAATGTTAGAATTTATAGTTATAGACATTTATTACAAAACTCGTTTGAATCACCCAGATATTTTGAAATATGTAGATTGGGTAGCTGCTTATACAGACGCTTTAGATTGGGATAATCCACATTATTCAGGTCCAAAAGGATGGCAATACACTTCTAGTGAGTATTTAAAAGGAATGAATGGAAGAGTCGATGTAAGTGTTTGGTATTAAACCTATCGTAAAAAAATATTAAAATAAAAGGGAAATCCTAACTACCATAAAAAGGTGGTTAGGATTTTTGTGATGACAACATCGACATTGACCTGGAATGCAAGTGCAAGGGAGAAAGTTTGGAGCATTGATTTCTTTTTTTGTAACAATTTTTGTAATTCGTAAGCATCCTGTTTAGATAATTGAGCTTTTTGAATGAGTATGGATAATAATTCACCTTGTTTCTTTTGACAAACATGAGTGAGCAATGTTTCGCATTCGTAATTTAAAAAGTTCTTTTTCGGAAACAGTAGCGATATATTGATACGGTCTTTTGAAATGGTCATTATGATTTCTTTTTTTCAATAGACGATTAATGAGTGTTTTAATGGTTGCTGCTTGCCAATGAAAATTAGATGATAATGAGTCGATAATAAAAGAGCTGGTACATTTTGGATTTGCCCAAATCACTGAAGAACTTGTCTCTCGGAACTGCTAATAGTGTTGGAAAGTATCATTTTAAATCTCCTTTTTGATATTCATAAGTGTAAAGGTGAAAAATTTTTGTCAATATATTGATAGAAAATTGATATTCTTACTATATTTTGTGTTGTTCGATTTATTGAATACTAAATATAGAATTTTTGTTGATATGAGATGAGAAACTAGATATAATGATAAGGTATGAATAGAGGATTTTTGATTGCAAGTGTTTGGAAATAAATCAAAAGTATCATTTATACACTTGAGTGAATGGCCCTCTATTGCATGATTGTAATTATAATAAAAGGAAAAGGTGAGCGAACTTGGATAGTCCAAAAATTAATTAGTAAATCTCAAGAAGTAACATATTTTTTTCATTAAATAATGAATTGAACCGTCCGGTTGATGGGAAAAATTCCTTTACATAAGGATAAAGAAGCAGTACGTGCATTCTTCTTAGAACATGTTAATCCAAACACGGTGTTTTTCTATACATTAGATGAAAAAAATTAGATTATTTAATTGAACATGATTATTTAGAAGAAGAGTTTTTTTAAATAAATATGACCGTGAATTTGTAAAAAGCTTAATGCAAGAAATTTATAAGAAAAAATTCCGTTTTTCGTTCATTTATGTCAGCCTTTAAGTTTTATAAGCAATATGCTTTTAAAAAACAAATGATGGTGAACGTTATTTAGAACGCTTTGAAGATCGTATTGTCTTTAATGCTTTATTTTTAGCAGATGGAGATGAACAATTAGCTAGAGACTTAGCTGAAGAAATGATTCATCAACGTTATCAACCAGCAACACCAACATTTTTAAATGCCGGAAGAAAACGTCGTGGTGAATTAGTCTCTTGTTTCTTAATTCAAACAACGGATGATATGAATAGTATTGGTCGTACGATTAACTCTGCGTTACAACTTTCTAGAATTGGTGGGGGAGTTGGCGTAAGTTTATCAAACGTTCGTGCAGCTGGAGACCCAATTAAGAAAATTGAAAATGCTTCTAGTGGGGTTGTTCCAATTATGAAGTTATTAGAAGATAGCTTTAGTTATTCTAACCAATTAGGACAACGTAATGGTGCAGGAGCCGTTTATTTAAATGTTTTCCACCCAGATATCGTATCATTCTTATCTACAAAAAAAGAAAATGCTGATGAAAAGATTCGTGTTAAAACATTATCATTAGGGCTAGTAGTTCCAGATAAGTTTTATGAGTTAATTAAGAATGATGATATGATGTATTTATTTAGTCCATATGATGTGGAACGCATTTATGGGGTTCCTTTCTCTTATGTCGATATTACAAAAGAGTATGACAATATGGTGAATAATCCAGAAATTCGTAAATCAAAATTGCGTGCACGTGATTTAGAACAAGAAATTAGTAAATTACAACAAGAATCTGGTTATCCATATATCGTAAATATTGATACAGTGAACAAAGCAAATCCAATTGATGGAAAAAAATTATTATGAGTAACTTATGTTCAGAAATTTTACAAGTACAAGCTCCTTCTGTAATTAATAATGCACAAGAGTATGAAGTACTTGGAACGGATATTAGTTGTAATTTAGGTTCTACAAATATTGTTAACTTAATGCAATCACCTGATTTTTGAACGTTCGATTGAAGTAGCAGTTCGTGCATTAACATTTTGTCACAGCATCACTCAAGTATTGATGCAGTTCCAACGGTGAAAAATGGCAACCAAAAAGCTCATACAATTGGTTTTAGGAGCAATGGGATTACATACATTCTTTGCGTTAAACCAAATGGAATATGGTTCGCCTGAATCGATTGAAGTAACAGATTTATACTTCCGTCTATTGAATTTCTATACCTTAAAAGCAAGTCATAAAATTGCGAAAGAACGTGGCGTAACATTTGATGGTTTTGAAAAATCAGCTTATGCATCAGGAACATATTTTGATGCTTATACAGAATCAGATGTAGAAATTAGATCTGAAAAAGTAAAAGAAATTTTTGCGAACTTACCAATTCCAACTGTGGAAGATTGGAAACAATTAAAAGCAGATGTAATGGCAGATGGACTATATCACCAAAATCGTCTAGCAATTGCTCCAACTGGATCCATTAGTTATGTCAATGAAACAAGTGCAAGCTTACATCCAATTACTCGATTAATTGAAGAACGTCAAGAGAAGAAGACTGGTAAAACTTACTATCCAGCACCATTCTTATCTAATGAAACATTACCATATTATCAATCAGCTTATGATATTGATATGCGTAAAAGTTATTGATGTGTATGCAGCAGCTCAAAAACATATTGACCAAGGAATGAGTTTAACATTATTTATGCGTTCCGAATTACCAGAAGGATTATATGAATGGAAAAATGGACGTACAAGTAAAATGACAACAAGAGATTTAAATATTTTTAAGAAACTATGCTTGGAATAAAGGAATCAAATCGATTTATTATGTTCGTACATTTACAGAAAAATAATGATGAAATTGGAAGTAATGGCTGCGAAAGTTGTAGTATTTAATTCAAAAAGGAGACTTATCATGAGTGAGAAACGATATTTTAATGAGATTTTGTCACAAAATGCTTCTGCACCAGTAGCCTATTATAAAGCGATTGACTGGAACCAAGTGGAAGATATGATTGATAAAATGACATGGGAAAAGTTAACCGAGCAATTTTGGTTAGATACTGTATTCCTGTTTCAAATGACTTAGATGATTGGAGAACATTATCCCCAGCTGAAAAAGATGTTGTAGGGAAAGTATTTGGCGGATTGACTTTATTAGATACACTGCAATCTGAAGAAGGTGCGAGTCTGATGAAAGACTATGTTCGTACACAACATGAAGAAGCAGTATGGAATAATATTCAATTTATGGAATCTGTTCATGCGAAAAGTTATTCAACGATTTTCAGTACTTTACATACAAAAGCTGAAATCGAAGATATTTTTGAATGGACAAATAATAATGAGTTTTTACAATATAAAGCTCAAAAAATTAATGAAATTTATCAAAGTAGAGATGCACTAAAAATGAAAGTCCTTCAACGATGTTAGAAACATTTTTATTCTATAGTGGATTCTTTACACCATTGTATTATTTAGGAAAACAATAAATTAGCCAATGTAGCAGAAATTATTAAATTAATTATTCGTGATGAATCAGTTCACGGAACTTATACCGGCTATAAATTCCAACAAGGATACAATGAATTACCACAGGAAGAACAAGAAACTCTTAAAATGTGGGTTTATCAATTATGTTTAGAATTGTATCAAAATGAAGTGAAGTATACACAATCAATTTATGATCAAGTTGGTTGGACTGAAAAAGTAAAAAGTATTCATTCGTTATAATGCGAATAAGGCTTTACAAAATTTAGGATTTGATCCATTATTCCCAGATACAGCTGAAGATGTGGATCCAATTGTGATGAATGGTATTTCAACAGGTACAAGTAACCATGACTTCTTCTCTCAAGTGGGGAATGGTTATTTACTTGGGACAGTAGAAGCTATGGAAGATGATGATTATTCTAAATGGATGTAATTAAAATAAAGACTTTTATGCAGTGCATAAAAGTCTTTATTTGTGTTTGAATGGACAAGAATCAAGGTGATCATTGATGATGCCAGATGCCTGTAAAAATGAATAGAGGGTAGTCGGTCCGATAAACTTGAATCCCAATTTTTAAATTCTTTACATAACTGTTCAGTTAGTGGAGTAGAAGATGGTACTTCTTCTATTGTTTCCCAGTGATTGATGATTGGGCTGTGGTCAAACTTGCTCCATAAAAATTCATGAAAAACTTCCGTATTGATTTTGTAGTTGCAAAAATAATTTTTGCATTTTTGAATCGTGGCTTCAATCTTTTGACGATGACGAATGATTTGGGGATTTTGAAGTAAGTTTTCTATATCGTTTTTTTGTAAGTTGACTAACTTTATGGATTTCAAATTGTTCAAAAGCTTCTCTAAAACCTTCTCGTTTTTCAAAATGGTCGACCAACTGAGTCCCGCTTGCATCACTTCTAAAGCCAAAATCTCAAATAGTTTTTGATCATCAAAAGCAAGGAACTCCCCATTCTTCATCATGATATTTTTGGTCGAGTTCAGAAATAGTTGCCCAAGCACAACGCATAAAATTCGCCTCCTTTAATAATGGAAAAATTATATCACGAGAATGTTGGAAAAGCTAACAAATGATTGATATAACTTGACTTTTTGAAGGAAAAAAATCAGTAATATTAATGCAGTAAATATGACGTGGAAAATGAAACAATCATTCTAAATATGGATAGAGAGAACGGGATAGGTGGAAGCCGTTTAATAGAGAATGAATTGTGGCGCATTGGAGTCAATAGCAAATGAAGCTTAGAGTTTTCTAAGAAATTAGGGATGGAACACGATGAATCGTCCCTATGTATGCTTTTTTAGTGTACATAGGATTTTTTTATAGGGAAAAGGAGGAAGACTTCGTTTTACAATAAGAGATTCTAGATGAATTTTATCCTGTCATAAAAATTATAGAAAGTAGGAATACTATGTCAAAAAAATTAACAGTACAAGAAATTATTTTAACATTACAAAATTATTGGTCAAATCAAGGCTGTTTATTATTACAAAGCTATGATACTGAAAAAGGTGCTGGAACAATGAGTCCATATACTTTTTACGTGCGATTGGACCAGAGCCATGGAATGCTGCCTATGTAGAACCATCTCGCCGTCCAGCTGATGGTCGTTATGGTGAAAAATCCAAACCGTTTATTCCAACATCACCAATTCCAAGTTGTGATGAAACCATCTCCTGAAAAACATTCAAGAGTTATATATTGGAAGTTTAATTGCATTAGGGAATTGATCCATTAGAACATGATATTCGTTTCGTTGAAGATAACTGGGAAAATCCATCATTAGGCTGTGCTGGTCTTGGATGGGAAGTATGGTTAGATGGAATGGAAGTCACTCAATTTACTTATTTTCAACAAGTAGGGTGGATTAGAATGTCACCCTGTAACAAGTGAAATTACATATGGATTAGAACGTTTAGCTTCTTATATTCAAGAAGTAGAAAGTGTATATGATTTAGTGTGGACTGGCGATGTAAAATACGGAGATATTTTCAAACAACCAGAATTCGAACATTCTAAATATGCTTTTTGAAGAAAAGTAATCCTGAATTATTAATGCAATTATTTACTGAATATGAAAAAGAAGCAACAATCCTAATGGAAAAAAGGTCTTGTTCATCCAGCTTATGACTGTGTATTAAAATGCTCTCATGCTTTTAACTTAATGGATGCACGTGGCATTATTTCTGCGACAGACCGTGCAGGATTTTTAGGTCGTATTCGTAAAATGGCCCGTACAATTGCTAAAAACATTCGTAGCTGAAAGAGAATCTTTAGGATTCCCATTATTAAAAAGACTTATAGGATTGATTAGTAACATTAGGAGGACAATTATGACAAAATCATTATTATTAGAAATTGGTTTAGAAGAATTACCAGCACAATATGTTCGTACAAGCTCAGAACAATTGGCGACTCGTGTGGAGGACTTTTTCAAACAAGAAAAAACTTAGCGTTTGAATCTGTAGAAGCTTTTGCAACACCAAGAAGATTAGCAGTTCGTGTAAATGGATTAGAAGAAGAACAAGAAGATCGTGTTGAAATTTTTAAAGGTCCATCTCTAGCAATCGCACAAAAGATGGCGCATGGACAAAAAGCTGCTGAAGGATTTGTTCGTGGAAAAAGGTTTAACAACAGACGATATTTATGTAGAAACAATTAAAGATGTGGAATATATCCATGTTAAAACAATTATTACAAGGTAAAATCAACAAAAAGAAGTTGTTAGAAGTTATCTTCAGTCATTACTGATATGAAATTCCCAGTGACTATGCGTTGGGCTGCTCATACGTTTGAATATTTACGTCCAATTCACTGGATTGTTGCTTTATATGGAGAAGAAGTCATTGAAGAAATTCAAGTATTAGATGTAGAAGCTGGACGTGTTTCAAGAGGACATCGTTTCTTAGGAAAAAGATACTGAGATTGCAACTCCAGAACAATATGAAAAAGCTTTTAGCAGAACAATTTGTAATTGTAAATCAAGATGAAAGAAAAGCATTAGTTCGTAAACAAATTGAAGCATTAGCAGCTAAAAAAATGCTTGGACAGTTCCAATTGATGAAGAATTATTAGAAGAAGTAAGTTCTATTTTAGAATATCCAACAGCTTTTGCTGGAACATTTGATGAAAAAAATATTTAGTAGTTCCAGAACCAGTATTAGTTACTTCTATGAAAGAACATCAACGTTATTTTGTAGTATACAATGCTCAAGGTGAATTACAACCTTATTTCATTTCTGCACGTAACGGAAATGACTACATGATTGAAAATGTGGCAAAAGGAAATCAAAAAGTATTAACAGCTCGTTTAGAAGATGCTTTATTCTTCTATGAAGAAGATAAAAAGTTCCAATGACAGCATTCTTGAAGAAATTAGAAACATTAAACTTCCATGCGAAAATCGGTTCAATGACTGAAAAAATGAATCGTGTTCAATTATTAGTAGGGCGTATTGCAAGTGAATTAAATGTGGATGCCAAAGATATTCAAACTGCACAACGTGCAGCTGCTATTTACAAATTTGACCTAGTAACAAATATGGTTGGTGAATTCCCTGAATTACAAGGAATTATGGGTGAAATTTACGCGAAAAATTATGGTGAAACTCCAGAAGTAGCTAGAGCAATTCGTGAACATTATATGCCAATTAGTGCTGATGGTGAATTACCTTCATCAGTACCAGGTGCATTATTAGCAATTGCAGATAAATTAGATACATTCTTAAGCTTTACAGCAGCAGGTATGTTACCAACAGGTTCAAACGACCCTTATGCATTACGTCGTCAAGTAATGGGATTAGTGCAAATTGTCGAAGCATTTGATTGGCATTTAGAAATTGAAGAATTTGCAAAAATTATTATTAGGCTTAGATTATGCAGAATTTTTAGAAGATAAAAAGAAGATGTACAAGCATTTGTTTTAGGATTTATTCGTGAAAGACTTGCTCAAAAGAATGACTACAGTAACAAAACGTCATGATATTATTGAAGCGGTATTGAATTCTAACTCTAAGAGTGTACCAGAACAAATGAAAGCTGTAGCTGTGTTAGAAAAAGAAGTATCTAATACAGCAATCAAAGATATTACTGAAGCATTAAATCGAGTGATTAATATTAGTGCAAAAGGATTTGCAGAAGCTCGTCATTCTTCAGAATACTCATTAGATAAAGTTGAGACAGAAAGTGAACGTCAATTAGTAGAATCAATTGCTACTTTAAGAAAAGACTTCGAGAACTATTCAGCTCAAGAAAAAATTTGTAGCATTTGCATCGATTACTCCAAAAATTCATGAATTCTTTAATGAAAATATGGTCATGGTTGATAATGAAGAAATTCGTACAAATCGTTTACGTTTTTTACGTGAATTAGCACTAATGATTTTAGAGTTTGCTGATTTTACAGAATTAATTGTTAAATAGTCACTAAAAATATGAAAGGAGAGAATCCTATTGGCAGTTTTTTATGATCGTGCGACGATATGGGTGAAAAGCCGGAGACGGTGGTAACGGTATGGTAGCATTTAGAAGAGAAAAATACGTCCCAGATGGAGGTCCTGCTGGTGGAGATGGCGGACGAGGTGGTAGTGTCATATTTAAAGTCGATTCAGGACTTAGAACGTTATTAGATTTCCGTCACAAACGTCATTTTAAGGCAAAACCTGGTGAAAATGGGATGAGTAAAAGTATGTATGGTCGTGGAGCCGATGACTTAATTGTTAAAGTCCCTGCTGGAACGATTGTTCGTAATGCTCAAACAAAAGAATTGATTGCAGACTTAGTCGAAGTAGATCAAGAAGTAGTAGTAGCTAAGGGTGGTCGTGGAGGCCGTGGAAATATTCGCTTTGCTACTCATAAAAATCCGGCTCCAGATATTGCTGAAAATGGAGAACCAGGAGAAGAATTTGAAATTGAATTAGAATTAAAAGTATTAGCAGATGTTGGGTTAGTTGGATTCCCATCTGTAGGAAAATCAACTTTATTATCAGTGATTTCTAGTGTAAAACCCAAAATTGCGGATTATCATTTACAAACTCTAAATCCACAATTAGGGATGACACAAGCTCAAATGGTGAACAATTTGTTGTAGCTGACCTTCCTGGATTAATTGAAGGAGCTCATATGGGCGTTGGTTTAGGAATCCATTTTTTTAAAACATATTGAACGTACAAAAGTATTATTACATGTCATTGATATGGCTTCAATGGAAGGAAGAAATCCTTACGAAGATTATCAAGTGATTATGCAAGAACTAGGTTCTTATCATTTAAGATTACTAGAACGTCCCATGATTATTGTGGCAAATAAAATGGATCAACCACAGTCTGAAGAATTATTAGAACAATTTAAAAAGATTTACAAGAAAAACTTACCAGATGGTCAAGAAATGCCTGAATTTTTCCCGATTTCTGCTTATCGTAAAGATGGCTTTATAAGCACTATTAGCAAGAACAGCAGAAATATTAGAAGAAACAGAATTCTTCCCATTAGATGAAGTAGAAGAAGCTCAAACGCATATGGTTTATGGGTTGGAAGAAGAACGTCCGTTTGATATTACAAGAGATCCTGATGGTACATGGGTATTATATGGAGATAAATTAGAAAAATTATTCTTAATGACGAATATGGAACATGATGAATCTGTGATGCGTTTTTCACGTCAATTACGTGGAATGGGTGTTGATGCAGCTTTACGTAGTCAAGGTGCTGAAAATGGAGACATGGTTAGAATTCGTAAATTTGTCTTTGAGTTTGTAGATTAGGTGATGTCATGATTGATAGAACTGAAATTGAAAAAAGAGATTATATCGCCGCTTTTGATGGATTAAGAGCGATTGCGATTTTGAGTATCGTAGGTCATCAAATGATGGCTTACCGTATTCCCGGTGGTTTTTTAGGGTTAAATATCTTTTTACTATTGTCTGGCTATTTTATGACAGCCAGTCTAATGGATTCTTTAATGAAAAATGGAAAAGTTCCTTTAAAATCATTTTTAACGAAAAAGATTAAAACGAGTTATTGTTCCAACTTTTGCGATGATTGTGACCGTAATTTTCTATTTATTATTATTTCAAAGAGAACTTTTGATTAATTTAAGAAGCACGATGGTTTCTAATCTATTCTTTATGAATAACTGGTGGCAAATTTTTTTCAGGAAACGATCATGCCATCACAGTATTAACACAATCACCATTTTCTCATTTATGGTATATGTCATTAGCAACTCAATATTATTTACTGTGGCCCATTTTATTTGTTTTCTTGAGTGTGATGATAAAAACATCAAGTATTGCAAAAAGTAGTGATAGGACTATTAGTAGCTTCTGTTTTACTAATGATGACGAAAGATGTTACAAATGTCTATTTTTAAGAATTTTCTACGGAACAGATACACGTGCTTTTTCTGTACTCATAGGGGGCAGTTGTAGCGTTATTATTTCCTATCCAAAATTTTTATGGAGAATATCAACAAAAATATCCTTATGAATCAGTGATGCGTTTTGCTCCAGTTGTATTGTTAGTGATTTGTTTATTTGTTATGAAAGAACATAGTTTTGTAACTTTTTAGAGGAGGAATGTTGATTTTTGATGTCATTGTCGCTTTTTTATTAATGATTTCATTGCATCCAAAATCAGTCACTTCACTATTTTTCCGTTTTAAAGCCTTTAACCGTAATTGGTAGAAGAAGTTTATCTTATTATTTATGGTACTTGCCTTTATCAGTTTTATATCAAGCTAAAATTGGAGATACAAGTTCTACACTGATTTTACACAGAGGAGTAGAACTAGTATTACTTATTATTTTTAGGAGAAGTCTGGTATCAATTGTTTGAAAGAGGTAAGTTTGTTTCATGGAAGAATCGATTCGCCACTAATTGGTCAAGCTCGAGTTATAGAACGGCTAAAATGGTTTATAATGGATTGATTGTATTCATTTTATTATTTGGTTTTTATTCAGGCAAGTCCACGTATGTCTGCTCAAGAATCTGCATTACAAGAAGTCATAATTTCAAACGAATCTTTATCAAAAAAACACGAAATCTAGATAAAAAAGTTGTTAAAAACGATTAATAATATTCAAGGTCTTAGCAGAGAAGAAACAGTTTTTAGTTCGAATACTTCTATTACATTTATCGGCGATACAATGTTATTAGCGATGGCACAAGAAATTCCAACTGTTTATCCAAACGCTGTGATTAGTGCTGACAGAAATCTTCAAGTGTTTGAATTAGAGGGAATGATTAACCAATTAAAACAACAAAAGCAATTGGGAGATATTATTGTTTTAATGGTAGGTAGTAATGGAGCTTATACGAAAGCTCAATTAGATGCGCTGTTGAAAAATATTGGTATGGATAAACAAATTTTTCATAGTTACGAATACTATTAATCGAACTTGGCAATATCAAATAAATTCGATTGCGGATAGTTTGGCACAAAAATATTCAAATGTGTATGTTATTGATTGGAAGTCGGAATCAAGTAGTCATCCAGATTGGTTTTATGAAAAGGCATCGATTGTTAATACAACAGGTGCGCATCAACAAGGCTTATGGATTGCAAAAATGATTTATCAAACATTAAGAGGTAGTTAGGAGCTATTATGGAATTACAATTTTTAGGTACGGGTGCTGGAGTTCCAGCCAAAATGAGAAATGTTTCATCCATTGCTTTGAAACTATTAGATGAAAGAAATGAAATCTGGTTATTTGATTGTGGAGAAGCAACGCAACAACAAATTTTAAATACAACCATTCGACCAGGAAAAATTAAAAAAATATTTATTACACATCTTCATGGCGATCATATTTTTGGGTTACCGGGATTATTAACGAGTCGTTCCTTCCAAGGTGGAGAAGATGAATTAATCGTTTATGGTCCAAAAGGCATTAAACGTTTTATTGATACGAGTATTTCTGTTTCGTATTCTAAATTGGGCTATTCATTGAAAGTTGCGGAATTTGAAGAGGATGGAGTTTTATTCTCTGACAAACAATTTACAGTTGAAGCAATGAAATTGGAACATGGTATTCCTTCTTATGGATTTCGAATTACAGAATCTGACCAAATTGGTGAGTTAAAAGCAGATGAATTAAAAGCGCTAGGAGTGCCATTTGGTCCTGTTTTTGGTCGCTTGAAACGTGGGGAAGTTGTTACTTTAGAGGATGGTCGTGTGATTGATGGAAAAGACTATGTCAGTGAAGATATTAAAGGACGTATTGTAGTTATTTGCGGAGATACAAGATTTACTCCTAAAACGATTGCTTTAGCACAAAATGCTAATGTTCTCGTTCATGAAGCAACTTATGAAGCGGATAAGGAAAAAACTGCTCGACAACATTTCCATTCTACTAATAAACAAGCGGCAAGGATTGCTTTAGAAGCGAATGTTCAACAATTATATTTAACTCATATTAGTGCGCGTTATTTAGGGCATCAAGTGAGTCAGTTAGAACAGGAAGCTCGTAAAGTTTTCCCACAAACAAAAGTAGTCAAAGATTTTGATACATTTACGATTGGAAGAAATTAGTATGGTAAAATGTGAACAGTTTTCAATAAATGGGAAAATGGTATTGATTACAGGAGCTAGTGGAGGCTTAGGCGAACAATTAGCTTATGAATGTGCTAAACAACAAGCCGGTTTAATATTAGTGGCAAGACGTGAGAAAGTCTTAAAACAAGTAGCCAACAATTGCCAACAATGGACGAATCAACCAGTTTATTACTATGCCTGTGATTTATCGAAAAGCAACTGAAGTAGAATTGTTATTAGAAAAATACAATCTATTGATGTAGACGTAGTCATTAATAATGCAGGTAGAGGCTATTTAAAACAAGCCGTTGATTTATCAAAAGAAGAAATGGATGAGATGTTACAATTGAATTTATATACGTTAATTCAAATAACTCAACATTATCTTCCAAAAATTTATTCAGAAAAAATCAGGAATGTTTGTACAAATTGCTTCTCAAGCAGGAAAAACAGCAACTCCTAAAACGAGCGTATATTCCGCAACAAAATTTGGAGTGTTAGGTTATTCCAATGCTTTGCGTTTAGAATTAAAAAGAACAAGGTATTCATGTAATGACGGTCAATCCTGGACCAATTGCTACTCAATTTTTTGAAAAAGCAGAACCGACAGGAAAATATTTAGCAAGTGTTTCTAGGTATGTTTTAACAAGTGAGGAAGTAGCAAGAAAAATTGTTCGAGGAATGAAACTTCAAAAAAGAGAAGTGAATGTACCGTATAGTATGAATCTTGCAGCAAAAATTAAACTTTTGTTTCCCAAAAATTGGAGACTTTAGTATTTTAAAAATTATTTAATAAAAAATAAGTTCTGGAGGTGATAGGATGTCTTTTGCAAATGCTAAATGGGATTTAGTTAATAAAGAGATAGAAGAAAGTTCTCAAAAAAATTGCGAAACAATTAGGTCTTTCTCCTTTATTGATTCAAATTTGTAGGAGAAGAGGATATCAAACTGAGGAACAAATTCAAGAATTTCTATCATCTTCACCATCATTATGGCATGATCCATATTTAATGTATGATATGGAAAAAGCGATTCAACGGATTCAACAAGCGATTGAAACGGATGAACGTATTTTAATATTCGGGGACTATGATGCGGACGGTATTACTAGTACAGCGGTATTATACGAAACATTAGAAATGATGGGAGCACAAGTAGAATATTATTTACCGAATCGTTTTATAGATGGATATGGTCCAAATATTCGTGTATTTCAAAGAGTATCTTGAAAAAGGCGTTTCTCTCATTATAACGGTTGACTGTGGAATTGCAGCTCATGAAAGTGTTGAATGGGCAATGAGTCAACAATGTGATGTCATTGTAACAGATCACCATGAGATTCTCCGGTTATTCCAAAAGCTTATGCAGTGATCCATCCTAGACACCCAGATGGGAAATATCCTTTTGGTGATTTATCTGGTGCAGGGGTAGCATTAAAAATTGCTCATGCCTTACTTGGAGAACTTCCAATTGAATTAACAGAAATTGCATGTGTAGGAACAGTTGCGGATGTTGTCAGTTTGATAGATGAAAAATCGTAGTATCGTCAAATGTGGATTGCAACAATTAAACCAAACAGAAAGAATAGGATTAAGCTATTTATTTCAAGAACTGCAACTTACTCCCGGAGAGATTGATGAAAAAATGATTGGTTATAAAATCGCTCCTAGTTTAAATGCACTGGGAAGATTAGGCGATGCTACTCCAGGCGTTTCTTTATTTACGACATTTGACGATGTTATTGCTCAAGAAGTTGTTACTTTAATGCATCAAGAAAATGAGAAAAGAAAACAAATTGTGGATGATATAACGAATGAAGCATTGTTGATAGCACAAAATCAGTTGAATCAGTCGGTTTTAGTATTAGCACAAACGAATTGGCATGAAGGAGTTCTTGGGATTGTAGCGACTAGAATTGTAGAAAAATTACAAAAACCAACGATTGTATTGTCCATTCAAAAAGATGGGCTAATGGCAAAAGGTTCTGCAAGATCTTGTGCAAAATTCAATTTATATGAAGCATTTTCAGAATGTCAAGATTATTTAGCTAAATTTGGAGGCCATCATATGGCGGCTGGATTAAGTATTGAAACCGTACGATTACCTGGATTCATGGACGCTATTGAATCTTATGCTAATCAACATCCTGAATTTTTTGAAGAAGAAAAATGTGATTAGTATTGAAGAATCGTTATCCCTTTCTCAAGTTAATGTTGAGTTTATTGATTCTCTTCAGCACTGAAGCCGTATGGAACGAATAATGCAGAACCGATTTTCAAAAATTAGTTCTGTATCGGTTGAACAAAAAAACAAAAAATTGGTGCGCAGCAACAGCATTTAAAATTATCCTTAAAATCAGGAGAAAAGCAGTTACAAGCATTAATGTTTACAAAAGGAGAATGGGCAGATAGCTTAAATCTTCAAGCAGAAATAGATGTGATTGGAACGTTAGAAATTAATGAATGGCAACAAAATCGTTTACCTCAATTAATGGTCAAAAGATATCGCTGTAAAAGATGCGTTAATTTTTGATTGGCGTACAAATAAAATTCGTACGGGAGCATTTATCATTGAAAAATGCTGCTTATTTAGTTGAAAGAGAATCGCTCAAACCATTAGTGAGTGAAAAGAATTGATGCAACTTCTAAAGTTTTTTCAATGGAAGAATGGATGAAGGGGAAAAACAAGAGGAATTCTAATCGTGATTGTCTTATTTGATTGTCCGCAATCTAAAAGAAGTCATTCAAGAATTTCGTAAACATTCGTATACTGCAAAAATGTATATCATTGCATATACGCAAAAATCTATTATGACAATGGGGAATCCCAACTAGGGAAAGATTTGTTGCAGTTTATCAATATTTAAAAATTACATCCCACAGTTCCATATAATGAAAAACAGGACAATTAGCCACTTATTTAAAAAAATTCCAATAGATCAATTTAAAGTGATTTTAAAAGTGTTTTTTTGAATTAAAATTTGTTATAATAGAAAAACGGCTGTTTAAGATTAAATCCAGATTCCACATCAATGGATTTAATGCAGTCAACTTTAATGAAACAATTGCAAGAAGAACTTTGGCTCGAAAAGAGTATTTATCTATAGTCAATTTTCTGAATTAACAAATTGGCTGACAAATATGGAGGAATAAAAATGAATTTAAAAAAATTACATTGCAAGTGTACCAAACTATCCTAAAGAAGGAATTATTTTTAGAGATATTTCTCCTTTAATGGCAGATGGGAAAAGCATACCAATATGCGACACAACAAATTGTAGATTATGCGAAAAGTAAGGGAGCTGACATGATTGTTGGTCCTGAGGCTCGTGGGTTTATTGTAGGATGTCCTGTTGCTTATGAATTAGGAATTGGTTTTGCACCTGCTCGTAAAAAAGGTAAATTACCTCGTGAAACAGTTTCTGTTGAATATGATTTAGAATATGGTACTGCTGAATTACATTTACATAAAGATGCAGTAAAACCAGGACAAAAAGTATTAATTTGTGATGACTTATTGGCGACAGGCGGAACAATGGATGCTTGTGCAAAATTAGTTGAAAAATTAGGCGGAGAAGTAGTTGGTTTAGCATTCTTAGTGGAATTAACTGACTTAAAAGGTCGTGAAAAAATTAAAGGATATGACATCTTTACATTGATGGAATATACAGAAGACGAGAGATAAAAAATAGATTTTTCTGAAGTAGTAACGAAAGCCATGAGATTCGAAAACGCGAATCTCATGGCTTTTTATGCTTATCTAATGCTTTCTAATATTTTTGTACGGTTTCTAAATTAAAATGTTTTTGTTCTTTCAATAATTGGACAATTTGTGGAATTTCTTCTTCTGTTGCTCCAGCCGTTAAAGCTAGAGATTTTACTTGTAAATTCATATGTCCTTTTTGAATTCCATCGGTTACTAATGCTTTTAATGCGGCAAAATTTTGTGCTAAACCAATAGAAGCAATAATAGAAGCTAATTCTATAGCAGATGGATTCATTAATAATTCATGAGCAAATTGAGCAGCAGGATGAATTGAAATCGAACCACCAACCGTACCAATTGGCATTGGAATACTTAATGTTCCTACTAATTCCTTATCATCATGGATGAACCATTTACTAAAAGGTTGATAAGTTCCAGATAGTGTTGTATAAGCATGTGCCCCAGCTTCAATGGCTCGCCAATCATTTCCAGTTGCAATAACAACTGCATCAATTCCATTCATAATACCTTTATTATGAGTAGCAGCCCGATAAGAATCAACTTGGGATAGTTCGCTGGCAATTTCAATTCTACGTGCAATTTCTCACTCCAGAAATCGTCTTTGTTTCTAAATTGTTCAAAATGGAATACGGCATGTAGTCGTGACAACGGAATGAGTTGCCAAATTCGATAAAATTGCCATAATACAAGTTCCATTTGTAAAAGTTTCGATAGGGGAAACTAAAGCTTCTAAAATCGTATTTAAAATATTTGCTCCCATTGCTTCCTTTGTATCTACAGAAATATAAAACTACATAAAACGTATGATGAGGATGTTGCTTTTCTTCTACCCAAATCGATTGAATTCCACCACCACGTTTGACAATAGAAGGGTGAGCTTCATGAGCAATAGTAAATAAATGTTCGATTTCCTTTGAAAGTTTTTCCTCTATTTCTTCTATAGAATATGGAGAATCATAGATCGCAATTTCACCAATCATTTCTCTCTTTTCTTGAGTAGTAGTAAATCCCCCAGAACGATGAATGATTTTACAACCATTACTTGCTGCAGCAATGACGGAAGGTTCTTCTGTCACCATTGGAACAGTATAAGTTATACCGTTTACGGTAACTTCAGGAACAATTCCAAGTGGTAAGTCATATAGTCCGATTTGATTTTCAATCATTTGATTAGCTACTGATTCTGGTAAGTTAAATCCAGTTTAATAAGTTTGATTTATTTTTCATCTGATAAATGAGATAAGTTTTGTTAAAATATTTTTCTTTTCTAACGGTAGTTTTTGATAAAATTTATAAAATAAATGCTCGTTCATAATAAGCCCCTTAGTGACTCTAGTATAACAAATTTATGAGGAAGAGGGAAAGATACAAGAAAAAAATGTTTCAAATACTGTATACTAGAAAACAAGGAGTGATGAAATGAAATTTACAAGAACAATTCAAGAACGTTTATTTATTGTAGAAGCCAAAGAGGTTACCAAAAAGAAGCAGAAGATTTATTAACGATTGTAGAAGATTATTTTTGAAGAAAAATTTAGAAGAATTAAATCAATTAATTCCAATCCATTATGGAAATATTAAAGTTGTGTCCATTGAAAATGAGTATCAAGTCTGTGTCCCAAATTATGAACAGAAACAATTAGAGGAGTGGATTACAGATTGTAGTTATTTCTTAGAGATTGTTCAAAAAAACATTTAAAAGCAGGGAAGCGTACGAAAAACATTAGGAAAGTTAGTTCCATTCCGTTTTGATAGTCCTGTTATTATTGCAAACCATACATTTGAAGTGGAAGATTTTTATGCGCATCGTTTTGATGATGAAACATGGTATGTAGCACCTGTGGATCAAGAAATTGAATCTCAACCATTATCAGGTGCAAAAGCTTATGAAATTTTCCCGGATTATCCTAGCTTTTATGATATGATGCATTTACCAACAGATACAATTGTGATTTTCCATAAAGGAGAAATTGTATCGGTATTAAATGAAAATAGTGAAGATATTTGGAATTAATAGGAGGCTGCTATGACGGTTGACGTAATTTGCCAAATAGAGCGTACAATTCTTCCTTATGAATGTGATTGGAAAGGAATTTGTTATTAAGTCAAGCTCTAGGAATGATGATGTTAGCTTCTGAAAGCAACAACAACAATTACAAAAATCCAAACTTTAATTTATGAAAAAGGCTATACATGGATTGTGATTCAACACGAAATTGAGATTCATCGCATGCCAAAAGTCGATGAAGAAGTTATCATTGAAACACAAGCGATTAGCTATAATAAATTTTTTACTTACCGTGAATATCGTATTCTTTCAAAAGAAAGAGAAGAGTTATTTGAATGTATCACGACATTTGCAATGCTTGATATGAAGGCACGCAAAATTGTTTCAATAGATGAAGAAATTGTGTTGGAATATCCACTATCTATTGGAAAAGAAATGAGAAAAAGCAACTCGAATTCCTAAAAGATTTTTCAGATGCTACAACGGGAGAATACAAAATACGAATCAATGATATTGATGCTAATCTCCACGTCAATAATGCTCGTTACTTTGATTTTGCTTTTAGTGAATTAGGAATGGAGTTTTTAGAGGGATCATCAGTTGAAAACAAGTTGTGATTAAATATGAAAAAGAAGTATTACCAGAATCAACGATTTCATGTTCGACTTTATGGGAAGAAAAATACATTAGAAAGTCAAGAGAGAAGACAAACGTATCATTTAATTTCGCAGGATGGAAATCGATATGCGAAATATTCAAATGAAATGGGAAAGAAATCGGATAAAAATAGTTTGCATTTTATTCAAACATCTGATAAAATGATTTTTGTGTAAAATATGCAGCAGAAATAAGAGAAGCTCGTCAACAGTCCTATCCATTAAGAGGAAGGTAGTAACCACGGCTGCAAAGGTGAACCCTAGTAGAGACTGCACGAATCTACTGTTTCGCAATTATTTTACTCCAAAAATATTTTTTATTATTGGAGGAATGTTCAATGTCACGTTACACTGGACCAAGCTGGAAGTTATCTCGTCGTTTAGGCATTTCACTTTCAGGAACAGGAAAAGAAATCGCTCGTCGTCCATACGCACCAGGTCAACACGGACCAAACAGCCGTAAAAAATTATCTGAGTATGGTCAACAATTACAAGAAAAACAAAAATTACGTCATATGTATGGTATGAACGAACGTCAATTTGCTACTTTGTTCAAAAAAGCTGGCAAAATCAAAGAAGGTAAACATGGTGAAAACTTCATGATCCTTCTAGAACAACGTTTAGATAACGTAGTTTACCGTTTAGGATTAGCTTCAACTCGTCGTCAAGCTCGTCAATTAGTAAACCACGGTCACGTTACTGTAAATGGTAAACGTGTAGATATCCCTTCATTCCAAGTACAAGTTGGAGATGTTGTTGGTGTTCGTGAAAAATCACGTAACTTAACAATCATTAAAGAATCTTTAGAATCTTTATATGGACGTCCAGAATTTGTTACATTTGATGAAGAAAAATTAGAAGGTTCATTAAACCGTCTACCATTACGTGATGAGTTAACATCTGATGTTGACGAATCATTAATCGTTGAATACTATAACAAATTAGGGCTAGGATTATTCCTAGATTTATCAAACTCAAGAATCGTTAAAAGTAGTAGCGCATTCTTGAGTTTTTATATTTTACCAAAACTAGTTCAGTTAAAATGAGAAAATGATATTTTTTTATAATAGAAAAGTTAAAATTAGTTGAAACAATTTTCAATTGATGATAATATATATCCTGTATCATTAGGGATATTAGGTGTAAAAGGAAAAGTTCCTTAATAATTCAGGAAAAGGAGGCAGTTTATGAGTCAAGTCATTCCTGAAGAAACGCTGAATCAGATTCAATCGCAAGTAAATATCGTCGATATTGTAAGTCAGTATGTTTCTTTGAAAAAACGAGGGAAGAACTATTTTGGCCATTGTCCTTTTCATGATGAACGGACACCTTCATTTTCAGTAACTGAGGAAAAACAAATCTATCATTGCTTTAGTTGTGGTAGAGGAGGAACTGTTTTTTCATTTATTTCAGAAATTGAAGGACTTTCTTTTGTTGAATCCGTAGCAAAAGTTGCAGAATTAGCTCAAATCCCATTTGAAAATAAATATTCGAGTTCTCGACCAGCAGTTCAAGATACTTATCAACCGCTAATTATAGCTCATGAAAAAGCTGCTGAGTTTTATCAACATGTGTTATTACAAACACGTGGCGGTGAAAAAGCTTTAGAGTATCTTCAAAATAGAGGATATACGTTAGAGACCATTCAAACGTTTAATATGGGACTCGCATTAAAAGATCGCACGTATGTGACGAATTTGATGCAACAAATTCCGTTAACACCTCAACAGATGGAAGAATCAGGATTATTCATTTCAAGAAATGATGATTTTATCGATCGTTTTTATCATCGAATCATGATTCCTCTTCGAAATGAGCAAGGAAAAAGTGATTGCTTTTTCTGGTCGGATTTTACCACTAGGATGATCGAAATGGTTGATGAACAAGAAGCTAAATACTTAAATAGTTCAGAAACACCTATCTTTAATAAACGAAAAGTTCTTATTTAATTATGACTTAGCAAAATCAGCTATTCGTAAGACAGGACAAGTCGTATTATATGAAGGATATATGGACGTGATTGCTTCTTGGCAAGCAGGTGCCAAAAATGGTGTGGCATCAATGGGAACTTCTTTAACAAAAGAGCAAATCCAAATTTTATCAAAAGTAGCTAATGAAATTATTATTGCCTATGATAGTGATAGAGCCGGGATTAGATGCAACTAATCGAGCGATTGAATTATTGCAGGAAAATTCATCCTTAACAATTTCGATTTTATCTTTAGATGCTGGAAAAGATCCAGATGAGTTTATTCAACAAAGAGGGCGAAGCTTATCTAGAACAATTAGTCTCATCATACGGAATCTAGTTTTTCCAGTTTAAAAAGAGATATTTTTTTCAAAACAATATCGCTTAGAAATTGAACGAGAAAAAGTACAATTTTTAGAACAAATGACGATGGAATTAGCAAAGAAATTTCTAAATCAATTGAGAGAGAGTTGCGATAAAATCACTTTCAGATGAGTTTGGAATTTCAGTTGATTTACTTTCTAGCCAAGTAAATTTTATTCAAAGAAAAATTTAAACAACAATCTTCTAACCAAACAGAGCAGTGGACTTTCAAATCCTATGAAGATTTCTACAGGACAGTGCAATGGAAGTATCCCAAAAAGCAACTACTTTATCGTTTGTTACATTCTCCAGAAGCATGGAGTTATTTCATTAAGAGAAGTATGAAGAATTTGAGTTTCCTTTCTGAAGACTATCAACAATTTTATATTTTGTTGAAATCTTATCGAGAACAACATCTTGATAGAGTGTACTAGTTCAAGAATTTATGAACTTTTTAGATGAATCCGACACGGTGAAATCGTAATTTATCTCGATGATTGAATGGCTAGAAATGCCCTGACAGAATGTACGGAAAAAGAGATTCATGATTTAATGTACTTTTTATCAAAAAAAGAAAATTTAAAACAAACTAGTATCAAAGATGTATGCAAGAAATGAAAGAAGCTCAATTATCAAATGATGCTACTAGAGCGAAATCAATTGATGATGGAGTTAATTAATATTCAGAAAACAATTAAAAGAAAATCATGAATGGAGGAATAGTGGATGACAGTTGAAAAACAATAAGAATGGTCAAACGCTAAAAAGAAGCTACAAGTAAATTATTAGCAGAACGAAAAATTGTTTGGACAAATTTTTATATGATGATTTATCAGCACAAATTGCGATTCCATATGAATTAGATGCAGAAGGGAATGGATAAATTAATTCAAAAATTTGAAGATGCTGGTGTCAGTGTAGTGGATACTGATGGTGGACCAACTAGTCGTCAATTATCTTCAGAATCTTCAAAAGAAATTGAAGTAGAAGTACAAGAAGACGAAACAGCTTTATCGTCAAATGTAAAAATTAATGACTCTGTTCGTATGTATTTAAAAGAAATTGGTCGAGTACCCATTATTAATGCGTGATGAAGAGGTAAATCTTGCTTTAAGAATTCAACAAGGTGACCAAGAAGCAAAACAAGAATTAGCAGAAGCGACTTTACGATTTAGTTGTTTCGATTGCAAAACGTTATGTAGGACGTGGAATGCAGTTTTTAGATTTAATTCAAGAAGGAAATATGGGCTTGATGAAAGCTGTTGAAAAAAATTTGACCATACAAAAGGATTTAAATTTTCAACATATGCTACATGGTGGATTCGTCAAGCAATCACTCGTGCGATTGCCGATCAAGCATCGTACGATTCGTATTCCAGTTCACATGGTAGAAAACGATTAATAAATTAGTTCGTATCCAAAGACAACTATTACAAGATTTAGGGACGCGAACCTACTCCTGAAGAAATTGGAGCAGAAATGGATTTACCAACTGAAAAAGTGAGTGAAATTTTAAAAATTGCTCAAGAACCAGTTTCGTAGAAACACCGATTGGGAAGAAGATGATTCTCATTTAGGAGATTTTATTGAAGATGATAATGCAACTAGCCCTAGCTGAACATACCAGCCTATGCATTATTAAAAGAACAATTAGATGAAGTGTTGGAACAATTAACGGATCGTGAAGAAAATGTATTACGTTTACGATTTTGGCTCTAGATTCAAAATGGAGATGTTCATACGTTAGAACAAGTAGGGACAAATATTTGGAGTAACTCGTGAGAGAATCCGTCAAATTGAAGCGAAAGCACTTCGTAAATTACGTCATCCCAAGTCGTTCAAAACAATTGAAAAGATTTCTTAGACTAGTATTGATGGAACTGCAGTAGCCTAGGCTCTTTATTTATAAATGAAAGGAGAAAACTTATGTTTCGTCAAATTTTTAAATGGTTTTTGTATGGCATTAGCAGATAGTGTTCCTGGGAGTTTCTGGAGGAACCGTAGCTTTTATTATGGGGTTTATGATCAATTTATTGGTTCTATTCATGATATGGCATTTTGGAAGTATAAAGGAGAAGAAAGAAGCTTTTTACTTATTTAGTAAAAATTAGGAATTGGTTGGGTTATTGGAATGGTCAGTGCCATTTTAGTATTATCTTCATTATTTGAATCGCATATTTATGGAGTAAGTTCTTTATTTATTGGATTTATTGCAGGAGCGATTCCTTTAATGATGATGGAAGAAAAAGAATCTTTGAAAAACCATTAATGGGGATCTTTTATATTTTTTTACTAGGAGTAGCTATTGTTGCAGGAATTACATGGTTGAAATTCTCAGTAGTGGGTAAAGGGAGTTTTTGATTTAAGCCAGTTTTTCTATTGTAGATTCTATTAAATTATTCTTTATTGGAATGATTGCTATTTCTGCAATGTTTTCTACCAGGAATTTCTGGTTCAACATTTATTATTAATATTTTGGAGCTTATATTCCAGTTGTTTTTGCAGTTAAAAGAAGTGTTAACTTTTCAATTAGCCTATGTTCCAAGTTTAGCTATTTTTAGTTTAGGGGTATTAGCTGGAGCTTTATTTGTGGTTAAAGCCATTAAATATTGTTTAGAACATTATCGTAGTCAAATGATTTATGGCATCATTGGAATGATGATTGGTTCATTTTATGCGATTGTAATGGGACCAACGACATTAAAAATTCCTCAAGAAGCAATGAATTTTTCAACATTTTCACCAATTGCAGCTTTAGTTGGTTTGTTATTAGTATTAGGATTACAAAAATTAAAAGAAAAGGATTCTAAATAGATGACTGAATTACAAATTCTTGATGGATTTCAAAAATTACATCATCCAATATTAGATTCTATTATGATTTTTATTACTTCATTAGGGAAATGTTGGATTCATTTGGCTAGTGATAATTGCAGTTTTGTTAATGAATAAGAAAAACAAGAACTTTAGGGATTCTGTTAGCTATTGCGGTAGTAATCAATACGGTTTTTGTGTAATGGTTTGATTAAACCAATCGTAGCTAGAACTCGTCCGTATAAGAGTTAATTCAGTAGTTTCTTTATTAATTTCAAAACCATTAGATTATTCATTCCCATCAGGGACATACAGCTATTTTCATTTACAGTAGTTAGTGTATTGTATTTTCCTTCGTATGAAAAAGTACTGGACTATGGCTTTCGTTTTTAGCAAGCCTCATTGCTTTTTCAAGAATGTATTTATATGTTCATTACCCAACAGATGTACTAGCAGGAGCAATCGTAGGAACATTCAGCGGCTGGATCACCGTAAAATGGAGCCAATCAAAACATAGAAGATTTTATAAGAAGAAGGTATAAAAGCAGAGCAACAGCAAAGCTTTTTATACCTTTTTATTTTGAAACTAAATATTAAATATTTTTATCCATCTAACTATTTTTGAAAATTCATAATTAATCCAATAACAATTAACGCAAATATAACTGTAGCAATTACAGTACCTAACATATAAATTCCTCCTTTATAGAAAGTGACTAAATACTGTTATGATTTTTAAACAGTTTATCTAATAGAATTCTATCTTAAAATTGATAAAAAGAATCTCCATTTTTATACCTTTGAGGATCTATAACCATCATAACAAAAACCTCCAATTAATTAAATTAAGATTTGATAACGTTTTCTTGCGAATATTATACCTTATTTAGTACGCTAAATAAAGTAGGAATGAAAAAATTTTGAATAGAGAAAAAGAGCAAAAGATAAGCTTTCCCTCATAGACTTTGTTTAGTAGATGTATGTTAAAGAGACATCAAAGTGGCTATGCGTCAAAGACATTTCAGACAGTAAAGAAACGAAATACAATCAATTGAGAAAAAGAGTAAATGAATGTTCCTCCATAGACTTCTTACAGTAGTATGAGTAATAGAATCTGCAGAAGCAGATTCTATTACTGGAAAAAATTTGAGACTACAGGCTCAAATTTTAGGGCATGAGACTTGCAAAGCAAGTCTGCTACGCGTCCAAATACTACTGTATCAAAGAAGTCTATATAATTTTTCTCGTAATTTAGAATAAGTCCAATCTTCCTCAAACCCATTGCAATCACAGAAATTTTTTTGGTAAACTAGTATTTATGTAATTGAGAATGATTATCAATTAGAAAGGAGAGATTATGAAATTTAAAGCATTTAAGTATCCTTTTTACTCATTCTATCATTAATATCTTTATCAGTTGGAGCACAAACATTTTCTTGGGAACTATTCATTCAACAAGATGTTAAAATGCAACAAGTCTTTTGGTTATCTCGAGTTCCAAGACTATTGAGTGTGATATTAGCTGGAAGTTCAATGAGTATTGCAGGATTATTAATGCAGACAATGACGCAAAATGAATTTGCAGCACCTAGTACAATTGGTACCACTGAAGCAGCAGAAATTAGGACTACTATTAAGTTTATTCTTTTTTTAATGGACCTAGCTTTATTTCAGAAAATGCTATGTGCCTTTTATCTGTTCATTTTTGCACTTACGATTGTTTTTATTATGATTCAGCAATCCTTACAATTGAAAGAGAAGTGGATGATTCCTTTAGTAGGATTAATTTTTAGTGGAATGATTTCAGCCTTTACAAATATGATATCGTATCAATTTCATCTCGTTCAAAGTTTAACGTCATGGACACAAGGATCCTTCTCCATGATTCAAACTCACCAATACGAATGGTTATTCTTTGGTTTAATCATCATTATTGTTTCTACAAAATTGGCGCATGTTTATACGATTGCTAATTTAGGAGAATCGATTAGTTTGAATTTAGGAATTTCTTATAAAGACGTTAGAATGGGTTAACATTATTACTCGTTTCACTTACAACGAGTGTTACGATGATAACAGTAGGATCACTTCCTTTTATAGGAATTATTATTCCAAATTTAGTACGCTATTTATCGGGAGATGATTTAAAAAAGACGATTCCACAAACAGCTCTATTAGGTGCAGTACTAGTTCTAGCATGCGATATTGTAGCTCGATTAGTTATTCCGCCTTATGAAGTATCAGTTAGTCTGATTTTTAGGGATTATTGGAGCTGGACTCTTAATTAGTCAAATCTTAAGAATTAGCTCGCAAAGAAGGGGAGCATCTGATGAAGAAAAGAACCCTTCTATTAACAATCACATTAGTAAAGCTTATTACTCATTATCAGTGCTATTTTTCTTATTTTTTTCCAATCGGGAAATATGGGGAAAAATTTTCTGTCCTCTTTATTTAAAAAGAGAGTTTTAAAATGGTTAGTCATTTTATTAGTTAGTTTATGTGTTTCAATATCGACCATTAGTTTCCAAACAATTGTACAAAAATCGATTTTTTTAACACCGGGTGTTCTTGGAATTGAGAGTGTCTTTTGTATTGTTTCAAACGTTGGTTTTATTGGGGACAATTAAGTCTAGGAATGGAAACAGCGCCAAATCTATGGATTTCAATCTTCACGATTGTGTTGCAGATAATCTTTTTCTTCCTCATTTATCGAGCCTTTTAATGATTTATTATCGATTCCATTTTTCGATGCTATTATTCATTTGTTTAGCGTTTGGAACATTGTTTAGAAGTTTAAGTACATTTGTTCAAGTATTAATGGATCCAAATGAATTTGATAAATTGCAAGGAAAAATTATTTCCATCCTTCCAAAAGAATGCATCATCAAAGTGAATTAGTCATTGTAGTGGTTATATTAACAGCTATCTCAGTAATCTATTTAATAAGAAAACATATGGTGTTAAATGTATTTCACCTTGGGAAAGTTCAAGCACAAATACTAGGTGTAAATGTAGCGAAAGAAGAGAAGTGGATTTTATTAGTAATTGTGTTACTAACAAGTCTATCGACAACATTAGTAGGGTCCGATGCAATTTTTAGGATTTATGATTGCCAATGTAACGTATCAATGGATTAAAGATTACCGACACTTACATATGTGGACTATCGCATTTTTTTATTAGGAAGTATTTTTATTACTGGGAGGACAACTGGTTATCGAGAAGCTCTTCCAGTTTAAATATTCCAATTAGTGTTGTCATTGAATGGTTTGGAGGATTATTATACTTTGTATTGTTATTGAAAGGAAGGTACCGTAGTGGAATTAAAAAATATTCATAAAGCATATGATACGGTAGTTGTCGATTCCGTTTCATTAACGGTTCCAAAAAATCAGTTAACAGCTTTTATCGGACCAAATGGAGCAGGAAAATCGACTTTAGTTTCCATTATGAGTCGATTATTACAAAAAAAGATTCTGGTCAATTATGGATTAAAAGGTAAAAGAAATTGAAGCTTGGAATTCAAAAGAACTCGCAAAAGAATTATCCGTTTTAAAACAAAATCAATCATTTCAAGTATCTTTAACAGTAGAAGAGTTAGTTAGCTTTGGTCGTTATCCTTATTCAAAAGGAAAGTTATCGACACTTGATTATCAAATGATTGATCAAGCATTAAAAACATACGAATTTATTAGAATTAAGAGAACGTTCGATACAAACTTTATCAGGCGGACAAATGCAAAGAGTGTTTTATCGCAATGGTATTAGCTCAAGATACAGAAATTGTTTTATTAGATGAACCATTAAATCATTTAGATTTAAAAACAAGCGGTAGAAATTATGAAATTACTACGTTATATGGTAGAAAATCTGGATAAAACAGTCGTCATCGTGATGCACGATTTAAATATGGCGATTAACTTTTCTGATTATTTAGTAGCCTTTTAAAGAAGGAAAAATGTGAGTTTCATGGCAAAACCATGGATGTGGTTACGAATCAAACCTTATCAGAATTATATGAAATTGATATCGAAGTGATAGAAGTTTCAGGAAAAATATATATTACAGTAAAGTAGGAGAAAAATATGAAAAAAATTATTAACAACTGTAGTTATGGGAGCAACATTTTTTTATTAGCTTCTTGTGGTACAAAAACAACAAATGTGACACCCACTACACAAGAAAATTCAGTGAAACAAGTACAATTAACAGATGGTTCAGAAACCGTTGAAGTAAAGTACAAATCCAAAGAAAAATTGTGACTTTTGACTTAGGGTGCTGCAGATACATTACGTGCCATTGGAAAAGAAGATGCAATTGCAGGAATACCAACAAAAACTTTACCAACTTATATTAAAAAGATTTAGGAGAAAAAGTTCAAAATGTTGGAAGCATGAAAGAACCGGATATCGAAGCAATTGCAGCAATGCAACCTGACTTAATTATTGCTTCTACACGTACAAAAGATTTTATTCCCTCAATTAAAAAGAAATTGCTCCAACTGTAATCTTTAATGTAGATAGCAAAGATTATTGGGGTTCTGTTCAAAAAAATGTAAAAAAAGCTTAGCGAGCTTATTTGATGAAGCAACTCAACAAAAAAAGCAAGTGCTCAAGTAAAAGAATTACAATCAGTTATTGATACAATTGCATCTCAAAATGAAAAACATAGCGAAAAAAGTTTAGCAATTATGTTAAACGAAGGTAAAATGTCTGCATTTGGCGCACAATCACGTTTTTGGATTCTTATATCAAGATTTAAAATTCCGTCCAACAGATGCTAAAAATTGAAGATAGCAGACACGGACAAGAAATTAGTTTTGAAGGTGTTAGCGAATTAAATCCTGATGTCTTATTTGTATTAAATCGTACATTAGCGATTGGTGGAGATAATTCTAAAGCAGATGCCTTAATGAAAAACGAATTAATTCAAGCTACAAATGCTGTAAAAAAATAATAAAGTAGTAAACTTTAACTTCTGACTTATGGTATTTAAGTGGAGGAGGATTAGAATCTACTAAATTAATGCTACAAGACTTACAACATGTATTTCAATAATGATTAAGACGACTCAAGTCGTCTTTTTTTGTCCTTATTTTACAATTAATCCTATTAATGAAATAAAAATTTTGCTATAATAATGTTAAAGTTTATTCAAAAATGGAGGTGATATCATGTCATTGATTAAAATTGAAAAACTTTAACATTTTTCGTATTTTTTTCATCTACAAAACCTGTGTTTGATGACGTGAGTTTTTCTTTAGACACAAATTGGAAAAACGGGTTTAATTGGTAGAAATGGAATCGGAAAAGTCAACCTTTGTTTAAGTTATTATTAGAACAAGAATCTTATCAAGGAAAGATTCATAAAAAGTGTTGAATTTGTTCAATTTCCACCTAATCATCTGGATTTTTCAAAGACTGGGATAGAATTACTGGAAGAGTGGACAGCGCAAGAAGATGAGTGGAAAGTGTATCGTGAGCTTCATCAGTTGAAGTTAGATGAAAGTATTATGGATAGAAAAATTTGAAACTCTTTCTAAAGGAGAACAAACTAAACTTCTTTTAGCGATATTATTTACGAAAGATAATGGATTTTTACTCATTGATGAACCAACAAATCATCTTGATGTGAATGGAAGAAAAAAATTGTATCTGATTATCTGAAGAGTAAAAAAAGGATTTTCTATTGATTTCTCATGATAGAGATTTTTTTAGATGGATGTATTAATCATGTCATTTCTTTTAATCGAAACTCGATTGATGTACAATCAGGTAATTTTACGTCATGGTATGAAAATAAAATAGCAAAAGATCAGTATGAGTTCAATCAAAATGAAAAATTAAAAAGTGAGATTGAGCGATTAAACAAGGCAGCAAGGCAGACAAAAGTTTGGTCGAATAAAATTGAAAAATACGAAGAATGGTGTGAAAAATTTCTGGTATAAAAGCCAGATAAAGGACGTATTGGGACGGTTTGTCAGCAAAAATGATGCAAAAAGACCAAGAACTTAGAAAAACGTCAGCAAAAAAAGCAATCGAAGAAAAAAGAAAAATTTATTAAAAAGATATTGAAAGAAAAAGATAGTTTATTCCTTCGTCCTTTACAACATTATAAATCTTTGCTTATATCTGCTAGTGAGTTGAGTTATCAATTTGGAGAAAGAAAACTATTTTCTGATATCAATTTTGAAATTCATCAAGGGGATGTCATTGCTATAAATGGAGCAAATGGTAGTGGAAAAATCAACACTTATTAAAAATTTTATTAGGGGCAATATCTTGACTATATTGGTGAGTTAAAAATGGCGAAATCATTTAGAATTTTCATATATTTCACAAGATACTTCATTCTTGGAAGGAGATTTAATGAAGTATATTCATAGTCAAGGAGTAGATGAAACTACTTGTAGGACAATATTTAAGTAAATTAGATTTTCCGAAAAGAATTATTTGATACAAATATGAAAATTGTATAGTGATGGTCAAAAAAAGAAAGTGCTTATTTCTATTAGTCTTTCTAAACCTGCTCATCTATATATTTGGGACGAACCTCTAAATTTATATTGATGTCATTTCAAGAATACAAATTGAAGAACTAATTAAAGAAGTGAAACCAACCTTGATTTTTAATTGAACACGATCAACGGTTTGTCAAATCATATTGCGAATAAAATCATACAAATATAGAAAAAAAGTCGACTCTCGTCGACTTTTTATTCTTCTACATCTTCTGCACTAACACCCATTAAGACTGGTAAAATCATTGGGCGGCGAGCGGTTTGTTTATATAAATAAAGGATTTAACGTATCGATAATGAGATTACGTAATGATCTCTCATTTAAAGGCTCATCAGCTTCATTAATGAAGGCTTGTAATTCTTCTTTTTAATATTTGCTGAGCTTGATTTAATAGTTCACCGGACTCACGCATATAAATAAATCCACGAGATAAAAATTTCAGGTCCTGTTACTAATTCACGTTCATCGTAATCAACAGTTGCAACGACAATGACTAAACCGTCTTGAGATAAAGTTTTACGGTCACGTAAAACGATATTTCCAATATCTCCAATACCATTTCCATCTACATAAACATCTCCAGCATAGAAATGTCCAGCACGACGAGCAGAGTCACTTGTTACTGCTAAAATATCTCCATTACTTAAAATGAATGAATTTTCTTTAGGAATTCAACTTGACTTGCTAAGTTAGCTTGGATTTTTGCATTCTGTATTCACCGTGAACTGGCATGAAATACTTCGGTTTCATTAATCGTAACATTAGTTTTTGTTCTTCTTGAGAACCATGTCCTGAAGTGTGAATATTATTTAATTTACCATGAATGACTTCAGCTCCAGCTTCAGATAGTAAGTTAATCACACGATTTACTGCAGCTGTATTTCCTGGAATAGGAGAGCTTGAGAAAATTACCGTATCTCCAGGTTGTACAGAAATTTGACGGTGATTTCCATTGGCAATACGGCTTAAGGCAGCCATTGGTTCACCTTGCGATCCTGTACATAAAATAATCACTTCTTCAGCAGGGATATTGGTTAATATCACGACCATCGATGAATGTATCATCTGGTGCAGAAATATATCCTAATTCACGAGAAGTAGCAAAGCTAGCTTCCATACTACGTCCAAAGACAGCAATTTTACGTCCAGTTGCTACTGCAACATCTGTTACTTGTTTTAAACGAGAAACATTCGATGCAAAAGTAGCGAAAATAATACGACCTTCAACACGTTGAATAATTTCTTTAATCGATTGTCCAACGACTTGTTCTGATTTCGTGAATCCTGGAACTTCTGAGTTGGTACTATCTCCTAAAAGAACTAGGACACCTTCTTCACCAATTTGAGCCATTTTGTGTAAATTAGCAGGTTGTCCTACTGGTGTGAAGTCGAATTTATAGTCTCCTGTAAATACAATATTTCCAGGAGGAGTTTTAATAACAATTCCGAATGTATCTGGAATAGAGTGAGTAGTGCGGTAAAAACTTACTTGAGTTTTTCTAAATTTAATAACTGAATCTTCATCTATTTCATGTAAGATAGCATCTCGAAGTAAGCCATGTTCTTCAAGTTTGTTTCGAATTAGTGACATTGCCAATTTAGTCGCATAAATTGGAATATTTCACTTGTTTAATTAAGAAAGGAATACCTCCAATATGGTCTTCGTGTCCATGAGAGATGAAGAGACCTTTAACTTTACTTTGATTTTGAATAATGTAGCTATAGTCAGGAATAACATAGTCAATTCCTAATAAATCATCTTCAGGGAACTTAATTCCAGCATCTAAAATAATTAATTCATCCTGGAATTGGACGCCATAGGTATTCTTTCCGATTTCACCTAAACCACCAAAAGCGAATACGCCCGTTTCATTATTTTTGATTGTTGGTTTCATTAGTTAAACACCGTAACTTTGAAATCAGGATTTTTGTTCATAAGCTAGATGTTTTTCATCTAATTCTTGAATGAACTCAACATTATATTCAGTATGTTTCGTCTACTAAACGACGAGCTTCTACTTTATCTTGAGCTTCTACATATAGAGATAAAGTATTTTCACGACGAGGTGCTTCATTTTTTGATGGTTGGTATGTAATTTTAAAAATCATGTTTATAACTCCTTATTTTGTTTCAATTTAGTTTTTCAAAATTATTTTAACATAAAAATAGACTTTCAAGTACAATTATCTGTGTAGTATTTTGTTGGATTAATGTAAATACATCCTTAGGTTCTCTAGTTACATCGCACGATAAATAATCCTGCATTCATGTGATGATATTTTGTAAATTGAATCGGATGCCAATTCGCTTGAATAGCTCCCTTTAATGTCTGTTTGGATATCGTCTCCAATCATAAAATACTCATCAGCATCAATTTTTGATTCGACATGACGAAAAGCATGGATACTTGGTTTTTAGCTTGAATAGATTCTGAGATAAACCAAAAATCTTCAGGAATCCAGTTGGATAAGTTTTAATTGGTACAGTTTATTTTTTTCTGATGGTCAGTTGGACCATTCGTCAAAAATAGCGATTTGATATGATTCTTTATTGAATTGTTGAACACTTCAATCCAATCGTTAGCTAAGGTAATTGCATTTAAAAGTGTCTTGGTAAGCTTTACTAAACGCTTGAATTTTTCTCAAAGTGATAACTCAATTCCTACATCTTTAAAAGGTATTGGAAACTCGTTCTTGATGCGATTGAGAAAGAGTGATTTCTCCTGCAGAAAATTTTTCAAAAAGCCTCATCACTTGTTTTTGATAAAAGTTAAATAGAGACTTTCCGCTATCTATACTTGGTGTTGCAAATTGACAAAAATGTTTTTAAAAACACTTCACTCTTTAGAATAAAAGTGTATCATCCAAATCAAATATCACTGCAATTTTTCTTTATCCAATTACGACAGCTCCTTCTGGAATATATTGTGGTTGAGTTTGGTTAATATGATCATAGAACATGACTGCCATTTAAGTGATCAATTTCATGTTGAACCACAATAGCTTCATAGTCTGTCAATGTTTTAACTTTTTCTTCACCTTCTGGGGTGAAATATTTCACTGTTATTCGCTGTGGTCTTAATACCACTCCGGGAACTTCTCGATTAACGGATAAACATCCTTCGCCTTCTTTTAAACAAGTTTTCTTAACAGATTCTCTTAAAATGCGAGGATTAATCCAAACTTCATCTAGTATGGCGGGTTCGTCTTGATAACCTGGTATTAAAAGAGCAATCATTTGAATTTCTTTTTCCTAATTGTGGAGCAGCTAAACCCAACTCCAGCACGTAATTCATATTTGGCAGCAATTTCTTCATCTTGACTATTATGTAGAAATTCTAGCATTTCTTTAGCTAAATGCTGCAAATCATCTGACAATGGAAAACTAATTTTTCCGCTCGTTTTTCTTAAAAGCTGGATGACCTTCTAAGACAATATCTTTCATCGTAATCATTTTCTATTCTACCTCCTATTTGCTTCTTTTTCCTTTAGCATTATAGCATTTTTGAAAAGAAAACCATGCTAGAAAGTGAGTCTTTTAAGAGTTTATCCTTGATTGTCTAAGAATGGGTTAAAAGAATGGGGAATAAACTACCCAATACGTTGTTTTTTTCTGTTACAATAAGAGAGTATTTCATAAGTAAAGGAATTGAAATGATGCTTTTTGGAAAAAGAAAAAAGAAACAAAAACCATTGAATTAGATCAAAACAAATATTCCTCAACATATTGCTGTCATTATGGATGGTAATGGGCGTTGGGCAAAAAAAGAGAAATTTACCTCGAATTGCCGGTCATAAAGAGGGAATGAGTACAGTTAAAAGAATAGCCATTGCTGCAGATGAATTAGGCGTTAAAGGCTGATGACAATGTATGCCTTTTAGTACAGAAAACTGGAAGAGACCAACCGAAGAAGTGAGCTTCTTAATGAAAGCTTCCTGGTGACTTTTTAGTTCATTTATGCCTGAATTGCAAGAGCGAAATATGCGTATCCGTTTAATTGGTTTTACCGATCAGTTACCAGAAGCGACAAGACGAGTTGTTGAAAAAAAGCTGTTGAAGATACAAAAAAATAATACAGGAATGACGCTATGTTTTGCCTTGAATTATGGTTCTAGAGCAGAAATTCTTCAAGCTGTAAAAAGAAATTGCAGTAGAGGTATCAAATGGTGAGTATGATGCTGAATCTATTAGTGAAGAAGTATTTGCGAATCATTTACAAACGAAATTTTTAGGAGAATTATCCGAACCAGACTTAATGATTCGTACAAGTGGAGAACAACGGTTAAGTAATTTTTCTTTTTATGGCAATTAGCATATAGTGAATATTATTTTACAGATATTTTTTTGGCCAGATTTTAGTAAAGAAGATTTAGAACAAGCGATTTTAACGTACCAGAAACGTCAGAGACGATATGGAGGATTAATTTCATGAAGACACGGATCATCACTGCTATTATTACTTTGATGTTGTTTGTTCCTATTTTAATCATTGGTGGGACATTTATTAAAAGCAGTTATTGCATTTTTAGCATTTGTTGCGATTTTTTTGAATTTTTTTCAAATGAAGAAATTGTCAATTTTTTTCTATTGAAGGAGTTTTAACTTTAATTGCTACTTTATCGATTATTTTTTTGCAAGAGCACCCATAATTGAATTGCCAGTAGAGTAGATTTCTTTTATATTTTCTTCCTTTGTGTCATGTTATTAATGTCATTAACGGTTTATAAAAGTGAGACTCTATCAATTGAGGATGTGAGTTTCTTATCTCTTATTGCATTGTATGTTGGCGGAGGATTTTCTGGAATTTTATTTGTACGTGAATATGGTTTTGGCATGCTTGTATTTGTTTTTTGTATTATTTGGGGGACAGATACGTTTGCTTATTTTACAGGAAGAGCTTTTGGAAACATAAATTAGCTCCAGCGATTAGTCCGAAATAAAAACAATTGAAGGTTCCATTGGTGGAGTGATTGGAGCGATTGGTTTTAGGGACTATCGCCTTAAAAATTATTTAATCCGCTAGGATTTCATTTTGTCGAAATGACCATTTTAATGATTGCTTTATCAGTTTTTGGGCAATTAGGAGATTTAGTAGAATCTGCTTACAAACGTAGATTTAATGTAAAAGATTCTGGGAAAATTTTTCCAGGTCACGGAGGAGTATTAGATCGATTTGATTCAACATTTTTTGCAATGTTTATGTTTCAAATTGTGTTGAAAATTTATTGGTACTCATTAAGGAGGACATATGATTAAAACAATTATTGCATTTTTATTTGTATTTGGTGTCATTGTAATTATTCATGAATTTGGACACTTTTTATTTTTGCAAAAACGAGCAGGTATTTTAGTAAAAGAATTTGCCATTGGAATGGGACCAAAAAGTATTCCAAGTTCGCAAGGGTGAAACAGTTTATACTTTACGATTATTACCCGTTGGTGGATATGTTCGTATGGCAGGGTCATGAGGAAGATGATCAAGAGATTAAGCCTGGGATGATGGTGACGCTTCGTTTGGAAGAAGGGATTGTACAACAAATTTCATTTGATTCGTCGACTGAATTAGAACAAGGAATTCCTTTCCAAATTGAATCTTGTGATTTACAAGAAAAGATGGAAGTAAGAGGATATAAACCTCAAAAATGAAGAATTAGAAATTTTAATGGTTTCTAAAACAGCAACCATTATCGAAGAAGATGGAACTGAAGTAGTCGTTGCACCAATTGAACGTCAGTTTAATTCAGCAAGTTTAAAAAGACCGTATGTTAACAAATTTTGCGGGACCGATGAATAATTTTTATTTTATCGATTATTACATTTATTATCGTGGCATTTTTAGCGGGAGGAGTTCCTTCTCATGAAGCTGTAGTTGGAAACTTTGCAAGTGAATCTGCTGCTCAAGTAGCCGGATTACAAGTTGGAGATAAAATTATTGAAATTGAAGGACAAACCAGTACAAAAATGGGGAGATATTAGTAAAACAAATTTCTCCCACGTGCTGATCTTGAAACAAAAACTTGTCATTGAAAGAAATGGAAGTCAACAAACAGTTGTTGTGACTCCTAAAGCGTATGATTTATCAGACGGATCTAAAGTTGGTGTTTTAGGAATTGAATCTGCGAAGAAAAACAGACGTATTGTCAAAATTACTCTATGGTTTTACTCAAACTTGGTTTGTGATTAGTTCAGTATTTTTAACGATTGCATCCTTCTTTACAAAAGGATTTTCGATTAATCAATTAGGTGGGACCTGTAGCTATTTTTTTCATTAACTTCCCAAGTGGCTCAAAGTGGATTTATTTCTATTTTGAATTTCTTAGGATTAATTAGTGCAAATTTAGGAATGATGAATTTATTACCTATTCCTGCATTAGATGGTGGAAAAATTAGTTCTTAATGTAATTGAAGGGATTCGTAAGAAACCATTAAGCCCTGAAAAAGAATCGTATATTACAATTGCCGGGGCAGTATTCTTAATTATTTTAATGATTTTAGTGACCTGGAATGATATTAGTAAAATTATTTTAACAAGTAATAGGAGGTAAGTGATGGTTTTCTATAATAACTGAATAGAAAACCACACTTATTTTTTCAGTTTTAGAGAGGAGTGATGAAGTGTCAGAACATCAACAACAATTATTTTTAACATTAATGAATCAATTGCAGTTAGATACGGATGAGTTTTTACAACCAGATTTTGATCAAGCCTCATTAACTAAAAATTGATATTACAAAAAAAGTATTCCAGAATGGTGTTTTAATATTGAGACGAAATCAAGTCGTTCAGTATGAAAAAAATTTAAACGTTTCTATGAACAATTAAAAACAGACCTATGAAAAAATTGCTCAAGTAAAGATTAGTAGTTAAAACAAGAGAAGAATCAGAAATTACACAAGAACAAATTCAAGCGTATTGGGAAATGGTTCTCTTCCAATTACAACAAGAATCACCTCTTGTTGTCCAATTACTATCAGGACAAATCCCTACTTGGAATCAGAAGAAAAATACAGTTTCATTGCCCAAATGAAATTACCAAATCTCATGTCAATGAAAATTACATCAAAAATTCAACAATATTTTGAGAATTTTGGGATTTCCAATAATGGGTGTTGAAATTATTGTCAATGACGAATTAGGGTAGTCAATTAGAAGAAGAGTTACGGATTAAACATGAAACGATTGAACAAGAATATCAAGAAAAAGCTGTTCAACAAAAAGGAAAAATCAAGAAATAGCAGCGTCTAAACCTGCTGTAGTTCATACAGATTCATCCATTTTATATGGAAAAAGAAATTCGTAGTAATTTAGAAACAAAAAGATATTGCGGATATTTATGAAGAAGAGCGAAATGTATTAGTCGAAGCGCAAATTTTTGATATTGAAATTCGTACGAGAAAAAGCAAGTGGAAAGTCCTTTTGCGAATATTAAGATGACGGACTACACTTCATCGATTGGGAGCAACTTTTATTTCCCTCAACAGCTGAAGATGAAGAACGTTTAGCAGCCTTTGAAAAAGGAACATGGGTTAAAAGCGTACGGAAATATTGAGATTAATAAATTTTTCTCAAGAATTAAATATGATTATTCGTGATATGAATAAAGTCGATCATATTGGTCGAATTGATCGTGCACCAGAAGACCAAAAACGAATTGAACTGCATTTGCATACAAATATGTCAGTCATGGATGCCACGAATTCTGCGAGTGATTTAGTGAAACAAGCAGCTAAATGGGGACATCCTGCTGTAGCCATTACAGACCATGCAAACTTGCAATCTTATCCAGAAGCTCATGGAGCAGGAAAAAGGAAATAATATTAAAATATTATACGGCTTAGAAGGAAATATTGTCGACGACCAAGTCAATGTTGCCTATAATCCACAACATATTTTGTTAGAAGATGCGACTTATGTAGTGTTTGACGTGGAAACAACAGGTTTATCAGCTATTTATGATTCTATTATTGAATTAGCTGCTGTTAAAATGCATAAAGGAAATGTTATCGATAAGTTTGAAGAATTTATTGACCCAGGACATCCTTTTATCTGCGACAACAATTCAATTAACAGGTATTACAGATGAAATGGTTCGTGGTTCTAAATCACAAGCTCAAGTGTTGAAAAGGAATTTGCAGAATTTTACAAAAGATACTATTTTAGTAGCGCATAATGCCAGCTTTGATATGGGATTCTTAAATACAGGATATGAAAAAGAGGGCTTGGAGAAAACAAATCAACCGGTTATTGATACTTTAGAGTTATCTAGATTATTACATCCACAATTAAAATCTCACCGTTTAAATACATTAGCAAAACGTTATAATGTTGCCTTAGAACAACATCACCGTGCGGTATTTGACTCTGAAACAACTGGACATTTATGCCATATTTTTCTTAAAAGAAGCTGCCAATGATCATGGACTGATATATCATGACCAATTGAATACGAACTTACATCCAGAAGAAGTGTTTAAAAATGGTCGTCCGTTCCATGCTACAATTTTTGCAAAACATCAAGCAGGATTGAAAGAACTCTTTAAAAGTAGTTTCAGCTTCAAAATGTGCAATATTTTTACAGAGTTCCTCGAATTTTACGTAGTATGTTAATTGAAAATAGAGATTCATTTTTAATTGGATCTGGATGTAGTGAAGGGGAAGTCTTTGAAGCAATGATGCAAAAAGGCTATGAAGAAGCTAAAAGAAAAGGCCCAAATTTTTATGATTATATTGAAATTATGCCAAAAAGCAGTCTATCGCCCATTAATTGATAAAGAACTCATTCGAAATGAATATCATCTAGAAGAAATTATTAAAAAAATCTCGTGAAATTAGGGAGAAGAACTAGATATTCCAGTTGTCGCAACAGGGAATGTTCACTACTTAAATCCGGAAGATAAAAATTTATCGAGAAATCTTTACTAACATCTGTGAATAATGGACAAAAATTGAATTATCCAGATGTACATTTTAGAACAACGAAATGAAATGCTAGATGAATTTGCCTTTTTAGGAGAAGAGAAAAGCTTTTGAAGTTGTTGTAACAAACACTCATTGGGTGAATGATCAACTAGAAGTCATTATCCCAATTAAAGATGACTTATATACGCCTAAAATTGAAGGGGCAGAAGATGAGATAACAAAATTAAGTTATGATAAAGCTCATGAATGGTATGGTGAAGAATTACCAGAAATCGTTGAGAAACGTATCGATAAAGAGTTAAAGAGTATTATCGGAAATGGATTCTCAGTTATTTACTTAATTTCTCAAAAATTAGTGCATAAAAGTAATGAGGATGGATATTTAGTAGGATCTCGTGGTTCTGTTGGTTCTTCTTTAGTAGCAACATTAACGGGCATTACTGAAGTAAATCCATTAGCGCCACACTATCGTTGTCCAAATTGTTGTTATTCAGAATTTTTTGATGATGGTTCTGTTGGTTCTGGTTTTGACTTACCTGAAAAAAAGATTGTCCTAAATGTGGAACACGACTTGCAAAAAGATGGACATGATATTCCATTTGAAACATTCTTAGGGTTTCTACGGAGATAAAGTACCCGATATCGATTTAAACTTCTCAGGGGAATATCAGCCACAAGCGCATAACTATACGAAAGTATTATTCGGAGAAGACTATGTGTATCGTGCAGGAACCATTGGTACTGTTGCAGATAAAACAGCCTTTGGATATGTAAAAGGATATGAACGAGATTTAGGATTAGAATTTAGGCAAGCAGAAATTGATCGTTTAGCAAAAGGGTGTACAGGAGTTAAGAGAAGTACCGGACAACATCCGGGGGAATTATTGTAATTCCAGATTATATGGATGTATATGACTTTACTCCAATCCAATTCCCAGCAGATGACCAAAATGCAGAATGGAAAACAACTCACTTTGATTTCCACTCCATCCATGATAATGTGTTAAAACTCGACATACTTGGACACGATGATCCGACCGTGATTAGAATGCTACAAGACTTATCTGGAATTGAACCGAAGGATATTCCACCTGATGATCCAGAAGTGATGAAAATCTTCGGTGGAACAGAAGTATTAGGCGTTACGCCAGAACAAATTGATTCTAATACGGGTACACTCGGAATTCCTGAGTTTGGTACAAAATTTGTACGTGGAATGTTAGAACAAACAAAGCCAAGTACATTTACAGAGTTACTACAAATTTCAGGACTATCTCATGGTACAGACGTATATCTTGGAAATGCAGAAGAATTAATTCGATTACATGGTATCCCACTTTCTGAAGTAATTGGATGTCGTGATGATATTATGGTGTACTTAATTCATAAAGGTGTTGAAAACGGTGCTGCTTTCAAAATTATGGAAGGCGTACGTAAAGGGAAGGGAATACCGGAAGACTATCAAGCAATGATGCGAGAAAATAATGTTCCAGAATGGTACATTGAATCGTGCTTGAAGATTAAGTACATGTTCCCGAAAGCCCATGCGGCAGCCTATGTATTAATGGCTTTACGTGTAGCGTGGTTTAAAGTTCATAAACCTTTATTATATTACTGTGCTTATTTCTCAGTTCGTGCTCAAGATTTTGATATTGTAGCAATGTCGCAAGGTAAAGAAATGATTAAGCAAAGAATCAAGGAAATTCGTGATAAAGGAAATGATGCAAGTGCTAAAGAAGTAAACTTATTAACTGTACTTGAACTAGCCAATGAAATGTGTGAACGTGGATTTAATTTTAAAATGGTTGATATTGAAAAATCTGACGCAGTGAATTTTGTGATTGAAGGAGATAGTTTAATTGCCCCATTTAGATCGATTCCAGGATTAGGTTTAAACGTTGCCAATAAAATTGTTGAAGCAAGACAAGAACAACCATTTATTTCTAAAAAGATTTAGCAACACGTGGGAAAGTTTCTAAAACTTTAATTGATTATATGACTGAGAAATAAAGTATTTAGATGACTTACCAGATGAGAATCAATTATCCTTATTTGATTTTTTTAGATGAAAAAGTAAAAATAGACGACTTTGGTCGTCTATTTTTATAATATTCTTCAATTTGTAAAAAGATTTGTAGTAATTTTTTTCTTGTAAGGTTTTTCGATTTTTGTAGATCCAATGTATTGTTATGAAGATAGAGTGAATAAGGTATTTCTATTTGAATCGCTTCTACATTTGGTTGTTAGATACTTTCATGAATAATATTTCCACCTTTAAAAAGGCGTATCTAGCTTGAGTTGATAAATGCTGCTTTCTCAAAACAATGCACAATAAAAGTTCAATGATTCATTTTGAGATTGTTGAATGTCCTTTAGTACTAATAATAATTTTATTTCTGTATGAAAAGTATTGATCATCATAACTATGTAAATCTAGTAAACAAATCTTTAAAAAATTTTGGTTCTTTTTAAGGATAGTTGTTCCAATATCGCATCGTAATAAGGAGTATAAAATTCCTTCAGCCATTGTTGCTGGATTGCTTTTAGAAGGATATTGATTTAAATAATGAATTTCCATCTTCATCATATTTTTGGAATGATGGATGTGTAGAAAGTTTTAGAAGTATATTTAGATCGATTCACATCAACGATATATCTTGAAAGTTTTTCGAAGAAATACTTGTAAATGGAAAGTCTTTAATGAAATATCCATTTCCCAATCAGTATGAATTCGTTTTGCTTTTTGGATTTATTCGTATTTGAATTCCTTCAGGAATTTCTATTCCGGAATGAGGAATAGACAATAAAAATAGGAGAAAAAGTGATTTTTCTTGTTTTACAGTGATATATGAATTCATGAAATCCTCCTAGTAATATTGTGATTATTGAGTAAATTTAGTATACTAAAATTTGAAGAGGGTGAATCAAATGAATAAACATGAAATTGATGAAATGTATACTTATTTATTAGAATTTACAGCGGATGTATTATATTGTGCAGCTCCATATAGTGAAAGATAGAAAAAGTATTAGCTGCTATTACATATGATCCAGATTTTAAAACAAAAAGTTTTCTTTTTATCCTATCGTAATGAACAAGATACTGTTGAAATGCCTGAAGAAACAAGACAAAGAACTACAGAAGTTTGAGATGACTTTTTGGGAGAAATAATTGATTATGCCTTAAATCAATTACAAGAATTTAGAGTCAAAGTATTATCCAAAACAACAGATGAAACGTTCTTTAAGATTATAATGTAGATTTTTATCCAGAATGAACAAAATTTTATGTTTCCATGTATTGACAGTTATTAGACATATTGATATAATAACTTTTGTACTGTTCTAGTAGCTCAGCAGGATAGAGCATTCGCCTTCTAAGCGAACGGTCGGGGGTTCGAATCCCTCCTAGAACGTTTTAGACCTAATTGATAGGTAAAAGTTGTAAAGAACGTTGATTTATCAACGTTCTTTTTTTTTCTAATTTGGATAAAATACAATGTTACTGGAACAAAACTAAAGAACAAAAAATTATAATAAAGTAAAGTTAAAAATAAAAATTTTAATGAAAGTGAAAAAGAATTCATTAGTTTTTATTATTGTATTATTGTGGTATAATACTGATTAAATAGATAGATAAATTGGAGGGATTATGAATGAGTGAACCAGTTGAGGGATATATTCATTCTACAGAGAGTTTTGGTTCTGTTGATGGACCAGGAGTCCGTTTTGTAACGTTTATGCAAGGATGCCGTATGCGTTGTGAGTTTTTGCCATAATCCAGATACATGGAATATTGGAGGAGGTAAAAAATTACAAGCCAAGAATTATTAGAGGAAGCACTACGGTATCGTGCCTTTTGGGGGTAAAAAAAGGTGGCGTAACAGTGAGTGGAGGAGAACCTTTACTACAAGTAGATTTTCTAATTGATTTCTTCAAACGCTGTAAAGCAATCGGGATTCACACTACATTAGATAGTTGTGGAATGCCATTTACGTATGATGAACCATTCTTTAGTAAATTTGAAGAATTATTAGAATATACAGATTTAATTTTATTAGATATTAAACATATTGATGATGAACAACATAAGAAAATTAACAGCTTGGACTAAATAAAAAATATTTTTACAATTAGCAGAATATTTATCAGAAAAAGGTCAGCCAGTTTGGATTCGTCACGTACTAGTTCCAGAACGTTCAGATTATGATGAGTATTTAGAACGTTTAAGTGAATTTGTAGCAGGTTTAAAAAAATGTATTAAAAATTCGAAGTTTTACCATATCACCGTTTAGGAGTTTATAAATGGAAAAACTTAGGAATTCCATACAAAATTAGAACATATTGAACCACCAACAAAAGAACGTGTTGCAAATGCGAAACCGCATTTTAAGAACACAAGAATATAAAGGATATTTAGAAGTTTAGATTGGTTTTCTAAATATTGTGTGGTAAAAATAATCATTATAAAATTACAAAGTGAGGATATAAGATGAGTAAATTATTAGTTTTTGGGACACCAAAATCCAGATACAGATGCGATTACATCAGCTATTTCGTATGCCTATTTTTTTAAAAACAATTAGGAGAAGATGCAGAAGCAGTTGCATTAGGTGAACCTAATGAAGAAACTCAATATGCACTAAACTATTTTAATAGAACAGCACCACGTGTGATTACATCATTAAGTGAAGAAACAGATAAAGTAGCCTTAGTAGACCATAATGAAGTACAACAAAGTGCTAGTGATGTTGAAAAAGTTGAAGTACACTATGTCGTGGATCATCATCGTATTGCGAATTTCAAACGGCAAATCCTCTATTCTATCGTTGTGAACCAGTAGGATGTACAAATACTATTTTATTTAAAATGTATAAAGAATATGGAATTGAAATTCCAAAAAGAAATTGCAGGATTAATGGTTTCAGCAATTGTATCCGATACATTATTATTTAAATCACCAACATGCACACAACAAGATATTGAAGCAGCAACTGAATTAGCACGTATTGCTGAAATTGATGTAAATTCTTATGGATTAGAAAATGCTTAAAAGCAGGGTACAAATCTATCTACAAAATCAGAAGCTGAATTAATTGACTTTAGATGCAAAATCATTCTCAATGGGTTCTTTAAATATGCGTATTGCCCAAGTGAATGTTGTTGATGAACAAGAATTACTAGCTAGACGTGATGCATTAGAATTTAGTATGAAAGAAGCAAATGCAACGCATGGGTTACGATACATTTTTATTAGTAGTAACAAATATTTTAACAAGTGTTTCTACTGGATTTAGTTGTTGGAGAAGCTATTAGATACAGTTGCGAAAAGCATTTAATACAGAATATGAAAATGGTTTGTTAATTTTACCAGGGTTGTATCTCGTAAAAAAACAAGTAGTGCCACCTTTAACAGTAGCATTTGAGGGCTAATTTAATTTATGTTTAATCCGAACAATAGATGGACAGAATAGCCATGTCCAGTTCGGATTATTTTTATTGAAAAAAATTGAAAAATGAAGGATGAGAAGCAGTGAAACATTTATTTAGACTATTTGAAAAATTTATTGCCTTCTGGATCACAAAAAAGAATGGGATATTGCTCAAGTAACATTATTTGTAGAAAATATCCATAGTATGAAGAGATTTTATACACAAGTTTTGGGTTTAACCATTTTACAAGACTTTTGAAACAGAGATTTTATTAGGAATGTCTCAAGGAAGTGTTCCTGATGATTCGATTATTGGCTGTAGAAAATACTGGAACTCGTAATACCAACTTTAACGTATTATTTAGGATTTGAAATTCCAAAAAAACAATTGTTGGGATGATTTAAGTAATCATTTGTTATTGGAAGAACAAATGATTATGGCAACTTGTGATGATGGATATAGTGAAGCTTTTTTTATAATGGATCCAGAACAAAAATCGTTTAAAATTTTATTGTGTGAAAAAAGATTTATTATTAGAAGATGTCAATCATGAAATGCAATATTTAGAAGGAAATCAAGTCACCATTCCCAATTCAAAGATTTTCATTCAATTGGGGAGATACTGGTGTTCATGGATCTTCCAGCTAAAAACACGTTTAAATCAAGTTCACTATATTGTAGAAGATATTCAAAAAGACTCTGACTTCCTTCATGATATTTTTCAATTTAAAAACAACTTACGATTATGTTGCTGAACGTCATAAATTTTCAAATCAATCAACAATATTATTCGATTGCTATTAAATGAGTGGCAAAATATTGACTAAAACTCATACCTTATATGGTGTTAGAGAAATTATGTTTTTTTGTGCTAGAAATTAAAGGTGATTAGAAGCCATTGTGGAGCGTTTAGAAGAAATAGAATGGCCTTTATTTATACCAAGATTCAGAATTGAAAAATTTTAACACCCGATCATATTCGTTATCATTTAAAAAGTGGGTGAACGTCTATGAGTTTATTAAATGCTGCAATGTATCGAAAATATCGTAAAAATCCTAAAAAGTTCGTCATTTGAGTGAGTATATTAGCCATTTTAGTATCCGGATTTTTACAAGCATTTACATTGAAGGTTTTTATTCAACCTTCCAATTTATTATCGAGTGGCTTTTTAGGTGTTTCTATTTTTAATTCATCAAATCGAGAATTAGTTGGAATGGATTTATCGATTTCACTAATGATGCTAGCATTAAATATTCCAGTTGCGATTATTTGTTACCGAGGGATTAGCCCTAGATTTACGTTTTTACTCAATTTTACAAGTATTTTTGTGGAAGTTTTCTTTTATACGAGTATTGCATTTTGAACCTATTTTTGATGATGTATTATTAAATGTTATTTTTCGGTGGGAGTGTTAAATGGGATTTATATTTCCATTGCTTTTAAAAAGGAAATGCTTCCACTGGAGGAATGGATTTTATTGCTTTATTCTTTTCTAATCGAAATGGGTAAAAACAATTTGGCAAGAAGTATTCTTTTTAATACCTTTATTATTATTAATTTTTGGAGCTATTTTTTTGGTTGAAATATGCAGGATACTCAATTTCTATTCCAATATATTTCAACAAAAGTCATTAGTAATTTCCATCAACGTTACCATCGTGTCACTTTACAAATTACAACCCGTTATGGTGAAGAAGTGATGCAAGCGTATTTAAAAAAATATTCGTCATGGTATTTCGTGTGTGGAAGCCATTGGTGGTTTTAGTCATGAGAGAATGTATTTACTTCATACTGTATTATCATCTTATGAATTAATTGATGCAATTTCAGTATTAAAAGAAGCTGATCCTCGAGTGATTATAAATCAATTTGCAACAGAAAAACTTCTATGGAAGATTCCATAGAGACCCTGAATAAGAGAAAGGAGAAGTCTCATATGAGAAAAGTATATAAATCAAGAAACTCTAATGTCACTATTGATGGTTACCATCGGATCTTTTTATTTTTCGTTTACGATTAATGCAGTTGTGATTCCCAATCAGTTTGGGAGTGGTGGTGTAACAGGGATTACGTTATTATTATATTATATTATGGGCATTAATCCGGGGACTTCGAATTTAGTGATTAATATTGTTTTACTATTAATTGGTTATCAATATTTAGAACGTAGAACAATGTTTTATACTATTTATGCAGTTATTTTGATGTCTGTATTTTTAGATATTACTAGAGGGGCATATCAATTTGTTCCACAAAATTCATTATTAGCAGCTATTGGTGGTGGAGTAGTTGCAGGGCTGCTTTTAGGTCTTGTGATGTTAGGAAATGGAACGACAGCAGGAACTGATATTATTGCAATGATGTTGAAAAAATATTTAGGATGGAATGTCTCTGTTTCATTATTACTATTAGATATTTTTGTTGTAAGTCCGTTATCCATTATTTCTGATTTAGAAAAAGTAATTATTACATTAATTTATTTATTTACTGCAAGTAGAATGATTAATCTTGTATTAGAAGGATTTAATTCTAAGAAATCCTTTTATGATTATTTCTAAAGAAAATATGAAGAAATTGGTGCTCAGATTCAAGAAAAATTGGTCGTGTACAACGATTTTAGATGGGCATGGTTTTTATTCTCGTGAAGAAAGAAAAGTATTATTTGTAGCAGTTAACCGTCTTCAAGTGATGACATTACAAAGAATTATTCATGATGTAGATCCTGAAGCATTTACAATTATTACTGAAGTCACACATGTTATTGGTGAAGGATTTACTTATCAACCAAAAATCATAAAAATGATACACTTCCATTTTGGAGGTGTATTTTTATAAAAAGCTTGACTATAACCTAACGTCATACCGTATACTGTAATTGTTAGGAGGAATAAAGATGTATTTCATTAAACAAGTGAGTGAACTTAGTGGTGTATCGGTGCGCACTTTACATCATTATGACAATATAGGTTTACTTTCACCCAAAAAAAGATAAAAATGGTTATCGATATTATAGTGAAGAAGACTTATCTTATTTACAAACGATTCTTTACTATAAATATTTAGGATTTTCTCTAAAAGAAATTCAGTCACTTTTTGCAACAAAAAGGAAGAGGACTTATTACCACACTTACAAAAAAACAATTAATGTTAATGCAAAATGAAAAGGAAAAACTTCTAACATTAATTGATACATTAGAAAAGACAATTCTGTCTACAGAAAGGAAAAATTAGGGATGTCATCAGAAGAAAAAAATTTAAAAGGATTTAGTGTTTCAGATAATGAAAAAAATATAAAAATGAAGCCATAAAAAAATATAGTGAAGAAGTGATTAACGAAGCCGAAGAAAAACAAAAAGGAAAAAGAAGATATCGTAGCAGAAGGGTTTAATAGAATTTTTCTTTCGCTTATGCAGATAATATTCAAAAAGGAATTCCAGCAACTGATGAAGTAAATGTAACTCTAGCTAAAAGAATTACATCAGCATATGTGTCAATATGCATTTGATTGTTCGATTGATGTATTTTCAAGTATTGGGCTTGGATATGCACATAATGAGGAATTTAGAACTAATTTAGATAACTATGGAAAAGGTGTTGGACAGTATGCCTGTGACGCCATTCAACAATATGTAGCAAAAGTGAGAAGTCAATCGTTATTTAACAAGAAAACTGGAGTCGTTTGTATTGCACCCCAAAAGTTAGACATGAAAAATCTAACTTTTTGGGGTCACTTCATTAAACTCCAGTTTTCTTATTTTTATGTTAAAAAGATCGGATATGTAATCAGTTTAGCTTCTAGTTCAACTGCTTCAAAAGAAGTGACTTCTCCATCTGTTTTGCATCAGAATGGGCCTGTTTAATTTTGATACAGGCTTTAGTAGCAGTCTGTTTCATTAAGTGATTCGGAAATCGTTCAAAATGTTGCTTATTCCATAAAATAAATGGAAAAGCTTTTAAGAATGACTTTAGTTGTAACGTCTCTAGCTACGACCACTTCAAAAATGATGCGAATTTTGTTTTGCGGTAGGTACAAATTGAATGCCTCCACCAAAATAAGAGTGATTGAATAGTCCTACTAATAAATTTTTTTATCAGCAATTTGAACAGGTTCATCATCGATTTGAATCGAGGCTTGAAATTTTTGATGATGTTTAAAGGCATCTATAATTGGTGTTAAATAAGATAATTTATTTGAGACCAAATCGTTTTTTTCTGTGATTTTGATTGAAAAGTATTTAACTGACAAATAGCAGCATCAATTCCAAATCCCAATGAATTAATTGCAATTCCTTTTTATGACTGAGTCTTTTCATGATATGAAATGATTTCAAGTTGTTTTAATCGTTTCGTTTTGTAGATGTTTTATAAATGTCGCAATATCATGGGTAAATTTCATTTCTCTTGCAAAATCATTTCCTGTTCCTGAGGGTAAGTAAGCTACAGGAATTTCTTGATTGAATGCAATAAGAGAAGAGATTGCTTCATTCAACTGTACCATCTCCACCAATAATGATGATTTTTATGTTCTGAAGTTAAGTTTTGAATAATACGTGGAATAATTTCAATCATTTTCTCCAGCATATTGTGTTAAATAAGTTGAAAATGTAATGTTGTTTTTAGGCAATAGTTGACTAAGCAGTCGAATTGTTTTTCCATTTCCGCCACCGGAATATGGATTATGCGATAATAATTAAATGCATAGTGTTCTCCTTTAATGTACAATGTATTATAACAAATCAAGTTGATTTTTTTAAATGGTGAAGTGTTAAGATTGTTTTTAGAATAAGATTGAGGTGATATAGATGTCTAATAATTTTTTTGGATGCAGTTTCTAATCCAAACTTGGAAAAAACATTAACGAATGAAATGAAAGTAGTCGTCATACAAAAATGTTTCTCAGACATTTTGTTGATCCGATATTAGAGGTTACGAAAATTACTCCTGTCAGTTATCAATTTGGAGGTATTAAAACAGATACATTTTGAAATATTCATTGATGGTGTAGAGTATGTCTTCGTACCCGGTCAAAAGAAATGTATTTTTAGGATGGGACAGTGGTTTATCAGGGGCTATCTGGTCTTGACTGCAGTGAAGAAAGACAAGAATTAAGATATGAGTTAAAAAGATACTGTAATCAACAATTGACAAGTTCACTTTTTAATGGAAAAAGGCTTTTTGATCAAGATTTTTCTCATATTCACTTAACGACTGAATATATCGATGAAAAAATTAATGGTTCGACTTCACCTTTAAGAGAAGTTGATATTCCTAGCTTTATTAGTTGAGAAAAAGCTGACGTTTGTAGGCTTAAAATTTATCGGCATTATAATGTTATTTCAGGACTATTATCATTTAGCAGCAAATCAAACAGAGGAAATCATTCAAAGATATTCAAGAATTATTACTGCTGAAGGACAAGGAAATCATTTTTTTAAGAGAGTATCCAACTGTAGGAAGAAAATCACCTTTTGTTTATTCAACAAAATCAATGGAATCCTGATTTGTTTGATTGTTATATAGATGATGCTGTTTCATTTTCAGAATTAAAAAAGAGATCTAGAGCGACATGGATTTAGTTTATTACAGGGAAGATGAGTGGGAATATTGTTGTGGGTTCAAGTTGTCGTCGATTGTTTAAATGGGGAACTCAGTTGAAACGTCAATTATTTCATAAAAAATATTTCTCCTTATGGAAAGAGAATATGTTCGGATTGACGATTGCAAATGCTGAATTTGGTCCGAGATTATTGATAATGAGCATTATACGAAAAGGTGGCTGGTTAGAGGAGACTCATAAAGGCACCAATTATTAATTTATTGCCTTTATCTTCGTATTATCGTGGTGAAGGAATAGACGATAAGGAGAAGGAGTTAATTCCTGGATATTACTCTGTAAGAAGAGTGTTGCGTATCGATTCAACTGATCGTCTTTTGAATAGAAATTTATAGTAGCTAGGACGGCAGCAGCCTCGCAAAAGCGAGTCTCATGCCTCAAAATTTGAGCCTCGGTCTCATTTTTTTCTCACAACATAGCCATTTTTGGCTTATGTTGTTTCAGCTACTATAAAATTTATTCTTTTTGAGTGTGATAATTAGAGAACGTATAAATAATTAGACTATTCATAGTAGTAAAGGATGCAAGTAAACCTCACGGTTTCAGCTACTATGGAATTTCTATTCTTTTTTTGTCAAAAAGTCAAAAAAGTCAAAGAAAATGTTTGACCTTTATTGACTAAAGGTGTATACTATAAACATCAAAGAAATTTGATAAAGAAATGGAAGAAAAAGAATGGGGAAGCAAGATGAATATTGAAAAATGACAACGATGATGCAACAATCACTTGCTCAGGCACAAGAAATTGCGCAAAATAGAAAACATCAAGAAATCGATGTCTCACATTTGTGGAAAGTATTTCTTTAACGCCAAATCATTTTTGTGAGAAATCTATATGAAGATGTCCATGTTCCAATTTCAGATTTAGAAAAATTTGTGGATGAAAAAAGATTGATCAATTACCAGTCGTGGAAGGAAGCCAAGTCCAATATGGTCAAAGCTTAAGTCAATCTTTATACCAATTACTAATAAAAGCTGATGAAATTCGACAACAATTTCAAGATGAATATTTAGCAACTGAAGTAATTGTACTAGCTTTAATGGAAACGAATCATCCAATTAAAGAATTTTTATTGAAACATCAAGTAACAAAAACAAGTTTTACAAGAAAGAATTGAAAAATTGAGAGGAGGAAGTCGTGTGACTAGTCAAAAATCAAGAAAAATCAATATGAAGCATTAAAACAATATGCACAAAATTTAAATGAAGCCGTAAAATCTGGAAAAACAGGATCCAGTTATTGGACGTGATGAAGAAATTCGTGATGTTATCCGTATTTTATCTAGAAAAACAAAAAACAATCCTGTATTAATTGGAGAACCTGGGGTAGGTAAAACAGCTATTGTTGAAGGTCTTGCACAAAGAATTGTACGAAAAGACGTTCCTGAAAATTTAAAAGATAAAGTCATTTACTCATTAGATATGGGATCTTTAATTGCGGGGGCAAAATTCCGTGGTGAATTTGAAGAACGTTTAAAAAGCAGTTTTATCAGAAGTAACAAAAATCAGAAGGGCAAATCATTTTATTTATCGATGAAATTCATACAATTGTTGGAGCTGGTAAAACCGAAGGCTCAATGGATGCCGGTAACTTACTAAAACCAATGTTAGCTCGTGGAGAATTACACTGTATTGGAGCAACAACATTAGATGAATACCGTGAAAATATGGAAAAAGATAAAGCTTTAGAAAGACGTTTCCAAAAAGTATTAGTGCATGAACCAACTGTAGAAGATACCATTTCTATTTTACGTGGATTAAAAGAACGTTTTGAAATTCACCATAGATGTTAATATTCATGACAATGCTTTTAGTAGCAGCAGCAACTTTTATCAAATCGTTATATTACCGATCGATATTTACCAGATAAAGCGATTGATTTAGTCGATGAGGCATGTGCAACGATTCGTGTAGAAATGAATTCAATGCCAACACAATTAGATGCTGTCATTCGTCGTTTAATGCAATTAGAAAATTGAAGAACAAGCATTAAAAATGGAAAAAGATGAAGCAAGTAAAAACGCTTATCGATTCTTCAAGAAGAATTAGCAACATTACGTGAAGAAGCGAATAGCTTAAAAAATGAAATGGGAAAATCGAAAAAGAAGAAGTGAATAAAAATTCGTGATAAACGTGAAGAAATTGACCGCTTAAAACATGAATTAGATGAAGCAGAATCAGAATATAATTTAGAAAAAGCTGCTGAACTTCGTCATGGTCGTATCCCTAAATTAGAAAAAGATATTCAAGAATTAGAAAATCAAGCCAGACTGCATGCTCAAGAAGATAAATAAATTAGTCCAAGAAGCTGTAACAGATGAAGAAAATCGCTCGTGTTGTAGGACGATTAACAGGTATTCCAGTGACTAAATTAGTAGAAGGAGAAAGAGAAAAAACTTCTTCAATTAGAAGATACGTTACATGAACGTGTGATTGGACAAGATGAAGCTGTTCAAAAAGTGGCAGATGCAGTTTTACGTTCTCGTGCAGGATTACAAAATCCAAATCGACCAATCGGAAGTTTCTTATTCTTAGGACCAACTGGAGTTGGTAAAACAGAATTAGCGAAAACATTGGCAGAAAACTTATTTGACAGTCAAGATCATATGGTCAGAATTGATATGAGTGAATATATGGAGAAATTCTCTGTGAGTCGTTTAGTCGGAGCGCCTCCAGGATATGTTGGTTATGAAGAAGGCGGTCAATTAACAGAAGCAGTTCGTCGTAATCCATATACGATTGTTTTATTAGATGAAATTGAAAAAGCACATCCAGATGTCTTTAATATTTTATTACAAGTATTAGATGATGGTCGTCTAACAGATTCAAAAGGTAGAGTTGTTGACTTTAAAAAATACGGTCTTTATTATGACAAGTAATATCGGTTCTCAATTCTATTAGAAATTGAAGGGAGACAATTGATGCTGAAACGAGACAAGTAGTGGAAAGTGTCTTGAAGGCTACATTTAAACCTGAATTTTTAAAAACCGTATTGATGAAACAATTTTCTTTACACCATTATCAAAAACTCATATTCATGGCATCATTGATAAGACGTTGAAAGATTTGAATCTTCGTTTACAAGAGCAAGAGATTCAATTAGAGTTCACGGATGAATTGAAAGATTGATTTCTGAAAAATGCATATAATCCAGTTTATGGTGCTAGACCAATTGCTCGTTATATTCAACGTGAAATTGAAACACCATTAGCAAAAAGAATTAATTCGTTCAAGTATTTTACCAGGAAACACCGTAAAATGTGATGTAGTAGCAGACCACGTTACGTTTCATGTAGTTGAAGAATAATATGGAAATTTAATAAAATAAATAAAAAGAAAACTTTTCTAAGTAGTAGTACTATAAGCCACATGATTGTGGCTTTATAGTATCAGGAAAAATTTGAGACTTAGGCTCAAAATTTTAGCCTATGAGATTCGCTTTTGCGAAGCTGCTGGCGTCCTCACTACATTGAAAAGTTTTCTTTTATTTATTCAGATACAGGTTTACGTTTGCGCACACCCCAGAATTGGAAGTAGTCGGTACGAATTGCACCATTGTATAGTTTACGTTTTTAGTGGCTTGTTTTCCATAATGCTCTTCAAAACTTAAATCACTCGTTAAAATATACTTACTCCAAGTTTCTAATGGTTCATACGTTTGTCCCATTTGACGGTAAATATTTTGAGCTTGTTCTTCAGATAATAAACGATCACCATATGGTGGATTAGCAACTAATACGCCATTTTCTTTTCGTACGAAGTCTTTTCAATTGCATTTGTTTAAATTCAATATGCTCGCTAACACCAGCTTTAATCGCATTTTGTTTTTGGTAATTTCAATCATAGAACCATCAATATCAGCTCCAAGAATGTCTAATGTTACATCAGTACGAATTTCTTTTCTTGCTTCTTGACGAACAGTGTCAAATGCTTTTTGGATCAAAGAATGTCCATTTTTCAGCTGCAAACGAACGATTTAATCCAGGTGCAATGTTTAATCCAATTAAAGCAGCTTCGATTGGAATGGTACCTGAACCACAACATGGATCGTAAAATGGTTTATCCAGGGAACCAATTCGTTAACATGACAAGAGCAGCAGCCATATTTTCTTTTTAATGGTGCGCCACCTTTTTCAGTACGGTAGCCACGTTTAAATAAACTTGTTCCACTTGTATCAATCGTTAATGTTACGACATCTTTTAGGATAGAAACTTCGATAGGATAGAGTACTCCTGTTTCTGGTAAATGTGTTCTACGAGCGTAAGCTGCACTTAAGCTGATTAACAATTGCTTTTTCACGATAGATTGGCAGTTTGAACACTATGTAACGTTGATTTGACAGATTTTCCTGATACGGGAAATTCTGCATCCACTGGTAGAATTTGTTCCCAAGGGAGTGCTTTTTGTTTGTTCAAATAAAGCATCAAAAGTTTTAGCGGTAAATTGACCAAAAACAATTTTAATACGATCTGCGGTACGTAAATAAATATTCGTTTTCGCAATATCATAATCGCTTCCAGTAAAATAAGCTTTTTCCATTTTCTACTTGGCAATCATAGCCAAGAGTTCTTAATTCTTTTTCCAACAAGTGCTTCAATGCCAGCTGCAGCAGTGGCGACTAATTTATAAGTTGTCATAATCATTTCCTTTCCATGAAAGTTTTGTTTTTCAAAAATACCGGGAGACCCCTGGTAAATAACCTGAATGCAAACTTCTATAAGCCATGTTCTGTTCCATCAATTAGCAGGTTCTAATTGATTTCAGTAATCATCTGTCTACACAAATGTGCCTCTTTTTTCGTTCATTTCCTAATAAAGAGTGCCCCTACCATATGTTTGGGTTGCTCGCTCGAGGGGTTTATCGCGTTCCACCATTTCCGTTTCCAGAAATGCTTCGTCACTGTGGCACTTTTCAAGAATACTTTGGCATAGAAATCTTAGCCATTTTTCTGCCGTCAACTAATTGTTGCCTTAGCTTATTGTTCTCGCTAGCACGAACACTACAGACATCTCAGTCTGTGCGAGCATGGACTTTCCTCAGTAGTGAAATCACTACCGCGATTACTCAAAGTTTACAAGTATTATTAATCTTTAATTGGGGTAATAACACGAGTTTTGTCTAAATCATCGTCGTCATCTTCTAATTTTTCATCAAAGACATGTTTTTCTAAATTGCTAAACGTTTTAAAAATATCAAAGTTTGTAACACCAGCAGAAGGAATGCTAGCTGAGCGAGTTCCTTTTGTTACAGTTGCTTGTTTTGATAATTCGTCAACTTTATTTACTAAACGTTCATTTTCACTTTGTAAAAGCTAATTTCTTTTTTTGGAATGTATCATAATCACGAATAATTTGATCTAAAAAATGCGTCTACTTTTCAATATCAAATCCTCTAAATGAGCGTTTAAATTGTTTGTTTAAAAATATCTTTTGTTGATAAATGTCTTGCCATGGTTTCATAACTCCTTAATATCGATCATTCATATATCATTCAGTTCTAGTATGCTTTGCTACTCGATGCATAACTGTCTTTTGCAAGCAGTGAAAAATCATTTGTTTTTCTATCTTCAATATCATACTAAAAATATGAAAAATTACAAATATGTTACATTAAATTTTTAGGCAATTTTTATTTTCTTTGTTATAATGTCTTGTAGAACATTGATAAAAGATTAAAGGAGAGTCAATAAATGGATTGGTTAGAAGTTACAGTAGTAACTCATACAGAAAGTGTAGAGGCAGTTAGTGAAATTTTATGGAAATCGGATCAAAAAGGAGTTTCAATTGAAGATCCTCTCGACTATGATCAATTAAATCAAGAACAATTAGAATGGCTTTCAGTAGAAAGAAATGCCTTATATGAAACAGATGAAGTATTTGTTAAAGCTTATTTCCAACCAAATCAATGGAATGATGAAATGACGGAAACAGTTACGAATAGAGTTCAAGAACTAAAATCTTTCGGATTAACAATTGGTAAGGGAATTGTTACATTACAAACAGTAGGGAGAAGCAGACTGGGCAGAAGCGTGGAAAAATATTATTTCCCAGTGCGTGTGACTAGATATTTAAGCAGTTGTGCCAAGTTGGTTAGAATATCAAAAACAACAAGAAGATGAGCTCTTGATTCTATTAGATCCAGGTTTGGCATTTGGAACAGGAACGCATCCAACGACTCAATTATCACTAGCAGCTTTAGAACAATATGTTCGTGGTGGAGAGAGTGTATTAGATGTTGGGACAGGTTCAGGTGTATTAAGTATTGCAGCTAAATTATTAGGAGCAAGTACGGTTACAGCTTTTGATATTGATGAAATGGCAACAAGAGTTTCAAAAGAAAATATCTCATTAAATCCAGAAGTTGAGAAATTCCTGTTTATGAAAAATAATTTATTACAAGGAATTCATCAACCTTCTGATTTAATTGTATGAATATTTTAGCTGAGATTTTATTAATGATGCCAGTTGATGCCTATCATAATTTAAAATGAAAATGGTGTGTTGATTTTATCGGGAATTATTCAGTCAAAAGCAGAGGAAGTACGTTCTGCTTATGAAAAATGCAGGCTTTACTTTAAAAACAACAACTTACAATGGGTGAATGGAATACATTTGTCATGATAAAAGTGAAAGACTAGGTGAAAAATTGATGCAACGTTATTTTATGAATCAAGTCATTCAATCAGTTGGAGAAATGATATCCGTTCCTAAAGAGCAAGAACATCATATGATAAAAGTGATGCGGATGAATGTTGGAGAATGTTGTGAAATTGTAGATGAAAAAGAACAATTATATATCGCAAAAAATTACTCAATTATCTCCATTCGAGTTAACAATAGAAGAACATAAAGAACAACAGGTGGAATTACCGATTGATGTTACGATTTTTGTAGGACTTTCTAAAAGGGAATAAATTGGAAACAATTGTCCAAAAAGCAACAGAACTAGGCGTTCATACGATTGTACCCGTAGAAATGAAACGAAATATGGTGAAATGGACAAAGGATAAATCTCAAAAAGAAGATTGAAAGATTACAAAAATTGCTCAAGAAGCAGCTGAACAATCACACCGATTACATGTTCCGAAAAGTGTTAGACTTAATGACATTAAAGGGAAAGTGTTGTTTTAGCTAAACAATCGACAAAAAAGCATTAGTTGCATTTGAAGAAGTTGCTAAAGAAGGAGAAACGGCAGTATTTGTTCAAAACGTTGACTTCGTTACAAAAAGGAGATTCTGATTGCCTTTTATTTTGGACCAGAAGGTGGATTTGATGTTCAAGAAATTGAGTACCTAAATAGTCAAGAAATCCATTCTTGTGCCTTAGGACCAAGAATTTTACGAGCAGAAACGGCACCAATGTATGCACTAGCTGCAGTGTCCTATCATTTCGAGCTTTTAAAAGGTTAGAAATAGTTGACGGAAGGCTAAGAAAGAGATAGGATAAGTATTATCTAAAGTTAAGAAAGCAGTAACAAATAATAGTTTAATACGGTTACTGTAATGAATTAAGGGAAAAACGTATATGTCAAAAAATAAAAATTATACGGCTGAAGATGTGATTTCACTCTGTCGTGAATATATGAATGAAAAAAGTATTCAGTTCATTGAAAAAGCCCTTGAATATGCAACCTTCGCTCATAAAGATCAAGTAAGAAAAATCTGGAGAAGCATATATTGTTCACCCAATTCAAGTAGCTGGAATTTTTAGCAGAATTGCGATTAGATCCAGATACAATTGCAACTGGATTTTTGCACGATGTTGTTGAAGATACAGGATTTTACGATTGAAGACATTGAATATGTATTTGGCAAAGATGTTGCATTTTTAGTAGATGGTGTTACAAAACTAGGAAAAATTAAATATAAATCTCATGAAGAACAACAAGCGGAAAAATCATCGTAAAATGTTATTAGCGATGGCGAATGATTTAAGGGTTATTATGGTGAAACTAGCAGACCGTTTACATAATTTAAGAACCTTAAAAATTTCATAAACCAGAAAAACAACGCATGATTGCGAATGAAACATTAGAGATTTATGCACCTTTAGCACATCGACTAGGGATGAATAAAATTAAGTGGGAATTAGAAGATACATCATTAAGATATTTAAACCCACAACAATATTATCGTATTGTTCAATTAATGGATTCAAAACGTGATGAACGTGAAGCATATATCCATGAAACAGTGGTGAATATCGAAGAAGCCACAAAAGAATTAGAAATCGAAGCTGAAATATATGGTAGACCAAAAACACATTTATTCAATTTATCGAAAAATGAAAGATAAAAAGAAAGATTTTAATGAAATCTATGATTTATTAGCGATTCGTGTTTTTAGTCAATAGTATTCGTGATTGTTACGCAGTTGTTGGGGCAATCCATACAAAAATGGAAAACCAATGCCTCGTCGTTTCAAAGATTATATTGCAATGCCGAAAGGCAAATATGTATCAATCCATTCATACGACAGTTATTGGACCAGGTGGTAAACCAGTAGAAATTCAAATTCGTACATTTGAAATGCATGCTGTTGCAGAATACGGTGTTGCTGCTCACTGGGCGTATAAAGAAGGAAATACTCAAAAAGTATCGAGCTGATCCACTTCAAAAAAACAATTAGATTGGTTTAAAGATTTAATTGAATTACAAGATGATTCAAAAGATGCGAATGACTTTATGAATAGTGTGAAGGAAGATATTTTTTTGGTGATAAAGTGTATGTCTTTACTCCAAAAGGAGATGTTTCTGAGTTACCATTAGGTTCAGGGACCATTAGATTTTGCCTACAATATTCATACTGAAGTTGGAAATAAAACAGTCGGTGCAAAAGTTAATAATAAAATTGTACCATTAAATTATCAGTTAAAAAAACAGGAGATATTGTAGAAGTATTAACTTCTGCTAATTCATTTGGTCCATCAAGAGACTGGATTAATTTAGTCTTTACGACTCGTGCAAAAAAATAAAAATTCGTCGATTCTTTAAATTACAAAAACCGTGAAGAAAGTATTCTTCGTGGTCGTGATTTACTAGAAAAACAAATTGTTGATTTAGAATTTTCTCCAAAAGACTTTTTATCAAAAACTCAATTAAAAGAAATTTCTGGTCGATTTAATTTTGCCAATGAAGATGATTTATTTGCAGCAATTGGATTTGGAGAAGTTTCTGTTCAAAACAGTTGCCAATCGATTAACGGATAAAACTCGTCGAGAAATTGAAAAACAAAAATGCAAGAAGAAGCATTTGAACAAACGAGTGAGAAACATCAACGTAAAGATACTCAAAAAATGAGTATTAAACATGAAAATGGTGTCATTATTGAAGGGGTTAATAATTTATTAATTCGCCTAAGTCGTTGTTGCAATCCTGTTCCTGGGGATGAAATTGTTGGATATATTACAAAGGGGCGTGGAATTTCTGTCCATCGTAAAGATTGTCCGAATGTGAAAGTTCAACAAGATCAACAGACTCGTCTTATTGATGTGGATTGGGAAGATACGGGGAATTCTAAGCAACAATATGATACAGAATTAGTTGTTGAAGGATACAATCGTAATGGTTTATTGAATGAGGTATTAAATGTTATCAATAGTATTACGAAGTCTTTAAATTCTGTAAATGGTAAAGTGGATTCTAATAAGATGGCTACAATTACGGTCAATATTGGAATTCATAATACGGAACAATTAGAATTTATTGTTAAGAAAATTAATCAAATTCCTGATGTTTATAGTGTTCGTCGTGTAATTTCTTAATTGGATGCGAGGAAGAGGGAAGAGTTATGAGAGTTATTTTACAGCGTGTTGCTCATGCGAGTGTTACAGTTGATGGGGAAATCATTGGAAAGATTCAGCGTGGTTTTCTTTTATTAGTGGGTGTAACGCATGATGATGCAATGGAAGATATGGAATATCTTGTTCGTAAGATTGTTCAGATGAGAATTTTTTTGAAGATGAAGAGGGAAGTTGAATCGTAGTATTCAAGATATTGGCGGTGAGATTTTTATCGGTTTCGCAGTTTACTTTTATATGCGGATACGAAGAAGGGGAATCGTCCTTCGTTTTCAAATGCAGCTCCTGGGGATGTTGCGCTTGAGATGTTTGAGCAGTTTAATGGTTTGTTAAGAGATACTGGGATTCCTGTTGAGACGGGGGCAGTTTTGGTGCGGATATGAAAGTAGAGTTACTAAATGACGGACCAGTGACAATACAGTTGGATTCCAAAAACCGTTAATGGGGCGTAAGAGAAAGAGAACAAAAGACTTTATATTTGTAATAGCTTGGACGCCAGCAGCTTCGCAAAGCGAATTCATGGCTAAAAATTTGAGCCTAAGGTCTCAATTTTTCCAGTAATAGAAGCCAATCTGGCTTCTATTACGTTAGCTACTACGGAAAGTCTTTTTGTTCTCTTTTCTATACTTTTGAATGTCACTATCATATAAGGCGTTGGAGACTTTTTATTGACGTTGGTTTTCTAGGTCTGTGCGGACGACTAAGACGTCGCAGCTGGCGTTTCTGATGACGTATTCTGATACAGAACCGATAAATAGACGTTCGACTGCGTTTAGTCCTGTTGCACCCATCATAATTAAATCAGTTTGATAATCCTTTGGAATATTTTTTTAGAAATATAAACTTTTGGTGAACCATATTCTAAAAACAAAATCAATGTCATTAAAAATCATGTTCTTGTGCATATTGACGATATTCTTGGAATAAATTTTCTGTTTGTCTTTGAATTTCTTCATTAAAATTTCCTTCGAAACCAGTAGGAGTTTGAAGAACTCGTGTATCAATAATATGAGCAATTAAAACTTGAGCACGATTTCTTTTTAGCAACCTCAATTGCTTTTTCAAAAGCTAATCTAGCTTCATTAGACCCATCTACCGGAACTAAAATTTTTTTGAATATTCATGGAACATAACAATCACTCCTTAATCTTTTATACCTTTATTATACCACTATGAAAAAGTTTTTAAAAAGGGGTTACATTAAGATAAAATCCGTTTAAAAAGAAAAACCACTCGAAAAGAGTGGTCCAAAGTAAAAACTTTATTGATAGATTTCCGGTGATGCTGTTTGATGTATTTGATAGTTTTTGAACCCGCATTCTAAGCAGGTGGGCTTCTATGAGTTACTTCTAACTTCCAAGTGCGATGGCTTGTTATCCATAACAACAATCTGAATCCCTAAATAGTCATTAATTGTTCGGTCAACACATAGTAAATACCGCGCACATCTCAGATTTCTATGTCACTATAGTAGCATTCATCTGATAAAAAAATCAATACTAAAATTGATAGCGTTTACTTATAACTGAAGAACAAATATTTTTTTAAGCAGATAAGTTGAAAAATGATTTCAAATATGATATCATAAAAAGAAAAATTTAATATTACAAAACATTTGGGGTGCCAATTGGCTGAGATTATACCCATTGAACCTGATCTGGATAGTACCAGCGAAGGGAAATGTGGAATGTTACGATAGTAATGTTTTCTAATGATTTGTTTGCTCGATCTATAAAGATATTATCTTTTATGATGTATTTATGTCGGAACTCAAAGATTTAGTTTCCATTGCTTCTGTTAATAATATTAGTGAATGTGCCTCCTTTTGTTTTGAAAAACGAAGGGAGTTTTTTTATGGAAAAAAATGGAGTTTGAAAGATGTCATTTTAATGGCATTATTAGCGTTTCTTTTTGGGGGCGTATTTATGGGGAGCAGGATTTTTGTATGTCGCATTAGAAGTGGCATTAACGCCTGGAGGCTATCAACCTTTTGCGAATGAAATTTTATTTGGATTATGGACGATGGCTGCTCCGATGATTGGAGTACTATTGAAGAAGAAAGGGAGTTCGACTCTTGGAGAAATGTTAGCTGCTTTAGCAGAAATGTTAATGGGTTCTCATTTTGGAGTTGGAGTTTTAGTTTCTGGTTTTTGTTCAAGGTTTAGGTACTGAAGCAGGATTTTTGCAACGGGATATAAGAGATATGATACTTTTTCTCTTACATTAGGTGCGATTGGTACAGTTGTCTTTAGTTTTATTTATGAGTATTTCAAATTAGGATATGGCGCTTATTCTTTAGGATTTTTTTAGTTGCATTAATTGTTGTTCGTTTTATTTCTGTTTTTGTTTTTGGTGTAGTATTTGTAAAAATTGTAATGAACTTATTAGAAAAAGTAAAAAGCTACAAGAGGAAATTAATCAATGAATGGTATCACTTTTAGAAGATGTGAGCGTTTGGCAAGGGAAAAACTAACATTCTTCAACATCTCCATTGCAAACTAGAAATGGGCGAATTCATTTTATTAACAGGTGATACGGGAAGTGGAAAGTCAACTCTATTTCAATTTTTTTATCGGGCATTAAAACAATGACTTTTTGAAGGCCAGTGTTACTTGTTAGGAAAAGATATTTCTTCCATGACACCTGTAGAAAAGAGCAACCATTGCGGGAACAGTATTTCAAAAAGCTTATCGTCAATTTACGATGAAAAAAATTTACGGAGCGAATTAACGTTTACTCTTGAAAAATTTAGGGTTTTAATTATGAACAAATTCAAAAAGCGAATTCATCACGTTACGATGGATACAGTAACGCAACATTTATTAGATCGTCCTTTTGTTCAATTATCTGAGGGAGCAACAACGTTCTGCGATTGCGGTCTTATTAGCAATGGATGTTCAGATTTTATTATTAGATGAGCCATTTGCTAGTGTTGACGAGAAAAGTAGACGCTCCTTAATGAAATTATTATTTGAACTTTCTCAAAAGGGGAAATTAGTCATTGTCAGTGATCATGATACGAATGGATACAGCGAATATGTTAGTCGTGTATTACATATTCAACAAGGTTGCTTTGCAGACGGTTCCGATTAATACGTTGACGAATCATTCAGTTATTCCATTAGAACAAGAAGGTGCATCATCAGAGAAGTTTTTTACCTTTCAAAATGTTATAAAAGAAGGTTTATGGTCGATTCCACAGTTTTCTTTAGAAAAAGGGATTACGACTTTAACAGGAGATAATGGTGTCGGAAAAGTCAACTTTACTAAGAGCAATGGTTCAATTGTCAAAAAGTAAAAAGGCAATTTTATGTATGAAGGGCAAAAAATAACAAAGAGAAATCGTTCCAAATTGTTAACATTGACCGTTCAAGAAGCGATGCATCAATTTGTCACTTTAATGCCAAGGGATGAATTGAATTTTGGAATGAAGAGATTTGATCATACTCAAGAATGGCAAGAACGAATACTCACAGAAACAGCATTAGGTTCAAAACTGGATACAAGTTTGATGTATTTAAGTGGCGGAGAACAAAAAATTGATTCAGCTAATCTGTATGCTAAGTTTAGAGATTCCATTTTTATTATTGGATGAACCTTTTACCGGATTAGATAAAAAAAGTTGCCAATTGATAGGAGAATGGATGAAGTGGAATCAACAAACACATGATCAACAATTATTAGTCGTTTCTCATCGATTAGCCCCTTTAGAAGGTGTGAGTCAACATCATATTCAAATCAGTGAGCAGACATTACAAAAAGGGGGCATGCAACATGGAAAAAAACAGTCTAAAAAGTTTAGCTTTTTTTCTCTTTTTCTAATCATAGTAACGATTGAATTATCGTTTGTTCCTTCAAATGTCTTGAATAGTTTTTGTATTAGTTGTTGATTCTTGTATCTGCTTTGGAAGAAGCAGTGGGGTGTCATTGGTGCTACAATCTTTGTTCCATTATTTCCAGCGATTGGTAGTTATTGGTCGATTCGTGTTCAAGGAATTCATCTAGAGCTTGCTTCAGTGATGTTTTACAAGAACATTTGCATTTGCTCTATTAGGATTTTTATTGGCATTTAGTGTGGATTTGGAAGAATTATTATTAGTTCTGGAACAAAAAGGATTGCCTCCTCATTTTGTCTATGGCTTATTAGTCATTATTCATGCATTTCCATATATTCGAAGAGAAGTTGTGCAAATGAAGGAAGCGAGTCAATTAAGAGGTCGCCCTTACATTTTTTTGGTCAAGCTTTATATTATATCAAAGTTATTTTTACAGCTTACCACTTACAAGAGCAATATGAACAAGCGATGATTAGCCATGGATTTGATGAAAAAGGAAAACGAACACCATCGATTATTTGGAAAAATGATGGTAAAGCTCTGGGATGGATGATTTTATTATTTGTAGTAGGAAATAGTATTGGATGGTTATGGAGGTAGGAAAATGACATTTACAGAAAAAAAGCGATTGAAGTTTCTAACCGTTATTGGCAAGGAAGTTTTTGAACATCCATTTGTAACGGGATTACAAGATGGGACATTGGGAGATTCGATATTTCGTTATTATTTATTACAAGATCGTTATTATTTAGAACATTTTAGTAAAATCTATCAAATCATTTCTGATGCTTCAGATGATGGAGAAGTGAAAGAATTAATGCGTAGAAATTCTCAACATTTAGCAGAAGGGGAACAATTAATTCGAGAAGAATTTTTTTCAAGAATTAGGCATTGATGAAGAAGAAATCAAAAATACACCGATTGCTCCAACTGCTTATAATTATGTATCACATTTATATCGACAACTAGCAGAAAAAAATGTTGTTGTAGCTTGTGCAGGAATGTTACCTTGTCCGTGGTTATATCAAGCAATTGGAGAACAATTAATCAAACAAGGTTCCCTCATGAAATGTATCAACGATGGATTATGACTTATGCGGGTGAAGATAGTAAAGAAGCTGTTCAATATGAATGTGGCGTTATCGAACGATTGTATGAAGAAGCAACAGATGAAACAAAAGAAGAAATGATAGAAGCATTTTATCGTAGTTGCCAATTTGAGTATCTATTTTGGGAAATGGCAACTACACACGAAACATGGAAATTAGAAGGTTAAGAAGGGTAGAAAAATGAGTAGAAATAAAAAATTATGTTTTTTTAGCAATGATGGTAGCGTTAGATGTGGTTTTATCCCCATTAATGCGTATTGAAGGAATGGCACCAATGTCTAGTACGATTAATGTCATTGCAGCAATGCTAATGGGACCAGTATATGGAGTTGCAATGGCATTTTTAACAGCGATTCTTCGTATGACATTATTAGCAATTCCACCTTTAGCATTAACAGGTGCAGTATTTGGTGCGTTATTAGCAGGGAATTGGAGCAAGAATGACTAAGAACATCTATGGAGCGATGATTGGTGAATTTATTGGAACAGGATTAATTGGTTCCTTATTATCTTATCCTGTAATGGTTTGGTTTACTGGAACAACAACTGGTTTATTCTGGTTTGTTTATACACCACGTTTTTTTGTGGAGGAGCGATTATTGGTTCAACGATTGCTTGGTTAGTTTGGGTAAAATTAAAAATGTATCAACTATCCAACGTATTCAAAAAAATTATTTGCGCCAACTAAGGAATGTCCATTATGCAAAAATGTTTTTAGAAAATATTTTCCCATTACAACGCCCTCTGATTCATTGCATTACGAATGGGATTACAAAGGAATTAGTGGCAAATGCATTATTATATGTAGGGGCAAAACCAATTATGGCTGAAGATGAACGAGAAATTGAATCGGTTATTCAAGTATCATCTGCCGTATTACTAAATATTGGACATTTAACAGAGCAAAAAGGAAGCTTGCATTATAAAAGCGGCAAAAACTTGCGAACAAGGCTCAAAAAAACCTCTTGTCGTAGATGCTGTTGGAATAGTTGGACTATCCAATCGTCTTGCTTTTGTACAACATTTATTAGACATTGGCGTTACCGTTGTGAAGGGAAATATTTCAGAAATGAGAAGATTAGCTGGACTAAAGAGTAGTGCCAAAGGAGTCGATAGTGCTAAGGAAGACCAAAGTACAATGGAATTAAAAAGACTTAGCTTACGCATTAAGAAAGTTGGCTAAAATTTATCCTCAAACTGTTTTTTTCTAGCAACAGGTGAACAAGACTTAGTCGTTACGGATTCAAACTGTTTTTGCCTAAAAAAATGGAGTAGATTCTTTTAGAATTATTTACAGGTACAGGAGATGTAGTGGGAGCTTTAATTGCGGGCCTTTTAGGAAGTGGAATTGAACCACTAGAAGCTACAATTGGAGCGATTACTTATTTTAATGTATGTGGAGAAAAAGCAAGCAAGGTACTCCAGCAAGGAATGGAAAGTTTTCGAATTGAAACTTGTAATCAATTATCCAAATCATACCAAGAAAAATTGGCAAGAAATGCTAAAAAAATGGAGGACTGGACAAATGAACAAGTTAGATAAAACATTAGCCCTTTATTTAGTAACGGCACGTTATGATTGGAAGGAAGAAGACTTTTTGAAAAAAGTAGAAGAAGCTTGTAGGTCTGGTGTGACTCTTGTTCAATTAAGAGAAAAAGAATGCAGTACAAGAGAATATTATGAATTAGCAACAAAAGTTAAGGCTATAACAGACAAATATCACATTCCTCTTATAATTGATGACCGAGTGGATGTTTGTTTAGCCGTTAATGCTAGTGGTGTTCATATTGGATCAGATGAATTACCTGTTGAAGTGGTACGAAAACTTATTGGCCAAGATAAAAATATTAGGAGTTACAGCTAAAAACAGTTGAACGTGCAGTAGAAGCAGAACAATATGGAGCCGACTATTTAGGAGTAGGTGCTATTTATCCAACTACGACAAAAGTAATTACTCAACCAACCTCTATTGAAACGCTTAAGGAAATTGCGACAACTGTATCGATTCCTATCGTAGCCATTGGTGGTATTAAAGAAGACAATATGGAACCATTGGAAGGGACAGGTATAGCAGGTGTAGCCATTGTTAGTGAGATTATGAAAGCTAAAGATATTAAAGAAAAAAATGTCAATGTCTAAGAAAAAAAGTAACGGAAATTTTTAGGAGGGGAAGCAAATGAGTAATGAAACCATTCAAGTAGTGACCATTGCTGGATCTGATTCAGGAGGCGGAGCAGGAGCTCAAGCAGATTTAAAAACATTTCAAGCTCGACAAGTTTTTGGGATGAGTATTTTTTTGTAGCTTTAACAGCTCAAAAATACTTTAGGAGTACAAGCAGTTCATGAAGTACCAAGTGCATTTATTGATGCGCAATTTCAATCATTTAGCAAGTGATTTTCATATTCGTGCAGCAAAAACAGGAATGTTAGCAGATAGTCGAGTTGTTCGCACTGTAGTAGAAAAATTATAAAAAAAGTAAATTTTCGGACCATTAATTGTGGATCCAGTTATGATTGCTAAAGGTGGACATCCATTATTACAACCAGAAGCGATTGAAACGATTAAAAAAAGAATTATTACCAATTGCTACAGTTTGTACACCAAATTTACCAGAAGCGGAAGAATTAATTGGCAAGAAAAATCTTAACAGAAAAAGATATGATACAAGCTGCAGCTATTTTTACAAAATCTTGGAGTAAAAAAATGTCATTATTAAAGGGCGGACATGGAACACTAGAGATAGTAAAAAGACTTTGTCTTATTAGAAGATGGAACAGCATTTTGGACGGAAGCTAAACGAATTCAAACAGCTTCTACCCATGGAACAGGTGATACATTCTCCGCTTGTATTACAGCTGAATTAGCAAAAGGACAGCCTTTGAAAGAGAGCATTATTACAGCTCGCAAATTTATTCAAGGAGCGATTGCTCAACCAATCTATGTAGGAAATGGACATGGCCCAACAAATCACTGGGCGAAGTTAGATGACAGTGTTCGAGTAATTGAAGCGTAAGAAAATAGGAATATGACTTTTTCGATGTAGGACAGGATGACAGTCTGTGTTGTCATGAATCTTACTATTGGAGAGTTATATTCCTTTTTAGTGCAGTTGATCGATGAATCTGAAAATGAAATAAAAAGCAGGTGACATACTAGAGTTCTAGACTTACAATATAAAATGTAGAGGGAGATGAGTATTATGGTACATAATAAAAGATGGTTTTACGGATTTATTTTACTCTTCTTAGGGAATACGCTTTTGTTAAGGTCAACAGAGTTTTCTATAATACTGTCAATTATAATAATACTATTAGGTCATTTATTTATTATACTGATTGGAAAAAGAACAGTTTGGTCTGAAAAAAATTATTAAAAAGTAATATTGTGATTGCGTTAGTTTTTATGATATATTATTTTGTTTTCAATCAAATGAAATTAGGTTTGCTCCATAATATTCTTATTGCAATAATAGTGTATGTTTCGTTTTGGTATTTAAGTCAGACAAAAAGAAAAACAAGAAACTAAGAAAAAAATAAATAAACATTCTCTGATAGTGGTGTGATTGTAACGTTGTTTAATAGAAAATTTATAGTATCGATTATGTGGCTCAAAATGAAGCTCTAAAAATGTAGAGCTGAGAAAAATATACTGACAACACATCTACCTTAAAGCAAAAATGGTAAAAAATTACGAGGAGATTATTAGATGAGTAATTATATAAAATTTAATGAAAATAGATGGAATAATGTAAATAATGACTATACTGTTCCATTAACACATGAACAATTAGAAGAACTTAAAAAAATAAGCCCATTTCTGTTGCATTAACGATTGGGAAAAAGTTTCCGAAGAATGGTTTGAAAAAAGCCAATGGAAAAAAAGATATTAGGATTAGCTTGTGGTGGGGGACAGCAGGGTCCAGTTTTTTTGCGTTAAAAAGGTTATGATGTAACGATAATGGATTTTTCTACATCACAATTAGAAAGAGATGAAAATGGTTGCTAAAAGAGAGGGCTTAACAATCAATACAGTTCAAGCTGATATGACAAAAACCATTCCCATTTGAAAATGAAACTTTTGATATTATTTTTCAATCCAGTTTCAAATGTATATATCGAAGATCTAGAAAAATATGTATAAAGAAGCTTCTCGAGTATTAAAAAAGGGTGGACTGTTAATGGTCGGATTTTTGAATCCTTGGATATACATGTATGATTCTGACATTGTATGGGATCGACCTGATGAGGAATTACTTTTAAAGTATTCACTCCCTTTTAATTCAAAAGAGCTTGAACAAGAAGGCAAAATAACTATAAATCCAGAATATGGATATGAATTTAGCCATACATTAGAAAGTCAGATTAGAGGACAACTAAAAAAATGGTCTTGGCAATGATCGATTTTTTTATGAATCATGTGATAAAAGAAATAGATTAAGCTGTTATGGAAATGACTATATCGCTACACTTTGCGTGAAGCTATAATATTATGAAACATACTTCAGGAGAATAACCCAAGAGAGTGTATACTCTCGAATTTTTATCTGACTTTTAAGTCATTCTAAAAGTGCAAGTTGGTGTTTTTACATCAACTTGTTCTTTATTCGTGAATCATTTCACTTTATAAAGGGTATATGCAAAATGGTATGATTAACATAGAAAAAGTAACTATGAATTTATATTCTACAATCTTATTTTTGAAAGTAAATAAGGAGAAAAATTTATGGATAATACATTTATAAGATTAAAAATCTTTTTAGAAGATACGAACAATTTTGAAGAACTTTTTAGAATCCGATACTCTTATATGGGTCGATCATAGAGAATATGATGAAGATATCATCTCTTATGTGAATGAAAAACTAGAAGATAAGATAGAAATAGTATTAAAAGATAATGGGAAACCTTATGGAGAAGATATTTATTTAAAAACATAAAGATAAGTCATTTATGATACCCTATAAGGAAAAAAATGGATAGAGATACAACCATTAAATCTATAAATGAGTTTATTCAACCCTAAGTATGAAATTCGTTTTTTTGTATTGAAAGTCTTGGGAATGATACTTTGGCATTTGTGGTATTAACTAAAAGATTTATGGAAACAATTAGAAAATGAATTCGACAAAGAAAAAAAGTGAGCTATTATTTTGAAGAAATAAATTTCAAAAAGCAAGATGTTTGATATGGATGTGGATACTATTTTTTTAAAAATACGTGGTGAAAGATTAGGAATAGCGTAGAACGATAAATTTTTAAAGGAGTATATGAATACAACAAAAGAATGGATTGAAAAATATGAAACAGTAAAACATTTATTAGTTGCCCCTATGAACTATGCAGAAGTTTTTTTGAAAAAAATGAAATTCATGGAAAAAATTATTTGTTTTAGAAATGGGAGAAATCATATTTCCTACGGGAGAACTTTTTGGTAAGAGATCCTTTGGTTTGGCTGAGTAGAGAAGAAAAACCTTACTTAACCAAAGTGCCAAGAGGAAAGTATAGCATTGAAACTTTGGTAGCAGAAATCGAAGAAGAACACTATCGTTATGTACTTACAAGAGTAAAAATTTAATGAAAAATAAGCCTGTGATTTATTACGAAGCTTTTAAAAAGGTGATGAAAACCTAGAAGGTGTAGATAATGAAAAGTATTTTTGGATTTATGGTTGATGCAGGATTGGCAACTATAGTTGATGTAGAAACAAGAGATAAATATTGTGATTTTGTAGAGAAGTGGTATAAAGAAAATACTGAAAAAAATATTTATAATGATTTTTTTGCAAAGGAATTTAAAGAAAATGCCATGAAAAATCCAAAATTTCAAAGAGAAGATGGAGACTGGATAAACTTTAAAAATTCCTAATACAGATTTATCAATTCCTATGATTCAGTCTGGTTTTGGAGATGGACAGTATCCTGTATATTTTGGGTATGATGAAAAGGGAAATCTTTGTGATATTGTTTTAGAGTATATACCGATAAATTAATTTCAAAGGGGGATATATGAACTATTTATTAAATAAAGAAGATTTTATTTTATATGAATCCAAGTATGTTTCGACTTATGAATTTGATGATGAAAATATTAATGTAACCATTTATAAAGACGATTTTCACACAGGAAGAAATTGATTTTACTAACAATCTAATTAATCTTTATGAGAAGAATTTTACCTAAAATAGCTTTGGCTTGTGTAAATTCAGATACTTTTTAAATATTGTTTTCCCGAAGAAACTGTAGAAAGTATTATCCCTAAACTTGGGAAGCTGATATTTAGAAGAATGAGAAATACAACATTATTAACATATACGGAGCATACTATTGACAATGATCATATTTTAGATATTGAATTTGAGGGCTTGTATGAAGATATTTTTGATGTAGGAATTGATGGCTAAAATTAACAAATAGTGTATTGGTGATAAATATTTTACTTAAAGAATATAATATTAAAAATATTGAAGCCTATATGAAAGTTAGGGGATAAAATGAAAAATTTGATACAGAATACATTAGCAATAAAAAGCGGATATAGAAGAAATTACAGAGATTATAAAAATCTGTTTACAGAAAATAGTGAGGAGTGGATATCTATCATTGACACTTCTAAGAAAAATCCTAACTATATTCAAGTTCATTCAGATATAGGAATACTCGATGATTTAAAACCTGTAGTGAAGTTTATTAAGTCTTATTTTAAATTATGAAGCAAATGCTATAGATGAATTAGATTTTACATAATAGAATATAGAAAATATGAACATAAAAAAGAACTTTTAAGCATTATCGAGCTTTTCTTTGATAAATCAGAAACTATTATTTCTTATCTTGAAAAGTATTTAAATGATGAAGAAATTGATGCAGAAAAAAATGGATAGATGTAACAAGTGAATTTACTGAATAAATAAAAATTGTAATGAGGTAGAATATGGAAAAATAAAACATGAATTTTTTTGGAGAATTAGATTTAGTAAATGGATTAGACGATGGTATGGGATTTAGTAATGATGTTGTTGTATTGTGGGAAGAAGAGGTAAATGGAATTAATACAACACTTTGGTATGGTAAACCAGCTAAAATCACAACAGAATTATTAGATAATTTTACGAAGTTTTTACAAAATTTTGATGAATATAATATAAAAAGCTAGAAAAAGTAATAGGAGAATATCTATTAGAAGATAATACATATATTACATTTCATAAAGAAGAATTAGAATTTGATTTACCAGAAGATGTAAAATGAATTTGTACAATGTATGAAAGTTACGAATATTGGATTATGGACAGATGGAGAGAATGTAATGATTGTAGATTATATGATTTCTCCAGAAGAAAGTGATGAAATTTTAGCTGTTAAATTTGATGATAGTCTTGATATTATAGATATTTCTTGGGGAAAGTTAAAATTTAAAATTAAAGGGTAACTATTAGAACATTTTGGAAAAATATTGTGAATTGTCAAGTCAAGTGCAATAAACGCTTTTCAATGGCTGAAAGATGATTGTAAGATGATTTTGTGGTATTATTTTGTTTAGACATAACTATCTCTCCTATGCTTTGTTTTCGTTGACTTAAGTATATTAGATAGTTATGTTTTTGTTGCACTTCATTTTTTAATTTAGCATTTTATAGAAGATTTAGAAAACATGGCAAAGAAGCCTCTCGAGTATTGAAAAAAGGGTGGACTGTTAATGGTCGGATTTATGAATCCATGGATATACATGTATGATGCTGATATTGTTTGGGATAAACCTGATGAGGAATTACTTTTAAAGTTTTCACCCCTTTTAATTCAAAAGAACTTGAGGAGGAAGTCAAGATAACTATAAATCCAGAATATGGATATGAATTTAGCCATACTTTAGAAACGCAGATTCGAGGACAACTTAAAAATGGTTTGGCATGATCGATTTTTATGAATCATGTGATAAAAAGAAATAGATTATCCCATTATGGTAATGACTATATAGCTACACTTTTGTATGAAACTATAATATTACGGACTATACTTCGGGAGAATAGCCTAAAGGGATAAAAATCTAAAAATCCCAGTTTGTATCATTGTATAAAATGATTTGAGAAACAGTAAATCATAATAGGTTTACTGTTTTTGTTGGGACAAATTACAAAAATCGTTAATAGACATAGATGAAAAACTTAAGATATATAGAGTAGTTAATGGAATAACCAAAGTAACAGATATAGAGCAATAATAAAGAGTTTTAACTTAAAGAAGGAAAGTAAACTTGACATTTTCGGGAGAAATGATTACACTATATGTAAAGTAAGCTTGTCATTTTATAGGAGGTGTTTTTAGTGTGAAGAACAGGCTTGAGGAAATAAGGAAATCGAATGGAATAACGCAGGAAGAGTTAGCTTCTGTTCTGGAGATATCAAGACAAACGATAGTGATCTTTAGAGAATGGAAGATACAATCCTTTCAATTATCTTAGCTTTTAAAAATTTCTAAGTATTTTGGGTTAACTATCGAGGATATTTTTTTATTTATGAGGAGGTTGAAGATGATGATAAAAATGTTATAAAAAGAGTGGTTTCTTACATTTGTAGGGAATTGGCTTAGTTGTAGTTGGATTTTTTGTTACACAAGTATAGTTTAAGTACAGATAAAATGATAGTTACTATTCCTTATATATTTATAGGCGTTGGTTGTGGAATTTTTGGACATTTTATGGATAATTTAATCAAATTTTTCTCTACTAAAAATCATAAAGAATTAGAGACGAATTCAAATTGATAAAAACGATGAAAGAAATATTTTAATTGCAGAGAGTCTAAGGCTAAAGCCTATGATTTAATGATATACTTATTCGTTTCAATATTGATTATTTTATCTTTGATGGGTGTTGATAAATTAGCAATCATAATGATCGTGGCGATATATCTTTCGATACAAATATATGCTTTATACTGGCGTTCTAAATTTGAAAGTAAAATGTAGAATTAAAGAAAATAACAATCAATTATAAATTTTTACGTAATGACAATGAAAACATTCCCCGCAAGAATTTCTTGTCGGGGATATTTCCATATTATTGAAACTTCTTATACTGTTCCTTCAACGCTTCTTCGAATTTCGAAGTTGGGTCTGGGTGGAAGTATTGTGTATGTTTCAGTGTATCTGGTAAGTATTGTTGTTTTACCCAGTGATTTGGATAGTTGTGTGGGTATTGGTAATTCGTTCCTCGTCCTAGTTTTTGGGCTCCTTGATAGTGTGCATCTTGTAAGTGGGAAGGGATGTTTCCTGATTTCCCTTGTCTAACATCTGAGAGTGCTGCATCAATGGAGAGAATTGCTGTATTTGATTTAGGGGAGAGGGCTAATTCAATCACTGCATTGGCAAGTGGGATTCTTGCTTCGGGTAAACCTAGTTTTTCGGCAGCTTGTACAGCTAATACGGCTCGACTGGCTCCTGCTGGGTTTGCTAATCCGATATCTTCATAAGCGATGACTAATAATCGTCTGATTAATGTAATGAGTTCGCCTGCTTCGATGAGTCTTGCCATATAGTGGAGTGCTGCATCTACGTCACTTCCTCGAATCGATTTTTGGAAAGCGGAGATGACATCATAATGTTGATCTCCGTTTTTTTATCATGTGCGAACACTTTTCTTTGTAGACAGTTTCCTGCGATTTCTTCTGTAATAATAATTTTTTTCCATCTTTCATTTTCTGGAGTAGATTTCACGGCTAATTCTAAATGCGTTTAGTGAACTTCGACATCTCCATTTGAAAAATGGGTGAATGTATGCATCGCTCCGTCTGTGATTTCTACATTATAGTTTCCTAATCCCTTTGTTTCATCTGTTAATGCACGTTTGAGTGCTTGATGAATTTCTTCTGGTGTCAGTGGGATGAGTTCAAAAATTTGTAGTTCGACTGCGGATTGCTGGGTTAATGGCAATATATGGATTTTCAGTAGTGGCTCCTATTAAAATGACACGTCCATTTTCTAAGTGTGGAAGAAGGAAATCTTGTTTTGGTTTATCCAAGCGGTGAATTTCATCTAGTAATAAAATGACTGTTCCGCTCATCTTTGCTTCTTCAATGACAATTTGTAATTCTTTTTTTGTATCAGTGGCGGCATTTAATGTTCGAAAGGCATACTTTGTCGTTCCTGCAATGGCACTGGCAATACTTGTTTTTCCAATTCCAGGTGGGCCATATAAAATCATCGAAGAGAGTTGTTTGGCGGCAATCATTCGAGCAATAATTTTTCCAGGTGCTACTAAATGTTGTTGTCCAACAACTTCTTCTAAGCAAGTGGGTCTCATGCGGTATGCTAATGGTTGATTTTTCATAATTCTCCTCACTTTCTGTCTGTTCTATTCTAGCATAGTTTAAATACTTACGTGAGTCAAAAAAATATTTACCTTATTTTTGAAAAAAATATACTATACTAGAGTGAAACATGTAGAAAAATTTTATCAACAGAAAGGACGATAGTCGTTGCATTATTTAGATTATGCTGCCACTACACCGGTTGTAGAGGAAGTTAAAAAGGCAATTTTTGAAGAAATGGCATATTTTGGGAATCCTTCTAGTGTTTACCAAATTGGTCGTACTCAAAAACAAAAGATTCAAGCTGCTAAAAAAAGATATTACAAGAATTACATGCTGCTACGAATGATTCCATTATTTTTTTACAGGTTCAGGTTCTGAAGCGAATAATTTAGTGTTTGAATCGATTTGTCAGCATTTTGCAGACGAAAAAGGAGAAATCATTATTTCAGGAATCGAGCATCCATCGGTCAGCTGCAGCTTATGCTGAGCAATTAGGATTTCACGATTATTGCGTTAGTTCCTGATGAATCAGGTTGTATTTCCGTTAAACAAGTGGAAGAAGCTTTAACGGAGAAGACACGTTTAGTATCGATTATGACAGTTAATAACGAAACTGGAGCATATCAACCGATTCATGAAATCGGTGAGTTATTAGTAGAACATCCTGCTTATTTCCATACAGATGCAGTTCAGGCATTTGCCCAAGAAGAAATAGATGTAGCGACTTCTCATATTGATTATTTATCTGCTTCAGGGTCATAAAAATTCATGCGCCAAAGGGGAATTGGATTTTTATATAAGAAAAAATCTGCACCGATTCATGCACTTATTAAAGGTGGAGGACAAGAACAAGGGTGGAGAGCAGGAACTGAAAATGTTCCATATATTGTTGGTTTACAAAAAGCTCTTGCACTAGCGATTCAAACTAGAAATGAGAAGAAGAACAGATATATTGAATTATCAGAGTATTTACAAGAAGAATTAACGGCTCGACACATTCCTTTTGAAATCAATGGGGATGACTCAAAAAAGAGTCCTCATATTTGTAATGTATGGGTAAAAGGCATTCCTGCCAGTCAAACATTAATTATGTGTGATTTACATCAAGTAGCTGTTTCAGCGGGTTCTGCTTGTTCTGCTGGAAGTTTAGAACCTAGTCCAGTATTATCACTCATGTATCCTCAGAATAAAAATAGAGTAGTAGAATCTGTTCGTTTATCATTTGGAGGAGAGACAACTAAAGAAGATATTGATGCATTTATTTCCTCAATATCCTCGATTAAACGTCCATAGTATGCTAAACTAGAAGAAAGTGATGAAAGGAAGTGTTCATATGGCATTTACTCAAACAGCAACATTAAAACATTCAAATCATGTTTATCAAGTATCTCCAACGGTAAAAGGATATACATTAAGAGATAATGGATTTGTCGAAACAAAATCAGGGTAATTTTCAATTAATTCGCAGTTTAGATGATTTAGTTGTCGGACATCGTGGATTAAAAATTAAAAGTTTCAGTTGATAAAAGCAATGAAAACAATTAAAAAAATTTCAACAACAACAAAAGATGGACTTCAAAACTGTTCAATTATATGGAAATGAAAATGCATATGCGATTGAAAAAAACTAGAATTTATTTTAGAAGGATTTAGTAGAACGTGGTGTATTAGAAGAAGTATAAAAACGAGACAGAGTTTACTCTGTCTCGTTTCTATACATAGCACGGGAAGGTATTCCGATCACTAGTGTTGATCTTCTTCGTGAGGGAGTGGCTTAAACTGCGCCACGAAGCTTAAAGTATCGCTAAAATAAAGATTTTCGCCTGGGACTTCATAGAGTTCCTGCATGCGTTTACTTAAAGAGTATGGAAGATTCTGTAGAATCTTTTTCATACTTTCGTTAAAGTATCTTTATTAATTTTTAGGTATTTGGCGGCTTCTAAGAGTGTCAAATTACGATTAACCCGTGCTGCTCGTAAAAGATATTATCATACACTTATGCCCCCTTTTACCAATAATAATTGTAGTGAAAAATAAAATTTATTTGTCAAATGTGATAGAGGCTATAAATTCCTATCGTTATCGTATTTAAGAAGATTTTGAGAAAAAAATTTTTTTGAAAAAAATTTTTAGAAAAGTGATATAAAAATGATACAGCGACCTTCAAATCGTTAAAACAGACAAAAAAATTAGAAATGATGGTGAATGAATGAATAAGGAAAAATATCCGAGTAATTGTCGGAATGAGTGGTGGAGTTGATTCTTCAGTAACTGCTCTTTTATTAAAACAAGCTGGATACGATGTAATTGGTATCTTCATGAAAAAAACTGGGATGATACAGATGAAAAATGGAGTATGTACAGCAACAGAAGATTATAAAGATGTGGCAGCAGTAGCTGAACAAATTGGGAATTCCGTATTATTCTGTGAATTTTTGAAAAAGGAATATTGGGAATCGTGTATTTGAATATTTCTTAAAAGAATATCGATTAGGACGAACTCCTAATCCGGATGTAATGTGTAATAAAGAAGTAAAATTCCAAGCTTTCTAGAATATGCCCTTCAATTAGGAGCAGACTATGTAGCAATGGGGACATTATGCTCGGTGGAAAAAGACGAGAATGGTATTGTTCATTTATTACGTGGAGTGGATAATAATAAAGATCAAACGTATTTTCTTTTAAGTCAATTAAATCAACAACAATTATCAAAAGCCATGTTCCCAATTGGGCATTTAGAGAAAAAAAGAAGTGCGTAAAATTGCAGAAGAATTTGACTTAGCAACTGCTAAGAAAAAAAGATTCTACAGGTGTATGTTTTATCGGAGAGAGAAACTTCAATGAGTTCTTATCTCATTATTTACCAGCTAAAACCTGGTAAAATGGTAACATTAGATGGTGAGGTTAAAGGAGACCATGCTGGGTTAATGTATTACACGATTGGTCAACGTCAAGGTTTAGGAATCGGTGGCGGTGGTAAAACCAATGATCCATGGTTTGTCGTTGGAAAAGATTTAAGTACCAATACACTTTATGTTGGACAAGGATTCCATCACCCTAACCTTTATTCTGACTCATTATTTGCGACAGATTTGCAATTTAATACAGATGAAGAAAAACCAAATGAATTTGAATGTACTGCCAAATTCAGATATCGTCAACAAGATACAAAAGTTCGAGTTGTATTCCAAGAAGACGACAAGACAAAAGCTATGGTATACTTTGAAGAGCCAGTTCGTGCGATTACACCTGGGCAAGCAGTTGTATTTTACGATGGCGATATTTGCTTAGGTGGGGGCATTATCGACAAAGCTTATATGGAAGGAAACGAACGTCAGTACGTTTAATCATAGATAGAAAAGAGGGGAATTCATGAGTGAAGAATACATTGTAGGAGAAGTTTTAGCGACTTTTTTTGAAAATCCGCAAAATTTTTACAAAGTATTATTAATTCGAGTGCAGGAAAGTAGTGTACAACTAAACTCAGATGAGATTGTTGTAACGGGAATTATAGGCACGATTCATGATAATTCCCCCTATCGTTTTAATGGAAAAGTTGTTTCGCATCCAAAATATGGGCAACAATTTTCTGTCTTAAGTTATCAACAACATCAACCTACTGGGAAAAAAGGACTGATTGCTTATTTTTCAAGCGAACGTTTCCCCGGAATTGGAGAAAAAACTGCTGAAAAAATAGTAGATTGCTTAGGAGAAAATGCGATTGAGCAAATTATTCAAGATGAGGATTGCTTAACAAATGTACCAGGATTATCGACAAAAAAATGTGAGAGTATTCGTAGCATTATTATCGAAAATCAAGGTACAGAACGTATTTTATTTGAATTGACGAATATGGGATTTACTCCAGTATTTGCGCAGAAAATTATGATGCTCTATAAAGAGAAAACGATGGATATTATTAAGGAAGATCCATATGTGTTATTACAGTCTATTGAAGGACTTGGTTTTAGACGAATTGATGCCATTGCGCAACAATTAGAGATTGCAGCAGATAGTTTATATCGGATGAAAAGGTGCCGTTTATGTAGTGGTAAGGGATTTATCTTATCAAGAAGGGCATACGTATTTAATCGATAAAGAAGTAGTCCTTGCAGCTCAAAAATTATTAGAACAAACTCGTTCGTTTTTAATTGAACCAGATCAAATCGTGAATGCATTAAATGAATTAATTCGTGAAGGAATTATTATTTCTGAAGAAAATCATTTATCATTAGCTTCGTTTATATTATGCGGAAATTGGTATTGTGAATGCAATTCATCATCGTATGGAATTGTCAAAAAAATCTCAGTATACTGAGGAACAGATAGAAGAAGCCATTCAGCATGTTCAAAAGAAATTTGGTATTATTTATGATGAATCTCAAAAACAAGCACTCATTAAAATTATGCAAGAATCCTTGTTTATTTTTAACTGGAGGACCAGGTACAGGGAAAACAACAATTATTAATGGTGTTGTAGAAATGTATCGTTATTTAGAAGAGATTGATGTAGATTCTGATGCGATTCAATTAGCTGCTCCAACTGGAAGAGCTGCGAAGCGTATGAATGAGTTAACAGGAATTTCTGCTTATACTATTCATCGGATGTTAGGAATTTCTGCAGAAGAAAATTCTGAATTAGAAGCTGACGATTCCGATGATACTCGTTCGTTAAGTTGTGACTTTTTAATCATTGATGAGATGTCTATGGTCGATACTTGGCTAATGAATCGCTTGCTTCGTGCGACTCCTGCTAAAACGAAGATTTTATTTGTAGGAGATAAAAATCAATTACCTTCTGTAGGACCGGGACAAGTGTTAACGGATTTTCTATTATCGAATCAAATTCCATCGATTGAATTAATGCATATTCACCGACAAAAAGATTCTTCCAGCATTGTTCCATTAGCGCACTTCATTAAAGATGGGCATTTGCCAATGGACTTTACTCAAAATCAACCAGATCGTACCTTTATTCCATGCCGTTCGAATCAGATTTTAGATGTGATTGAACAAATTGTGGTGAAAGCTATTAAAAAGGATATCAGAAGAAAGATATTCAAGTACTTGCTCCAATGTATAAAGGAGAAGCTGGTATTCATGAAATTAATAAAAATGATGCAAAAATATTTTAAATCCAAAAATTGGAAATTTGATTCGAGAGATTGAATCATTCGACCGTGTGTTTTCGTGTGGGGGATAAAGTATTACAATTAGTCAATGTTGCTGAAGAAAATATTTATAATGGAGATATTGGAGAAATTACTGCGATTATATTTGCTAAAGAAAAATGAAGATCAAGTCGATAAAAATCTATGTATCTTTTGATCATGTTGAAGTAGAGTATAAACGCAATGACTTTATCCAATTGACGCATGCTTATTGTTGTTCGATTCATAAAGCACAAGGTAGTGAATTCCAAATGGTGATTTTACCAATGGTAGGTCAATATCAACGGATGTTGCAGAGAAATTTACTGTATACCGCAGTGACAAGAAGTAAGAAATTCTTAATTATGTGTGGACAATACGAAGCATTCCAAGAAGCAGCAAATCGTCAAAGTGCAAGACGTCAAACGTGCTTAAAAAGATTTATTAGTAGGAAATAGTTTTGAAAGTTTTACGATTGAGGAAGAGAGTCATGGAAAGTACTTCGATAACTACAGTAGAAAATCGTCCATAGAAAATACAGACAGAATTGATTACTGATTTCATCCAACCCTAAGACAACAATGAAGGTTATTAGAAAAAGAGCTACGAGTTGCAGAAGAAAACTGAAACATACTCGTATACTTCCAATGATAATGAGTCTTTCAGTTTGATCCGATGCATTGAATGAAGAAAACCCTTTATTTTAGACAAAAACTGGCATTAATTTCAATTCTTGTAACGAACACATTTCACGTAATAGCCAATAGATATAGTGGCATGTGATAGGTTAACTGCTTATAGATTTTTATAAAAAAATTATAGTAATTTTGTCCTCGTATCGTATACAATAAGACCGAGGTGAAAAGTTATGGAAAAACCAAAAACATTTTTTTAGTATCAGCAGATGCTGTTCCTCCTGTGTTTTCTAAAGTACTAAAAAGCAAAAAGAATTATTAGCTACTAAATCAAGCAAAGGACGTTACAGAAGCAGTAAAATTAGTAGGAATTTCACGTAGTGTGTATTATAAAGTATTATCGAAAAAGTTCAAGGATTTTCGTCAGTAACCTATGGAAGAAAAAGCTTCGTTGAAATATTCATATGAAAAATGAAAAGAGGAACATTGTCTCAAAAACATTAGATTTATTTTGCAAGTTATAATATGAATGTATTAACGATATTTCCAAGGATTAGCAATCCATAGTGTAGCGATTGTTCAATTAATGTTAGATATTTCTGAATCAACGACTGATTTATCCGTGATTTTAAAACAATTAGAAGAGATGGATAATATTATCGGTGTTGAATTACAAAATGTAGAGTAGGGAATCTCAAAGATGAAATTACAAACCAATAAAGGAAATCGAGTAGTAAAAGGCTATTCTTTATTTGATAAGGATGGTACTTTAACAAATATAGACAATATGTGGGTCGAGCCAACAGAAAATGGTCATCCGTAAAATTTTAAAAGCAGTATATTAAAAGAAAGATTCACCGTAACGATTGAACAAATGCTAGAATTATTAGGCATTGTTCGAGGTGAAATTGTTCCGAAATAGTGTCATTGCTTCAGGAACCGTTGAAGATATGTTAGACAAGATTGGAAAATATTTTTCCGATTGATAAAAAGTTTCTTTTATATAATGAAGTACTTGCAAGATTTTCAGACAATATTTATTAGCGCATCCAGATATGATTGTTCCAATTGGAGATGTAGCTTTTTTTAATTTCTGAATTAAAAACATAAAGGGATTCAAAGTAGGAGTTGTGACAAATGATAGTTATATTCCTACGAAAAACCATTTTTGAAATATTTAAATAGTTTGGCATTTATTTGATTTTTGTTGCAACACCTGATGAATTATCCACCAAAACCAGTCGCAGATTCATTTAATTGCAGCAAGTCAGGATTTAGGAGTGCCACTAGAAGATATCTTTTACGTTGGAGATTCCTATTTAGATATGGCATATGCCAAAACATTGTGGTGGGAGGGAATTGGTGTTTTAACGAGCGGGTAGTGATGTTCACAAAAATGACAGATGAGTCAATCTGTATTAGTATTAGATTCTGTAGAACAATTACTAGATTATATGTAATAGGAGAGTGAATATGTACGAAACAAATCATACAAGTGAACGTTTGAAAATTATTATTTAAAAATTTTAATTCCAGTCTTAATTTATCAATTAGCGAATTTTTCTGCTCAATTCATTGATACAGTTATGACAGGACAATATCATGAAACTCATTTAGCAGGAGTTTCGATTGCAGGAAGTTTATATAATCCATTTTTACATTGTTAAATGGGGGTGTAGCAGCGCTAATTCCCATTGTAGGGACAATTACTTGGGAAAGAACGATAAAGAAGGTATCCAAAAATTGTATTCCAGTTCATGTATATTGGAATATTTATTAGCGGTTCTTTTTATTTTGTATCGGCTTAATCGGATTGAAATCCAGCATTAGATCAAATGCATTTAGAAGCTGAAGTATCCACGATTGCTAGAGACTATTTATTACTCTTATCGATTGGGTTTATTCCATTTTTTTACTCTTTAGTGTCATTCGATCCTTCATTGATGCCTTAGGATTAACAAGAGTATCGATGTTTCTAATGATTTTACTTGTCCCATTAAATATGTTCTTTAATTACTCATTAATTTATGGAAAAATTTGGACTACCTGAACTAGGAGGTCCAGGGGCAGGTCTTGGAACGGCGATGGCTTATTGGGTGTTATTAATGGTTGCCATTTTTGGTAGTAAAAAACATCCAAAAGTTGAAATCTTATCATATATTAAGTTTTGAAAGACCGCATTTACCATTATGGAAAGAGCCGTTTGCATTAGGGCTTACCAATTGGATTTAATGTTTTTGGTGAAGTAGCGATTTTTGCATTAGTTGGCTTTATTAATGGCGAAATTCGGTCTCACATGTTATTGCTTCACACCAAGCTGCGATGAATTTTTTTCATATTTAGCATATGCTTTTCCAATGAGTATTTCTAATGCTTTAACCATCATTGTTTCGTATGAGATTGGACAAAAAAATCAACAAAGTCTGCAAAAAGAATATATTCGTTTAGGAATTTCTACTTCCGTATTCATAGCCTTTACTGACATTAGTGTGGTTATATTTTAACCGTCCAATGATTGCTGGTTTATATGGAAGTTCAGAAAATTTTTATTCAATTGACAATGGTATTTTTTTATCCTATAGTTTATTATTCCAAATGTTTGATGCCGTTGCAGCACCAATTCAAGGAATATTACGTGGATATAAAGATGCAAAAATGCCATTTATTTTATGCTTATTAGGATTTTTGGGTCATTGGTCTTCCGGTAGGGATTATGTTTAGATTGGATGACCGATTTAGGGCCGTATGCTTATTGGATTGCATTAATTGCAGGGTTAATGTCAAACTGTTTCTTATTAATGTTGCGATTAAGAAGTGTCCAAAAAAAATATGATAAAAGGGGATTAGTACATGGAAAATAAATCAATAGAAGTAGTCGAAGTTCAGGAAGAAATTGTAGTGAAAAAAACGGAGTCACCTTTAAAACAGTTAATAAAACAACTGTTTAAACATTTATTAGTGTATACAGCTATTTTTATGGGAATTCTTTCTCTTTTTGTCCTTAGTAGTGAACTAATTAAAATGGTGAAAACTGTGAGACCAGACTTTTTACCAATGGTAACAGAGACTTATCTGCAGAATTTATCTGACTTTGGTTATATTGTTGCAGTGATTGTTGGTATTACTATTTTTTTACAAAAACAACAGATGAATATGAAAGATACGATCTTTTTATCGTCAAAAAGAAGATGACATTGGAATATTTTTGCAGTATTTACGATTATACTGTTTGGATGCCAATTTATTTTTACTCAAAGCGCTCAATTATTCGAATTTTTTTCTTAAATCAAATTGGTTTAAGTACTAAAGGTGCGATTGAATCAGCCACAAGTGGTGATGATTCATTGATGATGGTGATTTATGCAGCGTTGGTAGGGTCCATTTTGTAGAAGAATTATTAATTCGTGGTGGAGTTGTTTATCGATTAAAAACATTATGGGAAAAATTTTTAGTATTCTAATTTCTGCAATGGCTTTTTGGGATTATTCCATATGAATTTAATTCAAGGAGTTTTTTTGCTTTTTTGTTGGGATATTGTTTGCGTATATTGCTCTGGAATATAGTTTCTTATGGGCAGTATTTTTTTCCATATACTAAATAATTTTGGATTTAGTTTATTAGTAGAAAGTGGTTTGCCTGCACTTTTAGGAACAGAATTAGCAGATACTGTAACTAATATGTTATTAATCATTACTAGCTGTGTATCGGTGATTTTCTTATTCCTTTATCGCAAAGAAATCATTTCATATATCAAAAGCAAACAGAACTCCAAAAGGAACGTATTCTGTTGTGTTTACAACAATGGTTGTATGGATATATATTATCATTTGCTTTATTAGTTGGGTTATTAGGGTTGCAACGATTATAAGATGGGAGAGATTCTGATGAATACGATTTATTTAGAAGACTCAGTATATAAAACTTTACAACATCATCCGGAGGTGAAAAGAGTTACTCATTGAGTTAGGATTCACGCCTTTATCTCAGCCTCAGATGGTTCAAACAGTTGGAAGAATTACAAGCTTAAAAAAAGGTTCTAAAATTGCTAAAATCCCACTGGATACAATTATTCATCAATTAGAATTGAATGGATACATTGTAAAAGAAAGTAGGGCGAGCAATGGGTAATGATGCAATGTCACCATTAGAACGTCAAGAAAAAAATTAAAAAGAATTAATGCTCTGATTACATCAAGGGAGAAAAAGAAGAAATTATTCAAGAAGAATTTAACAAACATTTTGATTCCGTTTCTCCTATGAAATTCAAGTGATGGAACGAAACTTGATGCAAGAAGGCATTACTTATGAAGAAATTATGCGTCTTTGTAAAGATTCATGCTTCCTTAATGAGTACAAAAAGTAGAAGCAGGAGAAGGAATGCCTGATTTTGAAAAAAAGAAGGGCTATCCAGTAATGGTGCTAAAAAAAGGAAAAATTTAGCTCTAAGAGGAGCCATTGATCGTATTGAACGTTTGTTACAGGCTTATTTATCTTCAAAAGATGAAGAACTATTAAAAAGGACTAAAACGACAAATTGGCTTACTTGATCAGTTTGAAAATCATTATTTAAGAAAAAGAATATGCCCTATTTCCGATTATGGAATCAAAAGGAATTACAGCTCCACCGAAAGTTATGTGGGGAGTTCATGATGAAATACGAGAAATTTATAAAAAAATTTTTAAACAAGCTTTTTGATAACCAAACGGATGATGTCATGGAACAGTTTCTAGTAGCTAAAGAAGAATTGCTAGAAATGATTTTTTTAAAGAGGAAAAATATTTTAATTCCTATGGTTGCTCAAGCTTTCCATGTAGATGATTGGGAAAAGATGGCACAAGATACTCCCACAATATGGATATTGCATTGTCACTCCTGAAGTAGAATGGAAAGTAGAAAAGAAACCATCTATCATTCAGTCTAAAAGAAGAAATTCAAGAAACAGGAGACATCCCATTATCAACTGGCTCATTATCCTTTAGAACAATTAGACTTATTATTAAACCTACTTCCAATGGAATTGTCATTTGTGGATAAGGATAATATCGTCAAATATTATAACGAAGGAAATGGAGAAGAAAAAATCTTCCAACGGACAAAGAGTGCGATTGGTCGAGATGTTATTAATTGTCATCCACCAAAAAGTCACGCTATTGTGACACAATTATTTGAACAATTACGATCTGGTCAAAAAAGAAAAAGAAGAAATGTGGTTTAAAAAAAGAAGATAAAATGATTCATATCACGTATCATGCCGTTCGAAATGCTCAAGGAGAGTATATGGGCGTGTTAGAATATGTCCAAAATATTGCACCATACGTGAAGAATTTTGATAGTCAACCTCTTAAACGAGAGTTGTCGTAAGGTGAAGTGACTTTTTAGTGGAAGTCATTGAAAAAGAAACTTATCTATAAATTGAAATGCGAAAAGAGCTTTCCGAATGATTCGGAGGGCTCTTTTATTTTGGCTCATCGACAACCTGTTGGTGAATCAAT
>BNJS01000549.1_pt1 | contig 154520 bp, 199 predicted proteins | sample 8540461 | NCBI WGS metagenome assembly BNJS01 (sample SAMD00202454, study PRJDB9452) | human saliva metagenome | isolation source: human saliva | place: Japan | reverse complement strand
CTCAGTAAAAAAATAGCTTGAATTTCAGCTTTAACATCATAATCTTTATCGCTTTGATCCAGCTGTTTTAAATGATAATAATAAGTTGAACGGGCAAGCTTAATAATCTTTAGAAGAATCTCTAAAGCAAACTCTGTTACCAATCCTCGGACAATTTCCGTTTTTCTTCTTGCTCTTTTTCGTCCCTCAATCGGAGTTCTCTCAACTTTTTTAGAACAGCATTCTCCGCTCTCAGGTATTCATTTTCTGCTTGAAGACGTTCTAACTCTGTCATCTCTTCAGGTTTCTTCTTTGACTTACGTCCCATTTTAGGTGGTCTCCCTCTTATTTTCTCAACAATAGTATACCCGTTTTTCTTGTATTGTGCCAGCCAATTCGAAAGTAATCCACTACTTGGAAGAGCATAATCCAGAGACACCCTAATTTGTGAACGACCTTCAAGAAGAACTTTATCAATGATCTCTTGTTTTAGTTCAGGAGAATAGTAACAATTCTTTCCTTTTTTGACAATTTTTATCCCATAACGATCAATCAATTTAATCATGTACTGAAGATTAGAAATGTTTATCCCAAATTGATTTGAAAGCTCTCTGAAGCTCTCTCCTTTCTTTCTTAATTCATATATTTGAATTTTATCTTCATAAGTTAATTTCATAATAAAAACACCCCAAAAGTTAGATTTTTATGTCTAACTTTTGGGGTGCAGTTCAAAAAGCTGGTTTCTTTTTTTATTAGATGACATGACGTTCAAAGGCATCGTCTGAGATTCCTTGTTGGAGAATCAATTTTGCCCATTCCTTGGCTGAAAAGAGGCTGTGATCCTTGTAGTTTCCGCAAGATTCAATAGTTGTTCCTGGGACATCTTCCCAAGTTGTCGTTTCAGCGATTTCTTTGAGTGAATCCTTGATGACTGCTGCGATTTCAGAGCTAGTGTGACGCCCCCACATAATCATGTGGAAACCTGTACGACATCCAAATGGTGAACAGTCAATCATTCCATCAATACGAGTACGAATCAGCTTAGCCAAGAGGTGCTCGATAGTATGGAGCCCCGCAGTAGGGATAGAATCTTCATTTGGTTGAACCAAGCGGATATCAAAATTAGAGATGATATCACCTTTTGGTCCAGTTTCCTCTCCGATTAAACGAACATAGGGAGCTTTAACGATTGTGTGGTCAAGTTCAAAACTTTCAACAATAACTTCTTTGGTCATGGTAATTCCTTTCAACTTTCTTCTTTCATTATATCACAAAGGTGTCTGTTGACAAATGCTAAGGACGGATATTTTCCGTGTTAGCTTGTTTAAAAGAGAATTAGATATGAGTTGGAATTTTTAAATAAGTCATATTTTAAAATCAATTTGAAAAATTCTGAAAATTGTATTGACACATGGCTGAAAAGGGACTATAATGTATAAAAAGTCAAAAAGGAGTTTATTATGAAATTTTCAAAAGTAATGGCCCTAGCAGGAGTGACTCTGTTAGCGTCAGGTGTTTTAGCAGCCTGTTCAGGTTCAGGCTCTAGTGCAAAAGGTGAGAAAACTTTTTCTTACGTTTATGAAACAGATCCAGATAGCCTCAACTATCTGACAACAGGTAAGGCTGCGGTTGCGAATATCACAAGTAATGTGGTTGACGGTTTGATGGAGAATGACCGTTACGGGAACTTCGTGCCATCTATGGCAGAAGACTGGTCTGTTTCTAAAGATGGTTTGACTTACACTTATACAATCCGTAAAGATGCTAAGTGGTACACTTCTGAAGGTGAAGAGTATGCACCTGTGAAAGCTCAAGACTTTGTAACAGGTCTTAAATATGCAGCTGATAATAAGTCAGAAGCCCTTTATCTTGTTCAAGAATCTATTAAAGGTCTTGACGCTTATGTCAAAGGTGAAGTAAAAGACTTCTCAGAAGTTGGAATCAAGGCAATTGATGATCAAACTGTTCAATACACTTTGAATAAACCAGAAAGCTTCTGGAACTCTAAGACAACCATGGGTATTCTAGCTCCAGTCAATGAAGAGTTCTTGAATTCTAGGGAGCAGATTTTGCAAAAGCGACAGATCCAAGCAGTATTCTTTACAACGGTCCTTTCTTGTTGAAATCATTGGTAGCAAAATCTTCAGTAGAATTTGAAAAGAATCCAAACTACTGGGATAAGGACAATGTTCATATTGATAAAGTAATACTATCATTCTGGGATGGTCAAGATACAGGCAAACTTGCAGACACCTTTAAGGATGGCGGCTTCTCAATGGCTCGTCTCTTCCCAACAAGTGCAGGATATCCTGAACTTGAAAAAGAGTTTAAGGATAACATCGTTTATACACCACAAGATTCTGCTACTTTCTTAGTTGGGACAAATATTGACCGTCAGTCTTACAAGTACACTTCTAAGACTACAGATGAGCAAAAGACATCAACTAAAAAAGCTCTCCTAAACAAAGACTTCCGTCAAGCAATCGCCTTTGGTTTTGATAGAACAGCCTATGCTTCTCAAGTTAATGGAGCAAGCGGAGCAACAAAACTCCTTCGTAACTTGTTCGTACCACCAACATTTGTTCAAGCAGATGGTAAAAACTTTGGTGACTTAGTTAAGGAAAAATTGGTGACCTATGGTGATGAATGGAAAGATGTTAATCTAGACGACGCTCAAGATGGTCTTTACAATCCTGAAAAAGCAAAAGCAGAATTTGCTAAGGCTAAGACAGCTCTCCAAGCGGAAGGTGTTCAATTCCCAATCCACTTGGATATGCCTGTTGACCAAACCAATACTACAAAAGTTCAACGTGTTCAATCATTGAAACAATCGCTTGAAGCAACATTAGGAACTGACAATGTCGTTATTGATATTCAACAACTTCAAAAAGATGAAGTCTTAAATGTTACCTACTTTGCTGAAACAGCTGCTGGAGAAGATTGGGATCTCTCAGATAACGTTGGATGGTCTCCAGACTACATTGATCCATCTACTTACCTTGATATCATCAAACCATCTGTTGGTGAAAATACCAAGACTTATCTAGGATTTGATGCTGGTACAAACAACGCTGCTGCCAAACAAGTTGGTTTGGAAGATTACGAAAAGATGGTTGTTGAAGCTGGAAATGAAGACACAGATGTTTCAAAACGTTATGATAAATATGCTGCTGCCCAAGCTTGGTTGACAGATAGCGCTTTGATTACCCAACAACTTCTCAAACTGGACGTCCAATGTTGTCTAAGATGGTACCATTCACCCTTCCATTTGCATACTCAGGTAACAAGGGTATGAGTGAAGCCCTCTTGTACAAGTACCTTGAACTTCAAGATAAACCAGTAACTGCTGATGAATATCAAAAAGCTCAAGATAAATGGAAGAAAGAAAAAGAAGAATCTAATAAAAAAGCGCAAGAAGATCTTGCAAACCATGTGAAATAATAGTCAGTGGAGTTAGGGAACTAACTCCACTTTTTAAATTCAATTGTTAAAATTTTGACTTCCTTCTGTGGTGGACAAGAAAAGACCTGAGCTATATTTCTCAGGTCTTTAATCATGTTTTATTGTTGCCCTTGTGTATTTTGTGGGGCTGGGTTTTGTTGTTGAGTATTTGTAGTTGTATTTGGTACTGAGGCATTTGGATTGGTAGTGCCGTTCGTGTTTTCGGTAGAAGGAACTTGGGCTTCCGTTGTGGAACTTGAACTTGAACTCTCAGTTGTTGTACTTGCTTGAGTTGACTGTGGAATCCAGTTAGTTCGTGCTCCGTTTTTGAAGACGAATTCTCCACTTCTATAAACTCCTTCTGGCATCGTCCAGTCACCAGGGTAGTCATCCTCGGAAAGGTACTGCATCATTGAGCGATAGATGTTGGCCGCTACTCTAAATCCATCTCCTTCGATTGGAGTGAGACGATTTGAATAACCTGTCCAAACCGCCATTGAATATTTGCGGGTATATCCTACAAACAATTCATCAGGTGCGACATAATCGTATCTCTTAATGTAATTTTCAATTTCATCATCTGTATAGTTAGATGTACCCGTCTTACCTGCTTGAGGTAACCAGGACATGTAGGCACCACGGCCTGTTCCGTAGGTAAGTACAGTTTTCATTATTTCTGTCATCATGTAGGCAGTTGTTTCCTTCATAGCGCGAGTTCCAGCGTCAGAAAATTCTTTTGAACTACCATCACTAAAGATAACTTTATTGATATACATTGGTTTGTGGTAGATACCACCATTGGCAAAAGCAGCATAGGCAACGGCCATTTTTTCACTGCTAGCACCATATTTATTTGATTCAGTTGTATTACTTGAAATGGCGTTAGCATAAACCATAGTTGGGTAATCAATTCCTAGCCCATTTAAGAAAGTTTTAGCCTGGTCTAATCCGACCCTTTCAAGCGTTTCAACTGCTGTAACGTTACGGGATTGTTGGATAGCATATTGAAGGGTGATGTTTCCGAAATATGATTTATCCCAGTTGTAAACAGGAATATTTGTACCTGGATAGTTGTAAGGAGCATCTTTAAGCATGTATGCTGTTGAGTCATAGATGCCATACTCAAGTGCGGGAGCATAGTCTGTGATTGGTTTCATGGTTGAACCCCAGTCACGGTTGGTTTCCACCGCTTGGTTAATACCAAAGGATACGTTGCTTGATTGGTGACGAGAACCGAGTTGGGCAATGACTTTACCATTTGTGACATCCACGATAGTAGAAGCCGCTTGAAGGTCATCATCTGGATAGTCAACGTATTCGTCAGTATTGTAGACGTCCCAAAGGCGTTTTTGTACCTCTTGGTCAACGTTTGTATAGACTTCCATTCCCGTTGTTAATAAGTTATAGCCTGTTTCTTGTTCTACTTGGTCAATAACCTCTTTAAGGTAGTTATCCATATACTGAGGATAACTATTAACAGCTCTTAGACTTTGAAGTCCATCAGTGATTGGTGTATTGATGGCTGTTTCATATTGTTCAGCAGTGAGGTAACCATGTTTTTGCATCTCTGACAAGACGAGATTACGTCTTTCAAGAGCTTCTTCAGGATGTGAATAAGGGTCGTATTGGTTTGGAGCCTGTGGCATACCTGCTAAGAGTGCTAGTTGCGGAATAGAAAGATCTTTTAGATCCTTGCCATAATAGTTCTCTGCAGCAGTCTGCATACCATAGTTACCATTTGACATGTATACTTTGTTAATGTAATAGGTCAAGATTTCCTGCTTGGTTGCTGTCCGTTCTAATTGAATGGCTAACCATGCTTCTTGAACTTTACGGGATAGAGTTTGATCCGCTGTTGATGTTGAGAAGTAAGTCAACTTAATCAACTGCTGGGTCAGGGTAGAACCCCCTTTGGAGCCCACCACGACTACTAAGGTTTCGTAAGAAAGCTCCAGCTATACGGATGCTATCGAGTCCTCTATGAGTAAAGAAACGATGATCTTCGATAGAGACAATCGCATTGACAAGGTCAGTAGGAATTTCACTACTTTGAGCGTTGACACGACGCTCAGCGCCTAAATCAGCGATTAGCTCATTTTTGCTGTCATAAATCTTACTTGAAGTAGTTGCAACAAGCTTGCTCTCCGAAAGTTCAGGAGCCTTGTTTGCATAGTATAGAAAGACACCACCACCAAGCAGGAAAGCTGCGATAAATAGACTTAGCAAGCCAATGCTAAGGTATTTAACGATGCGCAAGATAGTTTGTTTGTTCATATTGTTTTACCACCTAGTAAATGTTGTTTGACTGTATCGAGATAAGGAATTTGTGGGAAAGCGGAATGCTCAATCACAAAACCGAATTCTCTGATATAGTCAAGCGGCATAGACTTTTTCCCCATATCCTGATGATAAAAACGGATGAGGTCAAATGCCGGCAATAAATACGTTTCTTGATAAGAAGAAAAGTGAAGAAGGACAAAGCAAATCCCTTTTTGTTCAAGGACTTGTTCCATATGTTGAATCTGATGAGGATGGAAGTTCTTCATCGGAATAGCATGTTTTTGCTTGGTTTCCTTAGCTTCGAAATCGATGTAAAATCCTTCATAAACTCCTGAATAGTCGGTTGTAGATGCTTGTCTAAAATAAGCTTCGACAATTTTAGCACGACTACGTTGCGGATAATCTACACGGACAATCTGCACTGGAGTCGGTTTCTTATGGATGACAGCCAAACCGTGTGTCAGATAATAGTCGTTTGTAGCGTTAATCATCTTTTCAAAGGACATCCCACGATTTGCGAAATTTTTAGTTTGTGAAGTGGGGAGCTGCCTTTTTTTCGATGAAATCTTATGCGGATAGTTGACCATAGTTCTCCTTATTGGTACAATAACATCACTTTATTATACCATAAACGTAGACAGAAAGGGTGAAAAAATGCATACAGCCTTGATTTTAGGCTATTCTTCCTTTGATCTAGGATTATTTAATGACAAGGATATTCGCCTAAAAATTATCAAAAAAGCAATTCGTTGTGATTTGGAAAAACTAGCAGAAGATGGTCTCAAATGGCTAGTATTTACAGGTACATTGGGCTTTGAATACTGGGTTTTAGAGGTGGCCAAGAAATGAAAGATGACTTTGGTTTCCAACTAGCAACTATTTTTGATTTTGAAACTCATGGAGATAATTGGAATGAGGGGAATCAAGTCAAACTTAGTGAATTTAAGCAGGTTGATTTTGTCAAGTATGCTTATCCCAAATATGAACATAAGGGACAATTAAGAGATTATCAGATTTTCTTGCTTGAAAATACAGATGGGGTCTATCTTTTTTATGATGAGGAAAATGAAACAAAACTGAGATATTTTTACGAACTGATGAAAAAGAAAGACAACTATGTTACAAAAAGATTAACATTTGAAGAATTGAATGAAGTAGCCCAAAATTTTTCCGAAAATTGAGCCTTTGACCTTGCTTTTTGTTTGCCTTTTTTTATATAATAATACTAGCAACTGAGAATGGAGAGAGACATGGCAAGTATTATTTTTACAGCGAAAGATATTTTTGAACAGGAATTTGGAAGAGAAGTACGTGGATACAGTAAAGCAGAAGTAGACGAATTTTTGGATGATGTCATCAAGGATTATGAAACTTATGCTGCACTAGTGAAGTCACTACGTATGGAAATTGCTGAGTTGAAGGAGGAATTGTCGAAAAAACCTCAAGTGACACCAGTAGCTTCTGAACCAGCGGAGCTTGGAAGTACGACTTCAATGACAAACTTTGATATTTTGAAACGTTTGAATCGTCTTGAAAAAGAAGTATTTGGCAAACAAATCTTGGATAATTCTGATTTCTAAGAATGATTTTGTTATGCAATTTTTGGATAATCGCGTGAAGAGAGTTTCTTTTCATGAGGAAAGTCCATGCTAGCACAGGCTGTGATGCCTGTAGTGTTTGTGCTAGGCGAAACCATAAGCCTAGGGACGAGAAATCGTTACGGCAGTTGAAATGGCTAAGTCTTTTGATAGGTCAGAGTAGGCTTGAAAGTGCCACAGTGACGGAGTCTCTCTGGAAACGGAGAGAGTGGAACGCGGTAAACCCCTCAAGCTAGCAACCCAAATTTTGGTCGGGGCATGGAGTGCGCGGAAACGAACGTAGTACTCTGACTGCTATCAGCTAGAGCTGTTAGTGGTAGACAGATGATTATCGAAGGAAGTGGTCCTAGTCACTTCTGGAACAAAACATGGCTTATAGAAAATTGCATATAGGTTGGGGCTGAGACATTTTTCTCAACCTCATTTTTTAAAGTGAACAAAGAAAGGTCTATAAAAGACTGAAATGAAAACAACATTTAATTTAATTGCAACTGTTGCGGCGGGTTTGGAAGCTGTAGTTGGTCGTGAGGTAAGCGATCTTGGTTATGATTGTCAAGTTGAAAATGGACGAGTTCGTTTTCAAGGTGATGTGAAAGCAATCATCCAAACCAACCTGTGGCTAAGAGCTGCGGATAGGATCAAGATTGTGGTCGGAAGTTTTCCAGCTAAGACCTTTGAAGAGCTTTTTCAAGGCGTTTTTGCTCTAGATTGGGAAACTATCTCCCGCTAGGGGCGCGTTTCCCTATCTCAAAGGCCAAATGTGTCAAGTCTAAACTTCACAATGAACCTAGTGTTCAGGCGATTTCCAAGAAAGCAGTTGTCAAGAAACTGCAAAAACACTATGCCCGCCCAGAAGGTGTTCCCTTGATGGAAACTGGTCCCGAGTTTAAGATAGAGGTATCCATCCTTAAGGATGTGGCAACTGTCATGATTGATACGACTGGCTCAAGTCTCTTTAAGCGTGGTTATCGTACGGAAAAGGGTGGAGCGCCTATAAAAGAAAATATGGCAGCGGCGATTTTACAACTCTCTAACTGGTATCCTGATAAGCCTTTGATTGATCCAACCTGTGGTTCGGGAACATTCTGTATTGAGGCGGCTATGATTGCGCGCAAGATGGCACCAGGTTTGCGTCGTTCCTTTGCCTTTGAAGAGTGGAACTGGGTCAGTGATCGATTGATTCAAGAAGTCAGAACTGAAGCAAGCAAGCAGATAAATCGAGAGATTGAACTGGATATCATGGGCTGTGATATCGATGGACGCATGGTGGAAATTGCTAAGGCAAATGCCCAGGCTGCAGGAGTATCTGGAGATATTCTCTTTAAGCAGATGCGTGTACAGGATTTGCGTTCAGACAAGATTAATGGAGTTATCATCTCTAATCCACCTTATGGGGAACGTCTGTCAGATGATGCAGGAGTGACCAAACTCTATGCTGAAATGGGTGAGGTTTTTGAACCACTTAAGACTTGGAGTAAGTTTATCCTGACTAGTGACGAAGCTTTTGAAAGCAAGTATGGGAGTCAGGCTGATAAAAAACGAAAACTCTATAATGGTACTTTGAAAGTTGATTTATATCAATATTTTGGTCAACGTGTTAAAAGAAATCTCGTAGATTAGAAAGGAGTTGCCATGGATCCAAAGGATAAAAAAGAAGAAATGTTAGAACCGGAGAATACCTCCCAAGAACCTCAGTTTGATTTTGAGGAAGCTAAGGATTTAACGGTTGGACAGGTTATTCGAAAAAATGAAGAAATTGAAGCAGGAGTGACTCCTGATGATTCCATTTTGGACAAATACATTAAACAACACCGTGAAGAAATCGAGGCTGATAAATTTACAAACATTCAGGCTAAGAAAGAGGAACTTCAAAGCTTAGATGATTTGCTTCAAGACGCCAAAGAAACGATTGATGAAGAGACAGAACCAGTAGAAGAAGTTTCTGATTCAGAGAAGTTTGATGACGAAGAGGGAATAGAAGGTCAAGAATTCATCCTCCCACCACTAGAAGAAACCTTGGTTATGGATAAAAACTTAGTGGAACCTGCAACGGAGGCCCTTGTGGTCGAGGATGATGAAGCTTTGCAAGAGGAACTTCAATCCCTGTCTCGCTCTTCTCAAGCAGAAGATGAACCACAGAACAAAAAAGTATGGTTTATCTTATCGGCAGTGGTAGCAGTTATTATTCTTATTTTAGGAAGTGGCTACTATGTCTACCGTCAAATCTCTCGCTCTTCACAAGAAATTCAGTCTCAATCATCTGATGCTGGCTTGGTGAGTAACCAGGCGATTCTAGATCAATTCAATAGTTTATATGACACTTTTTATACTGACCAAAATAAGACTGCTTTAAAAAACAGTCAATTTGGTCAATTGAATCAGCTTAAAGCCCTTTTGGACAAACTTGAAGGGGCGAGAGAACATACTCTCGTTAAGTCAAATATGATAGTCTTGAAACACAAATCAAGGCAGTTAAAGATGTCAATGCTCAGTTTGAAACCCCAGCTATCACGGATGGTGTCCTAGACACAAATGCTAAGGTTAAGGCAGATGCTAAATTTACCGAAGTTAAGACTGGGAATACTGAAGTTGACAAACTGCTAGATAAGGCGATTAGCCTCGGTAAGAGCCAACTTTCATCTTCTACAAGCTCAAGTAGTAGTCAAGCAAGTTCATCGAATCAAACAGAGTCAAGTTCAACTACTGAAAGTAATGCTAGCAACTCCACTAGTCCATCAACTTCCACTGGTGAATCTGCTTCGGCTAACAATATCCTTGATAGTGGATTATCAAGCGAAGGTGTTAATTTGCAAAGAAGCGCTAGCCGAGTGCCGTATAATCAATCTGCTGTAAACGATAGTAGTAATCCTGCCTGGACCTTTGCAGATGGTGTTCTGGAGCAAATCCTTGCGACCTCACGTGCGCGTGGTTATATCACTGGTAACCAATACATTTTGGAACCTGTGAATATTGTTAATGGCAATGGATATTACAATCTGTATAGACCGGATGGTACCTATCTCTTTACCCTTAACTGTAAGACAGGATATTTTGTAGGAAATGGATCTGGACATGCGGATGACTTAGACTACTAGTCAAATTGTTACAAAATTCTTTCTTTTCACAGATAAACATGATAAAATAAAACATATTAAATAAGAGGAGTGTCACATGACAAAAGCTAACTTTGGTGTTGTTGGTATGGCCGTAATGGGTCGTAACCTTGCCCTTAATATCGAATCTCGTGGCTATACAGTTGCCATTTATAACCGTAGTAAAGAAAAAAACAGAAGATGTTGTTGCTTGCCATCCTGAAAAGAACTTTGTGCCAAGCTATGATATCGAAAGCTTCGTAAACTCTATCGAAAAAACCACGTCGTATCATGCTCATGGTTCAAGCAGGACCAGGTACAGATGCGACCATCCAAGCCCTTCTTCCACACTTAGATAAAGGTGATATCTTGATTGACGGAGGAAACACTTTCTACAAAGATACTATCCGTCGTAACGAAGAGTTGGCAAACTCTGGTATCAACTTTATTGGTACTGGTGTTTCTGGTGGTGAAAAAGGTGCCCTTGAAGGTCCTTCTATCATGCCTGGTGGACAAAAAGAAGCCTACGAATTAGTTGCTGATGTTCTCGAAGAAATCTCAGCTAAAGCACCAGAAGATGGCAAACCATGTGTGACTTACATCGGTCCTGATGGAGCTGGTCACTATGTGAAAATGGTCCACAATGGTATCGAGTACGGTGATATGCAATTGATTGCAGAAAGCTATGACTTGATGCAACACTTGCTTGGCCTTTCTGCAGAAGACATGGCTGAAATCTTTACCGAGTGGAACAAAGGCGAATTGGACAGCTACTTGATCGAAATCACTGCTGATATTCTTGGCCGTAAAGATGATGAAGGTCAAGACGGTCCAATTGTAGACTATATCTTAGATGCTGCAGGAAATAAGGGAACTGGTAAATGGACTAGCCAATCAGCTCTTGATCTTGGTGTGCCATTGTCGCTGATTACTGAGTCAGTATTTGCGCGCTACATCTCTACTTACAAAGAAGAACGTGTACACGCTAGCAAGGTGCTTCCAAAACCAGTTGCTTTCAAATTTGAAGGTGATAAGGCTGAGTTGATTGAAAAAATCCGCCAAGCCCTTTACTTCTCAAAAATCATTTCTTACGCACAAGGTTTTGCCCAATTGCGTGTAGCTTCTAAAGAAAATAACTGGAACTTGCCATTTGCAGATATCGCATCTATCTGGCGCGATGGATGCATCATCCGTTCTCGTTTCTTGCAAAAGATTACTGATGCATACAACCGTGATGCAGACCTTGCTAACCTTCTTTTGGATGAGTACTTCTTGGATGTCACTGCTAAGTACCAACAATCTGTTCGTGATATCGTAAGTCTTGCGGTTCAAGCTGGTGTACCAGTACCAACCTTCTCAGCTGCCATCACTTACTTTGATAGCTACCGTTCAGCTGATCTTCCAGCTAACTTGATCCAAGCACAACGTGACTACTTTGGTGCCCACACTTACCAACGTAAAGACAAAGAAGGAACCTTCCACTATTCTTGGTACGATGAAAAATAAGTAGGCCAAGCTATGGAGAAACGGATTTTATTGCTTGAAAAAGAAAGAAATCTAGCTCATTTTTTAAGTTTGGAACTCCAGAAAGAGCACTATCGGGTTGATCTAGTAGAGGAGGGGCAAAAAGCCCTTTCTCTGGCTCTTCAGACAGATTATGATTTGATTTTATTGAACTTTAATCTGGGAGATATGACGGCTCAGGACTTTGCTGAAAGGCTGAGTCGAACTAAACCTGCTTCTGTCATCATGATCTTGGATCATTGGGAAGACTTGCAAGAAGAGCTGGAAGTCATTCAGCGGTTTGCAGTTTCTTACATCTATAAGCCAGTCATTATCGAAAATTTGGTTGAGAGAATTTCAGCGATTTTCCGTGGACGTGATTTTATTGATCAGCATTGTAATCAGATGAAGGTGCCAACGGCCTACCGAAATTTGAGGATTGATGTTGAAAATCACACGGTCTATCGTGGTGATGAAATGATTGCTCTCACTCGTCGTGAATATGACCTCTTAGCTACACTCATGGGGAGTAAGAAAGTCTTAACTCGTGAACAATTGCTAGAGAGTGTCTGGAAGTATGAAAGTGCTACAGAGACCAATATCGTAGATGTCTATATCCGATATCTACGGAGCAAGATTGATGTCAAAGGTCAAAAGAGCTACATCAAAACAGTGCGTGGTGTTGGTTATACCATGCAGGAATAGAAAGCAGTTGCAGTTATGTAACTGCTTTTTTGATATTTAGATCAACTATCATCTTCATCGTAAATTTCATGAAGCTAGGTCTAGATTTGTAATTTTTTTCGTCAGTCATTCTACCAGTTCAAAGTAGGGACTTGAAATGATTGTCTGTTTGAATTTAGTATATTGACACAAATTAAAAATTTTGCTAAAATCATGTTGGAGGATAAATCAATGAAATTTTTGAAAAAATTGATGCAAATTGGACTAGCAGTCTTTTTCTTTAGCTTGCTAGCTACAAGTACAGTATTTGCGGATGATGCTGATTCAGAAGGCTGGCAATTTGTCCAAGAAATGGTAGAACCTACTATAAGAAAGGGGATCTCAAAGAAAAGGCCTGGCGAGAGATAGATGGGAAGTACTATTATTTTGATCATGTATCAGGAGAGATGGTTGTCGGCTGGCAATATATTCCCATGCCAGACAAAGGTAGTACAATTGGTCCTTATCCAAATGGTTTAAGATTAGAATATATGCCAATGTCAAGATGGTACTACTTTAATCAAGATGGCGTACTACAAGAGTTTGTTGGCAAGCAAGTTTTAGAAGCAAAAACTGATACAAATATCGATAAATATCATGGTGAACAATATGATAGTCCAGCAGAGAAACGAGTCTATTATTTTGAAGATCAGCGTAGCTATCACACTTTAAAAACTGGTTGGGTATATGACGAGGGTCATTGGTATTATTTACAAAAGAATGGCGGATTCGAGTCTCGTATCAACAGTTTAAAGGTCGGAGAACTAACGCGCGGCTGGATAAACGATGATTCGACTTGGTACTATCTCGATCCAACAACTGCTGCAATGCAAACTGGGTGGCAATATCTTGGTAACAAGTGGTACTATCTCCGTTCATCAGGAGCTATGGCAACTGGCTGGTATCAAGACGGCTCAACTTGGTATTATCTTGATGCTCAAAACGGTGATATGAAGACAGGTTGGGCTTCTATCAATGGCTATTGGTATTACCTCCGTTCATCAGGAGCTATGGCGACAGGCTGGCTTCAAGACGGCTCAACTTGGTACTACCTCAATGCAAGTAATGGCGATATGAAGACTGGATGGTTCCAAGTTAACGGTAAATGGTACTATGCCTATAGTTCAGGTGCCGTAGCTGTGAATACAAAAGTAGATGGCTACTACGTCAACTATAATGGTGAATGGGTACAATAATCATAACCACCCGTCAAACGGGTGGTTTGTACCAGGGCTAAAAGCCCAAATTACCAGCCAGCGCCTAAAGACGCTGGCTTTCACGTTGTTCAAGCCTCATTGCTCTTGACTCGTCACTTGCCTCTTAAAGAGGCGTGAGTATTACTTACTACTGTCCCTAAAGGGATCCTCATATTCTTTCACACTTAATTTATCTAGTGCTATATCATGTTTTTCCTGTTCTTGGATATATTTCTTAATTGTGGCTTCATTGAGTCCAACCGTACTCACATAATAACCTTCTGCCCAAAAATGCCGATTCCCAAACTTGTACTTGAGATTTGCGTGTTTGTCAAACATCATGAGTGCACTTTTGCCTTTTAAATAACCCATGAAACTTGAAACACTTATCCTTGGTGGAATACTTACTAACATATGTACATGATCAGGCATTAAGTGTCCTTCGATAATCTCAACACCTTTATAACTACATAATCGGTGGAATATTTCTCCCAAACTACTTCGATATTGATTATAAATGATTTTTCGTCTATACTTAGGGATGAACACAATGTGATATTTACACATCCACTTTGTGTGTGATAAACTATGTGCCTTTGTGCCATATTTTTCTCCTTTCGCTTTACAATTGGCTTGAACACCTTTATTGTATCGCGTTTGGAGTTTTTTTGGTATAACCTTCGACGCGCACCCGCATAGCGGGTGGTTTATTTGTCTCGCACCTAACGGAGCGAGACGGACTGAAAGTCACATAATGAAAACAAGCGATTGTGAAAGGAAACAATCGCTTTTTTTGTGAAAATATAATAAAATAGAAAGGAATAAAGTTCTAAAATTTTATCTAGAAAAAGACGATTTTCGTCTGATAGTAGGATTAAATGACAAAAGAAGTTGGTGTCGGTCAGGCACATAGTAAAATTATTTTAATCGGAGAGCATGCAGTGGTTTATGGCTACCCAGCCATTTCTTTGCCTCTTTTAGAGGTTGAAGTGACTTGTCGGGTGGTTCCAGCAGCGACACCATGGCGTCTGTTTAAAGAGGACACCTTGTCTATGGCTGTGTATGCTTCTCTCGAGTATCTAAATATCCAGGATGCTTGCATTCGTTGTCAAATTGACTCGGCTATTCCGGAAAAGCGGGGGATGGGTTCTTCAGCAGCCATAAGTATTGCTGCCATTCGAGCGGTATTTGATTATTACCAAGCGGAACTTCCACATGACGTGTTAGAGATTTTGGTCAATCGGGCGGAGATGATTGCCCATATGAATCCTAGTGGTTTGGATGCCAAGACCTGTCTTAGTGACCAGCCTATTCGTTTTATCAAGAATGTTGGTTTTGAAGAATTAACCATGGATCTATCAGCTTTTTTGGTCATTGCAGATACTGGTGTTTATGGCCATACTCGTGAAGCCATCCAAGTTGTTGAGAGCAAGGGCAAGGATGCCTTACCTTTCTTGCATGCGCTAGGAGAGTTGACCCAAGAAGCAGAAGAAGCAATAAAAACAAAAGATGCCGTGAAGCTGGGAGAGATTCTTACCAAAGCACATGGAAATCTAAAGGAAATTGGAGTTAGTAGCTCTGAGGCAGATGCCTTGGTTGAAACTTCCCTTGACCATGGTGCTCTCGGTGCCAAGATGAGTGGTGGTGGTCTAGGTGGCTGTATCATTGCCTTGGTTGCTAATGTCAGTCAAGCGCAAGAACTCGCAGAAAGATTAGAAGAGAAAGGAGCTGTTCAGACATGGATCGAAAGCCTGTAACAGTACGTTCCTATGCCAATATTGCTATTATCAAATATTGGGGTAAGAAAAAAGAAAAAGAGATGGTTCCCGCGACTAGCAGTATCTCTCTGACTTTAGAAAATATGTATACGGAGACAACACTTTCTCCATTACCAGTAGATGCAACCGCTGATGTTTTTTACATCAATGGTCAGTTACAAAATGAAGCTGAGCATGCTAAGATGAGTAAAATCATTGACCGTTACCGTCCTGAAGGAGCAGGTTTTGTTCGTATCGATACCAAGAACAATATGCCAACAGCAGCGGGTCTTTCTTCAAGTTCCAGTGGTTTGTCTGCCCTGGTCAAAGCTTGTAATGCTTATTTCCAATTAGGACTAGATCGTAAAGAATTGGCTTTGGAAGCTAAGTTTGCATCAGGTTCTTCATCTCGCAGTTTTTATGGCCCCTTAGCAGCTTGGGACAAGGATAGTGGAGAAATCTATCCTGTCGAAACTGACTTGAAACTAGCTATGATCATGTTGGTCTTGGAAGACCAGAAAAAACCAATTTCCAGTCGAGATGGGATGAAGCTATGTGTGGAGACTTCGACAACTTTTGATGAGTGGATTCGTCAATCTGAACAAGACTACAAGGATATGTTGGTTTACCTCAAGGAAAATGACTTTAAGAAAGTTGGAGATTTGACAGAAAAGAACGCCTTGGCTATGCATGCTACGACAAAAACTGCAACTCCATCCTTCTCTTATCTGACGGATGCTAGTTATGAGGCTATGGATTTTGTTCGTCAGCTTAGAGAACAAGGAGAATCTTGCTACTTTACCATGGATGCGGGCCCGAATGTCAAGGTTCTTTGCTTGGAAGAGGACTTGGAACATTTATCAGAACTTTTAGGTCAACGCTATCGCTTAATCGTTTCAAAAACAAAGGATTTGAGCCAAGATGACGATTGTTAAAACTTGTGGGAAGCTCTATTGGGCTGGGGAGTATGCCATTTTAGAACCAGGACAGTTGGCGCTAATAAAGGCTATTCCCATCTATATGACGGCTGAGATTAAAGCGTCTAATGTTTATCGACTCTACTCAGATATGTTTTCCTATAGTGTAGATTTGCGACCGGATTCTTCTTATACCTTGATTCAAGAAACAGTTGCCTTGGTGGAGGAATTTCTGACTGCCCAAGGAGTTGGCTTGCGTCCTTTTTCCATAGATATTCGTGGGAAAATGGAGCGTGAGGGCAAGAAGTTTGGTCTGGGCTCTAGTGGTAGTGTAGTTGTCTTGGTCATCAAGGCTATGCTTGCTTTCTATGAAAGACCTGTTGAAAGAGACCTTTTGTTTAAACTGGCTAGTGCTGTACTTTCAAACGTGGAGATAATGGTTCCATGGGGGATATTGCCTGTATCGTTTCAGAAGACCTGGTCCTCTATCAGTCTTTTGAACGTGAGAAAGTGGCAGAATGGCTAGAAAAAGAAGACTTGCCAACTGTATTAGCACGTGATTGGGGCTTTTCTATTAGAAATGTTGAAACGAGCTTGAAATTTGATTTTATGGTTGGTTGGACCAAGGAAGTAGCTGTGTCTAGCCATATGGTCAAGCAAATCAAGGATAATATGAACTCTAGCTTTTTACAAGCTTCAAAAGAAACGGTAGCTAACTTGGTAAAGGCTTTGGAGGTAGGTCAAGAAGAAACCATTATTGACTTGCTGGAACAAGCCAGCCAACTTTTAGAAGGCTTGAGTTCAGACATTTACACACCTTCGCTCAGGCAATTAAAAAATGCCAGCCAAGACTTAAAAGCTGTTGCTAAGAGCAGTGGTGCTGGTGGTGGAGACTGTGGGATTGCACTTGGCTTTGACCAAGATTCGACCACATTACTGAAAAAACGCTGGGCTGATCTAGGAATTGAACTCTTATATCAAGAAAGGATGGGACATGACGACAAATCGGAAGGATGAACACATCCGCTATGCCCTTGAACAAAAAAGTTCTTATAATAGTTTTGATGAAGTGGAGTTGATTCACTCCTCGCTACCCTTATATGACATAGATGAGATTGATCTTTCGACAGAATTTGCAGGGCGAAAGTGGGACTTTCCTTTTTATATCAATGCCATGACAGGTGGGAGTGAAAAGGGTAAAGAAATCAATCAAAAATTGGCCCAGGTGGCAGAGGCTTGCGGAATTTTATTTGTGACGGGGTCTTACAGTGCGGCACTTAAGGATTCATCGGACGATTCTTTTGCCGTGAAGTCAAATCATCCTGACCTCCTTCTTGGAACCAATATTGGCTTGGACAAACCTGTTGAATTAGGATTGCAAACGGTCCAAGAGATGAATCCCCTTCTCTTACAAGTTCATGTTAATGTCATGCAAGAATTGCTCATGCCAGAAGGTGAGCGTCAATTTAGATTGTGGCAACATAATCTGAAAGATTATGCTAATCAGATTTCTGTACCTCTTGTTTTAAAAGAAGTCGGCTTTGGCATGGATGTGAAGACCATTGCTAAAGCGTACGAGATAGGGATAAGAACAGTTGATTTGTCTGGCCGTGGGGGAACTAGTTTTGCCTATATCGAAAATCGTCGTAGCGGTCAACGGGACTACCTCAATGATTGGGGGCAATCGACCATGCAGGCTCTTATCAATGCCCAAGACTGGAAAGATAAGATGGAGCTTTTGGTAAGTGGAGGAGTGCGCAATCCACTAGACATCATCAAATGCCTGGTCTTGGAGCCAAGGCAGTTGGTCTATCGCGCACTATGTTAGAGCTGGTTGAAAACTACCCAGTGGATGTCGTTATTTCCATTGTTGAAAGCTGGAAGGAAGACCTACGCTTGATTATGTGTGCCCTTAATTGTAAAAAAATTGAGGATTTGCAAGAGGTCGACTATCTCCTATATGGGAAATTAAAAGAAGCAAAAGACCAAATGTGAGGAGGTCGGGATTCTTATCCCGACCTCTTTATCATTCCTCAGACTGATGTGACTTTTGGGATTTGTGATACAATTAAATAGAGAGGACGGTTACATGCGAAAATTTCAAATTTTTCTATTTATTGAAGCTTGTTTATTAACAGGAGCTCTGATTATGATGGTATCAGAGCATTTTTCCCGTTTTCTACTGATATTGCTCTTGTTTTTACTTCTGATTCGATATTATACTGGAAAACAGGGGAACAATTTAATTTTAGTAGCAGTGAGCATCCTATTTTTCTTTATCATCATGCTCAATCCCTTTGTCATTTTAGCCATCTTTGTGGCCTTGATATACAGCCTGTTCCTGCTTTACCCTATGATGAATCAGGAAAGAGAAGATACCAATCTGGTTTTTGAAGAAGTTGTGACGGTAAAGAGGGAGAAAAATCGCTGGTTTGGAAATCTCCACCATTTTTCAAGTTACCAGACTTGTCGTTTTGATGATATCAATCTCTTTCGCCTTATGGGGAAGGATACCATTCATCTAGAGCACGTGATTTTGAGCAATCATGATAATGTCATCATCTTGAGAAAACTGGTCGGTACGACTAGAATTATCGTACCAGTGGATGTTGAAGTCAGTCTAAGTGTCAATTCTCTGTACGGAGATTTAACCTTTTTTGACCAGCCTAAACGTACTTTGCGTAATGAGCAATTTCATCAAGAAACCAGAGATTATCTCAAGAGTCCAAAGAGTGTTAAGATTCTTTTGACAACGATGGTTGGAGATGTTGAGGTGGTTAGAGGATGAAAAAACAACCCTATATTTTAATTGGTCTCACCTCATTTCTCTTTGTTGCTTTTCTATTTCGAAGCATTTTTAAGGTCTTAGATTTGGAATGGACTTCTCTCTTTCAAGATTTGGAAAAGACAGAAAAAATCTTATTTCTGGCTTTGATGTTTAGTCTTGCTCTAGCCTTTTTATTGGTCTTGTTTTGGACAATGGTAGACGAAATTTCTAGAAAAAGAATCCAAGCAAATCTTAATCGTCTGCTAGCTGGTAAAGATATTAAAAGCCTTGGAGATGCTGACTTAGACGCAAGTTTTAGAAATTTATCAGGCAAGCTTTGTTTATTGACAGAAGCCATTCAAAAAGCGGACAATCAAGCCTTGGTCAAGGAAGAAGTGATTATTGAAAAGGAGCGCAAGCGAATCGCGCGTGACTTGCATGATACGGTTAGCCAAGAAATTTTTGCTGCCCATATGATTTTATCAGGACTCAGTCAACAAGCTACAAGATTAGATAGAGAGAAGATGCAGACACAACTCCAGAGTGTGACAGCTATTTTGGAGACAGCCCAGAGAGATTTGCGTATCCTACTCTTACATTTGCGACCGATAGAACTGGAACAAAAGAGTCTGGTTAAGGGGATTCAGTTGCTTCTCAAAGAATTGGAAGAAAAAAGTGAACTCAAAGTCAGTTTTAAATATCAGGTAGACGAACTGCCTAAAAAGATTGAGGAGCATGTCTTTCGTATCGTCCAAGAATTGATTAGTAATACTCTCCGTCATGCCCAAGCTTCCTGTCTGGATGTTTATCTTTATCAAACGGAAACTGAAATGCAGTTGAAGGTAGTAGACAACGGTCTCGGTTTTCAGTTAGATGATGTTGATGAACTTAGCTATGGACTACGCAATATCAAAGAACGAGTGGAAGATATGGCTGGTAGCATACAACTATTAACAGCACCCAAGCAGGGTTTAGCAGTGGATATTCGGATCCCCTTGCTTGATTGACGAACAAAAGGAAATAAAATGAAACTATTATTAGTAGATGACCACCAAATGGTGCGTCTTGGTTTAAAAAGTTATTTTGAATTACAAGATGATGTAGAGGTTGTAGGAGAAGCAACCAATGGTGCGGAAGGAATTTCCATGGCCTTGGAGCTTCGTCCAGATGTGATTGTCATGGATATTGTTATGCCTGAAGTCAATGGGATTGACGCAACTCTAGCTATTCTCAAAGAATGGCCGGAGGCTAAAATTTTGATTGTGACTTCTTATCTAGATAATGAAAAAATCATGCCAGTCTTAAATGCTGGGGCTAAAGGCTATATGCTCAAGACATCAAGTGCCGATGAATTGTTCCATGCTGTTCAAAAGGTGGCGGTTGGAGAGCTAGCTATCGAACAAGAGGTGAGTAAGAAAGTAGAATACCACCGCAATCATATGGAACTTCACGAAGAATTAACTGCGCGAGAACGCGATGTCCTTCAACTGATTGCCAAGGGCTATGAAAATCAACGTATTGCTGATGAATTGTTTATCTCACTCAAGACGGTTAAAACTCATGTTTCTAATATTCTTGCCAAACTTCAGGTTAGCGACCGTACCCAGGCAGCAGTTTATGCCTTTCAACATCATTTGGTGGGACATGAGGACTTCTAGATGTGGAAGCAAGATTATTTCTTAGGAGAAGAATTTTCAAGATTTTCCTTAGTCAATCGAGGATTTTTAGTGAATTAAGAGTATGAAAAAATCTAGAAGCAAGCAAGAGTCTCATGAAGTCCTGAAAACTCATTTCTGACTTGAAAAAAGTCGTTACTATATGGTATAATAGACTGTATTTAAAAAATTTTAAGGAGAAATGACAGAATGTCTGTATCATTTGAAAACAAAGAAACAAACCGTGGTGTCTTGACTTTCACTATCTCTCAAGACCAAATCAAACCAGAATTGGACCGTGTCTTCAACTCAGTGAAGAAATCTCTTAATGTTCCAGGTTTCCGTAAAGGTCACCTTCCACGTCCTATCTTCGACAAAAAATTTGGTGAAGAGTCACTTTATCAAGACGTTATGAACGCTCTTTTGCCAAACGCTTATGAAGCAGCTGTAAAAGAAGCTGGTCTTGAAGTTGTTGCTCAACCAAAAATTGATGTAACTTCAATGGAAAAAGGTCAAGACTGGGTTATCACAGCTGAAGTCGTGACAAAACCTGAAGTAAAATTGGGTGACTACAAAAACCTTGAAGTATCAGTCGATGTTGAAAAAGAAGTAACTGACGCTGATGTTGAAGAGCGTATCGAACGCGAACGCAACAACTTGGCTGAATTGGTTATCAAAGAAGCTGCTGCTGAAAACGGCGACACTGTTGTGATCGACTTTGTTGGTTCTATTGACGGTGTTGAATTTGATGGCGGAAAAGGTGAAAACTTCTCACTTGGACTTGGTTCAGGTCAATTCATCCCTGGTTTTGAAGACCAATTGGTAGGTCACTCAGCTGGTGAAACTGTTGACGTTATCGTAACATTCCCAGAAGACTATCAAGCTGAAGACCTTGCTGGTAAAGAAGCTAAATTCGTGACAACTATCCACGAAGTAAAAGCTAAAGAAGTTCCAGCTCTTGACGATGAGCTTGCAAAAGATATCGACGAAGAAGTTGAAACACTTGCTGAATTGAAAGAAAAATACCGCAACGAATTGGCTGCTGCTAAAGAAGAAGCATACAAGGATGCAGTTGAAGGTGCAGCAATTGATAAAGCTGTAGAAAACGCTGAAATCGTAGAACTTCCAGAAGAAATGATCCACGAAGAAGTTCACCGTTCAGTAAATGAATTCCTCGAAACTTGCAACGTCAAGGTATCAACCCTGACATGTACTTCCAAATCACTGGAACTACTCAAGAAGATCTTCACAAACAATACGAAGCAGAAGCTGAGTCACGTACCAAGACTAACCTTGTTATCGAAGCAGTTGCGAAAGCTGAAGGATTTGACGCTTCAGAAGAAGAAATCCAAAAAGAAATCGAGCAACTGGCTGCAGATTACAACATGGAAGTTGCACAAGTACAAAGCTTGCTTTCAGCTGAAATGTTGAAACACGATATCGCAGTGAAAAAAAGCTGTTGAATTGATCACAAGCACAGCAACAGTAAAATAATCTTTACAAGATAAAAAGCCCACCGATTCGGTGGGTTTTCTTATGCTTTATTTTTCCGAAAAACTCCTGCAGGTCATCTTGGCTAATCCCAATCATGGCTGGGATACTAGACCAGTTGTCCTCGGTTAGGATGTAGGATTGTTCGGTGTCTGTAACTGGTGTAGCTTCAGTAGCTGATTTGCTAGTTCCATCAGTTGATTCTATTAAGTCGCTGAAACGCTCAATCAAATAGGTCTTACGAGCTGTTCCGATATGTTGAGTTGCATAGTCAAAGGCCTGTAATTCACCTAATAAAATGAGTTTACTTTTGGCCCGAGTGATAGCAGTGTAGATGAGATTACGCTCTAACATGCGCTTACTTGCACTGGTGATAGGTAGAATAACGACGGGAAACTCGCTCCCCTGAGACTTGTGGATACTCATGGCATAGGCTAAACGAATCTTGTACCATTCATTTCGAGGATAGGAGACCTCGTTACCATCAAAATCGATGACAATCTCATCCTGCTTGGATTCGGTGTATTTTCCTGGAATCAAGTCTGTGATATAGCCTAAGTCTCCGTTAAAGACATTGACCTCTGCATCGTTAACTAGGTGGATAATCTTATCTCCTGTTCGATAGTGACACTGAGGAGCTTCAAAGCTAAGCTGGTCTTTTTGTGGAGGATTAAGGAGGTCTTGCATGAGCTGGTTGATGGCATCAATACCTGCAGTTCCACGGTACATAGGGGCAAGAACTTGAATGTCGCGCGCAGGAATGCCACTTCTGATAGCAGCACCTAGGATTTTTTCAATGCTAGCAGGGATATGGTTACTAGCGATTTCAAAGTAGGAGCGGTCTGCTTTTTTCTGGGTAAAATCTGCAGGTAATATTCCCTGGCGAATCTGACTTGCAAGAGTGACGATGGTTGATTCTTCGCTCTGACGGTAGATTCTTTCCAAACGTGTTTGAGGGATGGTTGATATCTGGAGTAAATCTGCTAGGACTTGACCAGGACTGACAGAAGGCAGCTGGTCGCTATCACCTACGATGAGAATTTACTGTTTGAAGAGATGTTGGAGAAGAGCTGGTTGGCCAGCCAAGTATCTACCATGGAGAATTCATCCACAATGATAAAGTCAGCATCCAGATAATCTTCCAGATGGCTGGTGTCATCATCTCCAGTCATGCCTAGGTGGCGGTGAATGGTAGCGCTTGGTAGTCCTGTCAACTCATTCATGCGACGGGCCGCGCGACCAGTGGGAGCAGCTAGGAGAATGGGTAGATTGCTCTTTTTCTTGAGGTCCAGTCCTTCTAAAAGAGCATATACAGCGATAATGCCATTGATAACAGTTGTCTTACCAGTACCAGGTCCACCTGTAAGTATAAAGACCTTGTTTTGGATAGCATCGCAGATGGCCTGTTTTTGGATGCTGTCATACTCAATCCCCAGTTCTTCCTCAACAGTTGCGATATGCTCTTGAATAGTCTCTAGTTCCTGTTTTTTACTCTGACCTTTTTCGAGAATTCTGATGAGATGACTGCGAATCCCTTCTTCTGCAAAAAAGAGGCTATTATCAAAGATTTTGGTGTCAATCTGCTGGACCTTATCTTCTTCAATAAGATAAGCAAGCTCTTGGGCAACTTGACTCGGATCTAGTTCGACTGGACGGGAGGATTCTAGAAGGTTGAGGGTTTGCTCCAACAAGTCTCTAGCTTCCATATAGGTATCTCCCGTCTCCATGCAACCTTGAAAGAGACTATGGACAAGACCCGCACGGAAGCGCTCAGGAGCTTGACTCTCAATCCCCAATTCTTGGGCCAATTGGTCAGCGATGGTAAATCCCAAGCCCTTGATATCCTGAACTAGTTGATAGGGATAGTTCTCGACAATCTCTAGCGTTTCTTCCTTGTAAAAGTCTTGGATTTGAAAGGCTAGCTTATTTGGGATACCGTAATTAGCCAGTTTGGCTAAGACCATCTCTGTTCCGTAATTAAGACGAAGGGTTGAGACAAAGGCTTCACGATTTTTAGCAGAGAGGCCAGAGATAGACTGGAGCTTGTCTGGATTTTCTAAAATTTTGTCAATGGTGTTTTCGCCGTAGATATCCACGATTTTTTGAGCTGTTTTGAGTCCAATTCCCTTGAAATGACTGCTGGAGAAATACTTGACCAAGCCCTTACTAGTCGGCTTGGCTCTCTCATAGCGAGTCATTTGTAGTTGTTCACCATACTTGGAGTGTTGGACGATTTGTCCCCAAAAGGTGTATTCCTCTCCTTCGATGATATCAGCCATGGTACCTGTGACGATGATTTCATAGTCATCAAAGTCTTCAGCATTGGTATCATCAATATCTAGGAGCAAAATGCGGAAAAAATTGCTAACATTTTCAAAAATAATGCGTTCAATGGTGCCTGAAAAATAAACTTCCATAAAATTCCTTACAATAGTGTCTGAGAAAATTTATCCCAGATTTAGTCAAAATAGAATGAGAAGAGGCTGAGATGGAAAATTCTCGGCCTCTTCCTAGTTTTTAAAATGTTCCGATACGATTGAGTGGCCAGAAGCGGAATTTGGCTTCACCGGTTATATCTTTTGCCTTAAAGGTACCAACATGTCGACTGTCGCTAGATACCAGACGGTCATCACCTAGGAGGAGATATTCTCCTTCTGGGACAGTAAAGGTAAAGCTAGTGTTGTAATTAACATCTAGGGTAAAGGCCTGAGCCTTTTGAGCTAAAGTTCTAAAGTATTCGCCCTTTTTGCCGTCCCAACCACTTCCAGTATAGGTGCTTTGGAGTTTATCTTCCTTGAAACGCTTGAGGTATTCTGCTAAATAGGGCTCATCAGTTTCTTGACCGTTAATATAGAGTTTATCGTTGTCATAACGGATGGTATCTCCCGGCATACCAATGACCCGCTTAACGATGTCCTTGTTGCCGTCGTCTTCATGAGCAACCACGATATCAAAGCGGTTGATTGGAAGATGTTTGACAACGAAGAGAACTTCTCCATTAGCTAGCGTAGGATCCATAGAATGTCCTTCTACGCTGACATTCCTCCAGAGAAAGAGACGGCTAAGGGCGACAAGAGTGATGATGAGGATAAGACTCCCCCACTCTTTTAAAAACGATTTAAAATATTTCATAATTTACCTTTCTAGCAGTTTTTTGGCTTTTTCAGTATTTTTAAAGTGTAGCTTGGCGCAGAAGTTGAGCCCCTGTATACCATAAGCACGAAGGATTTGGCTAGCTACCTTGTCAGAAGCCGTTCCGGCCCCACTTGGAAGTTGATAACCAAGTTCTCTACCCAGATTTTCTAAATTTTCCAGAAAGAGATCACGCGCAATGATAGAGCTTACTGCGACTGCTAAGTATTTGCCTTCGGCTTTTTCCTCCAGACTGACTGGATTGGAAAAATGATTGACTTCATTTTTCAAGTACTTTTCATAGTTTTGAGCACTAGTAAAAGCATCGATAACAATCTTTTCAGGATGAACTCCCTTTTGGAGAAGGAGAAAAATTGCTTGATTGTGCAGGGCTACCTTAACAGAAACGGCGTTGTAACGCTCACCGATGACTTCGTTATACTTACTTGGAGAAAGCAGTAGAGCTTGGTGCTGGATTCTCTCTTTAAGGAGAGGGGCAAGCTGACGAATCTTTTGGTCTGTCAGAGTCTTAGAGTCCCCAACACCTAGTTTTCGCAGAAAGTCATGCTGGTCAGGCGTAACAAAGGATGCTACTACAGCTAGACCACCAAAGTAGGAACCATTTCCTACTTCGTCAGTTCCAATCATCGGAAAGTTTTGTCCACTAGCTACTGGCCTGACCTGATAACCAAAAAAGCTGGCGTAACGTTCAGCAGCTTCTCCTTGCAAGAGCACTTTTCCTGATGTATAGATGGAAACACTTGCCTGCGGAAGTTTCAAAAAGTAGCGAATATAAGGATTTTTACTAGGAGTCAGTGCTTGTTCATATTGCTGAACAAAGGTTTGGATTTCCTTTTCACTCGGGGTTAATGTAATACTTGCCATAGTTCTTATTGTACCATAAAAGCCGTAGAATTGGTAAAAACTGACAAACTTAGTGAAATTTGGTATAATATCGTGAGGTGAATTTTTATGGCAAATTTAAATCGATACAAGTTTACATTCGGAAAAAAAACATTGACCCTTACAACTGAGCATGATAACCTCTTTATGGAGGAAATTGCCAAGGTCGCAACAGAAATATGAAGCAATCAAAGAGCAAATGCCTGGAGCGGATGATGAGACAATCGCTATTTTATTAGCAGTCAATAGCTTGTCAACCCAACTCAGCCGTGAGATTGAATTTGAAGATAAGGAACAAAAATTAGACGCCCTCCGTCATCAAGTTGTAGGGACCAAACAAAAGCAGAGCAAGATTGAGGACTCCCTATGATTTCCATCTTTCTTTTATTGGTTCTGGCTTGGAGTTTTTATATCGGCTATCGCAGAGGCTTGGTCCTACAAGTCTATTATCTCCTAGCTACAATCGTCTCAGCTTATTTTGCAGGGAATTTTTATCAGTCATTGGGAGAAAAATTTCACTTGTTGATTCCGTATGCCAATCCTCAGGAAGGGCAGGGGACTTTCTTTTTCCCGTCGGATCAAATTTTTCAACTGGACAAGGTCTTTTACGCAGGTATTGGCTATCTCTTAGCTTTTACCGTATTTTACTGCATCGGTCGTTTGATTGGACTCTTTTTTAACCTAGTACCAACCAAAAAGTTAGGTGGCAAATATTTTCGCATCGGTGCAGGAGTCTTATCAGTTGGAGTGACCTTATTTGTCCTTCAGATGATGCTGACCATCCTTGCGACTGTGCCCCTAGCAATCGTTCAAAATTCACTTGAAAATAGTCTAGTAGCCAAACATATGATTCAAAGTATTCCAGTGACTACCGACTTGATTAAACAACTCTGGGTAACCAAACTAATCGGATAAAAAGGGCGGGAATTATTCCTAGCCTTTTGTTTACAATTCCAAAAGTTAAGGAGACTTTTAAGAAAGCTTGAGAACTCGAGTACAGGGTTCCTAGGCTTATAACTAAGGAAAAGAAAATGAATAAAAAAATACTAGAAACATTAGAATTTAATAAGGTCAAGGCTTTATTCGAGCCTCATCTTTTGACCGAGCAAGGACTAGAGCAGTTGAAAGAACTTGCTCCGACTGATAAAGGAGACAAGATTAAGCAAGCTTTTGCAGAGATGGAAGAAATGCAAGAACTCTTTGTCGAACATCCTCATTTCAGCATTTCGGGAACAAAAGATATTGTTGCAACTAGCAAACGTTTGGAGATGGGTGCTGACCTCAACATCGAGGAATTTCTCCTTCTCAAACGCGTCATTTTTGCTAGTCATGAATTAAAGAATTTCTATGACAATCTTGAAAATGTACGTTTAGAGCATCTAGCTAACTGGTTTGAGAAACTTCATGATTTCCCGCATCTGCAGGGTAATCTCCAAGCCATCAACGAAGCTGGATTTATTGAGAACTTTGCTAGTGAGGACTTGGCACGAATCCGCCGTAAAATCCATGATAGTGAAAGTCAAGTCCGTGATGTCTTGCAAGATCTTCTAAAACAAAAGGCCCAGATGTTGACGGAAGGCATCATCGCTAGTCGAAATGGTCGCCAGGTTCTTCCAGTTAAAAATACCTATCGTAACAAGATTGCCGGTGTCGTTCATGATATTTCTGCCAGTGGAAACACTGTCTATATCGAACCGCGTGAAGTAGTCAAGCTGAGTGAAGAAATCGCAAGTCTTCGTGCAGATGAACGCTATGAGATGATGCGTATTCTTCAAGAACTCTCTGAAAGAGTAAGACCTCATGCAGCTGAAATAGCCAATGATGCTTGGATTATTGGACATTTGGACCTAATTCGTGCTAAGGTCCGCTTTATCCAAGAGACGGAGGCAGTAGTACCTCAAGTCTCTGAGGGACAGGAGATTCAACTTCTTCACGTTCGTCATCCCTTGGTGAAGAATGCTGTTGCCAATGATGTGCATTTTGGTCAGGATCTAACAGCTATTGTCATCACTGGTCCCAATACGGGTGGTAAGACAATCATGCTGAAGACTTTAGGTTTGACGCAGTTGATGGCCCAGTCTGGTCTGCCAATTCTAGCCGATAAGGGCAGTCGAGTAGGGATTTTCGAGGAGATTTTCGCAGATATCGGAGACGAACAATCCATTGAGCAAAGTCTGTCAACCTTCTCTAGTCACATGACTAATATCGTAGATATTCTTGGTAAGGTCAATCAAAACTCGCTCTTGCTACTTGATGAGCTTGGAGCAGGAACAGATCCCCAAGAAGGTGCAGCCCTTGCCATGTCAATCCTAGAAGACTTGCGTTTGCGGCAAGTTAAGACCATGGCAACCACTCACTATCCTGAACTAAAAGCTTATGGTATTGAAACGGCCTATGTTCAAAATGCAAGTATGGAATTTGATACAACTAGCCTGCGACCAACCTATCGCTTTATGCAGGGAGTTCCAGGTCGAAGCAATGCCTTTGAGATTGCTAGACGTCTAGGTTTGTCAGATGTCATTGTAGGTGACGCTAGTAGCAAATTGACCAAGACAATGATGTCAATCGGATCATTGAGCAGTTGGAAGAGCAGACACTTGAAAGCCGGAAACGCCTTGAGAATATTCGTCAAGTCGAGCAAGAAAATCTCAAGATGAACCGTGCCCTTAAAAAACTTTATAACGAGCTAAATCGTGAAAAGGAAACTGAACTCAATAAGGCGCGTGAACAAGCTGCTGAGATTGTTGACTTGGCTCTGGCTGAAAGTGACGATATTTTAAAAAATCTTCACAGTAAATCTCAACTGAAACCGCACGAGATTATCGAAGCCAAAGCTAAGCTCAAAAAATTAGCCCCTGAAAAAGTAGACCTTTCTAAAAACAAGGTTCTTCAGAAGGCCAAGAAAAAACGAGCTCCAAAAGTTGGAGATGATATTATCGTTTTAAGCTATGGTCAACGTGGTACCTTGACCAATCAACTCAAGGATGGTCGTTGGGAGGCTCAAGTTGGCTTGATTAAGATGACGCTTGAGGAAAAAGAGTTTGACTTGGTTCAGGCTCAGCAAGAAGCGCCAGTCAAGAAGAAACAAGTCAACGTCGTCAAACGTGCAGCAGGCAAAGGCCCACAGGCTCGACTAGATCTTCGTGGCAAACGCTACGAGGAGGCTATGGAAGCCTTGGATGCCTTTATCGACCAAGCCCTGCTCAACAATATGGCCCAAGTTGATATCATCCATGGTATCGGTACAGGTGTCATCCGTGAAGGGGTGACTAAGTACCTACAAAGAAATAAACAGGTCAAGAGCTTTGGCTATGCACCACAAAATGCAGGTGGATCTGGCGCAACCATCGTAACCTTTAAGGGGTAAAGCAAAAATAATGAAAATTTAATAATTTTTTCTGAAAATAATTGACAAGTTCTGCTTTTTCTTGTAAAATAAGTAAAAATTAAATACAACACCGAATGAAGTTTAATAGAAGTGGAAAATCGTTTGATTTTTCATGACTGTAAATGGACGGAACTCTGGAGAGACCGTAAAGGCACCGAAGGGGCAAGGCAGGCAACTGCTCAAACTCTCAGGTAAAAGGACAGAGCAATGATAGAGCGCTTTTTGGCATTTATCGATGCATTCCAGAGTACATGTTTTTAACATGTGCTCTTTCTTTTGGGGTTGAATAGATAGGAGAATGGTATGTTAAATTTGCTAAAAGAGCTGGATACTCTGGTATGGGGACCACCCCTTTTGATCTTATTGGTTGGTACTGGGATTTACTTGACTCTTCGTTTAGGGCTTTTACAAATTTTGCGTCTCCCTAAGGCCTTCCAGCTTATTTTTACCAAAGACAAGGGACATGGTGATGTTTCGAGCTTTGCTGCCTTGTGTACAGCCCTAGCAGCAACTGTTGGTACGGGAAATATCATCGGGGTGGCAACAGCCATCAAGGTGGGAGGTCCTGGTGCCCTTTTCTGGATGTGGATAGCAGCTTTTTTTGGAATGGCGACCAAGTATACAGAAGGACTACTTGCTATCAAATATCGGAGTAAGGATGAAAATGGCGCTATCGCAGGAGGACCGATGCACTATATTCTTCTAGGGATGGGAGAAAAATGGCGCCCTCTTGCAATCTTCTTTGCCTTGGCAGGTGTTTTGGTAGCTCTCTTAGGTATTGGTACCTTTACTCAGGTCAACTCCATCACAGAGTCTATACAAAATACAACCAGCTTGTCACCGACCATTACAGCTCTAGTCCTTTCTATATTTGTTGGGATTGCGGTCTTTGGTGGACTCAAATCTATTTCGAAAGTTTCTACCACAGTAGTTCCCTTTATGGCTATTGTCTATATCTTGGGAACCTTGACAGTCATTTTTGTTAATATTGACAAAATACCAGCAACTCTTTCCCTAATTCTCACATCAGCTTTTAGTCCAGTAGCTGCAGTCGGAGGGTTCGCTGGAGCCAGTATTCGAACTGCTATCCAAAATGGTGTAGCGCGTGGGGTCTTCTCTAATGAGTCTGGATTGGGTTCAGCTCCCATTGCGGCTGCTAAGACAAATGAGCCGGTGGAGCAAGGTTTGATTTCCATGACAGGGACCTTTATTGATACTCTAATCATCTGTACCCTGACTGGCTTGACCATCTTGGTAACTGGTGTTTGGAGCGGTGATTTGAATGGTGTTGCTTTGACTCAGTCAGCTTTCTACGGTATTTTCTTTCTTTGGTCCAGCTCTTTTAACAGTTTTCTTGGTGCTTTTTGCCTTTACTACGATTTTGGGTTGGAACTATTACGGAGAGCGTTGTTTTGAGTTTCTCTTTGGTGTTCGCTTTATCTGGCTCTATCGTCTGGTCTTTGTTGCCATGGTCTTACTGGGTGGATTTATCGAGTTGGATATGGTCTGGATTATTGCGGATATTGTCAATGCCCTCATGGCACTGCCAAACTTGATTTCCCTCTTAGCCTTGTCTCCAGTCGTTATCGCTGAAACTAAGAAGTATTTTGATAAATAATGTAAGATTGATATTACCATTTATAGATAAGACTAGCATCTGTTTGTGAGATGCTAGTTTTTTCACTTCTAGAGCTAGTCTTTTATTTTATACTCAATGAAAATCAAAGAGCAAACTAGGAAACTAGCCGCAGGTTGCTCAAAGCACTGCTTTGAGGTTGTGGATAGAACTGACGAAGTCAGTAACATATATACGGCAAGGCGACGTTGACGCGGTTTGAAGAGATTTTCGAAGAGTATTATGTCATAAGATGAATGAAATTCAAGAGTACATCTTTTATGATACCCTTTATTTGCACTTTTATTTATTGTATAATAGTCAACATAAATCTGTTTTTATTCTTACCAGTCTTGCTTCGTATATATGCGAAAGAGAAATAAACAGGAGGTGTTTATGTCAAAAGATATTCAAAAATTAGTGATTTCACAAGGAATAGCGAATCTAGCAGATGTCTTTTTTAGAGTTGTTGTGATTGCAAATGTGTTTGTCTTATCTGGTTCGGTCATTTCAACCTCCCTAGTACCAATTCTGATTGGTCTATCCTCCTTTTTAGCCAGTTTCTTAGTTCCATTAGTAACGAAGAGATTAGCTTTAAATCGTGTTCTTTTCTTGACTCAATTTGGTAAGACAATTCTGCTAGCGATTTTAGTTTTTCTACTCAAGTACACTGGAAATATCTCTATCCCTCTTTTATACGCTATTGTAACTTTTATCTCCATTTTGGATGGTTTTGCAGCGCCTGTTTCCTATGCGATTGTTCCACGCTATGCAAGTGATTTAGCTAAAGCGAATGCAGCCATCTCAATGAGTGGTGAAAGTGTGCAACTCGTTGGTTGGGGCTTAGGAGGCTTCTTATTTGCGAGTCTGGGAATGAAGCCTAGCCTGCTCATTGTGCTATCCTTGTTTACAATTTCTACGATTTTGATGTTCGGTTTACCACTTGTCGAAAAAGAAGAGTTGTCCTCTGAAACAAGTCTTGAGACGCTCACAAAAGGTTGGAGACTGGTGGTTAAAAAATCAAGATTACGCTTTATTGTCCAGGCTAATCTCTTAGAAATTCAAGCCAATGCTATCTGGGTATCTTCTGTTTTACTTGTTTTTGTGACTGAGATTTTACATCGGTCAGAAAGCTATTGGGGTTATGTCAATACAGCTTATTCCTTGGGGATTATCTTGGGAGGAGCTATTGTCTTCCGTCTAGCCGAGAAAGTTGTTATCCATAAATATCAGACTATGATCTTTTCTTTGTTAGCGACAGCACTAGTAACATTCTTGATATTGCTATTTCCAAATCCACCTATTTTCTTACTCCTATCTCTAGTAATTGGTTTTCTATCTCAAATCAAGGAAGTCCCTGAGAGTGTATTATTACAGGAATCGGTTGATGAGAAGGAACTTGTAAATGTTTACTCCGTTATTGAAGTTGTCTCTACCTTGGCCTTTTCTGCCTCTGTTTTTCTAATGAGTTCCATCACAGAATATTTTGGTGTATATACTGGTTTCGGTCTGGCTATATTCTGCTTGCTAGTAGAGTCCATCTTAGTTTTAAGAAACAAGCATCAGATAAATTAACAGTTATGATCACACATCTGGTGTGATTTTTTTGTTTTCATAAAGAAATTCTATCAATGCAATTTAAAATATATATTATGCAAGGTATAGATTCTGTGTTAGACTTATTGTCAACGAAAAGCTAATGAGTCATCAATCAAGACAAGGATTTGTTCAATAGGCTGATGAGATTTCGTAAGATTTTCGCAGAAATCATTCAATTATAAAACGAAAAGAGGTTCTCTTATGACAACATTTACAATCCACACAGTAGAATCAGCACCAGCAGAAGTTAAAGAAATTCTTGAAACGGTACAAAAGGACAACAATGGCTATATTCCAAATCTTATCGGTCTTTTAGCCAATGCCCCAACAGCCCTAGAAGCTTACCGAACTGTTGGAGCTATTAACCGTCGCAATAGTCTAACACCTGTAGAACGAGAAGTGGTACAAATCACTGCAGCCGTAACTAATGGTTGTGCCTTCTGTGTAGCTGGACATACAGCCTTTTCTATCAAGCAAATCCAGATGAATGATGACCTTCTCCAAGCCCTTCGCAATCGCACTCCGATTGAAAGCGATCCTAAGTTGGATACCCTAGCTAAGTTTACTCTAGCAGTCATCAATACCAAAGGGCGTGTAGGAGATGAAGCTCTTGGAGAATTCCTTGAAGCTGGCTATACGCAAGAAAATGCCTTGGATGTTGTTCTCGGTGTTAGTTTGGCAACCCTCTGTAACTATGCTAATAACCTGGCTAATACACCAATTAATCCAGAGTTGCAACCTTATGCATAAGAGGAGGACAGAGTATGGGATTTTTTTCAGAAGAATTTTTGAGCTGGCTAGACCAACACGCAGATGAAATTGACAAAAAATCATGTCAAGCTGGAGAACAGCTGATTGAGAAAATTGCTGCAGAAGGAGCCTTTCGTGTAGGAGTGCCCCAAGCTCTTGGAGGGATAGGTGGAAGTGACCAAGATGTTATCGATATCCTTGCAGAACTCGCTCAACATTCCTTAACAGCCTCTTTTATCTCATGGGGGCAACGAACTTTAATAGACAATATTCTACATACTGATAATGCTTATTTCAAAGAAGTTTACTTGGAAAAACTCTTATCAGGAGAATATGCAGGTGCTACTGCCTTGTCTAATGCAGTCAAGTTTCTTTCTGACTTAGAGGAACTAAACGTTCGAATCCTTGAAGAAAATGGGAACTACTACCTAAAAGGCCGACTTCCTTGGGTAACCAATGCTCGTAGGAATCGATTCCTCACTATTTTTGTAGCAGGATTTGTAGATGACCCGAGTCAAAGTTACGTAGTAGCTGTACCATCAGATGCAGAAAACTTTAGTCGTTCTGAAGATTTGGAATTTGTCTCTCTCCAAGGAGGAAATACAGCAGCTCTGACTTTTAACAAGGTCCCCTTAAAGGAAGAGTGGATTCTATCTAAAGATGCTCACCAATTTTTAGCGCAAAATCGTCCAGCTTTTTTAGGTTACCAATTTGGTCTAGCCTTTGGCTTAGCTGAACGTTCACTCTCAGAAGTCGAAAAAGAATTGGGTAAACGCGGTGTCTTGAAGGAAGAGTGGCAGCATCAAGTTGAACAGTTAGGTGATATTCGAAATTCTCTCTATCAAGGCCTATCTGAAGAGTCCTATTTCGTTAAAAATCCACGTGAGCTATTCCAATTACGGATTGATATTGTTGATGTTGTTGCCCAAAGCCTCTTATTAGAGCTACAGGCAGGTGGTGGTAGGGGATATTTTAGTAAATCGACATCTGGTTTCATACGTCGTTGGAATGAAGGTGCCTTTTTACCAATTGTTTCTCCTAGTGCTGTGCAATTGCGACATATTCTAGCGACAAACTAAAAATAAAGAAAATAAAAACGAGGTTTATCTTTTTAAACTTCGTTTTTTAATACTTCATTTAAGCGCTTTTATGCTATACTGATAATAACATGACTATTGGAGGTTCACATGAAAAAACTCCCCTTGGCCTTTTCAGGGTGCTTATTGGGATTGGCTGGTGCAGGCAATCTCATTCTGGATATTTTTCCATTATTATCGCATGTCTTTAGTTTGTCAGGCTTGATTTTATGGTTTTATTTTTTATACAGTCATCTTAGTGATTGGCAAGAGAGCCAGCAAGAACTTAAGAAAGCTCCTCTATTATCGGGAATGGCGACCTTTCCCATGGCAGGGATGATTTTATCAACCTACTTACTGCGAATCTTACCTACGAGTATGGTTATCATAGCACAAGCTCTTTGGTGGTTTGCCTTTCTACTGGATGTAGGGTTAATCATCTACTTCACTAAATTATGTGCAGACTAAACCAAGAACGAAAGCAACGCCAAGTTGGACAGTTCTTTATGTGGGGATAGCAGTAGCAAGCTTGACCTACCCAGTGGTGGGTATAGTCGAAATTGCCTATGGCGCTTGGATTTTTGGCTTTACCTTAACCCTTTTCCTTTATCCTCTGATTTATCAAGATTTGAAAAGTAATCCATTGCCACGGGCTTTACTGGGGCAAGAAGGAATCTATTGTGCTCCCTTTTCTCTACTGTTAGCAGCACTCGTTCGAATCGGAGGATCAGCTCTTCATGGCTGGATTTTGCTAGTCATGATCCTTGCCTCACAGACTTTCTTTTTCTTTGTCCTCAGTCGTTTGCCAAGGATTTTAAAACAGGGATTTCAACCAGCTTTTTCAGCTCTAACCTTCCCGACTATCATCACTGCAACTTCATTGAAAATGGCCCAAGGAGTTTTGCAGATTCCAATCCTAAACCTTTTCGTCTGGTTAGAAACTTTCATCTGTTTGACAATCCTGATCTATGTATTGATTGGCTATAACCACTATGTAAAAAGATAAAAGAACCCCCTAGCACTGAGAAGTGTTAGGGGGGTTGCTTTTGTCATATATTTAGCTTGTGAAATGTGTTTTGGAAGCATTAGAAACAACACAGCTCTAAAACTAGGAAACATTGATACTATCAACTCCACACATCCTACATAGACAGTTTCCCTTATGTTTTTTAATATGCTTCAAAACTATATCTTGTACAAATTATTTAATCTTTCTAACTCTAATACATTCATACATACTTCTACTCCAGTAACTTTCCCCTTACTATGAATAATTCCACAAGAAAACCCAATTCTCTTCTTACTCAAAATATTTGACAATACTACTAATGCTTCTAAAGCATAATCCTCTATGGTAATAAAACTATTGTTTTCATCTTTTAAAAAAACTTTATAAATCCAAAAATCCTCACACCTATCGCCAAAATAAAAACCTAAGTGATTTTAAAAAATAATCAAAAAACACATCACTTTCCATAGAAAAATCCCTTCATTTTTTTAAAAATATTCTGATATAATCATACAAAAAATAAAGGAGAAATACTATGAAAAACTTATTTTATTTATAACTACCTCTCTAACTCTGCTTTGTCTTACCGTCACAACATATGCCGAAACTTCAAAAACAAACAATGCAGTTTCTTATTTTTCCTTATGTAGTGATAAAAAGCTGTAGACCATAGTCCCAAAGATGGCTCCAATACTAAGACCAAAGACAAGTAAAGGAATCATTATCTCTGTTTGGATGATTTTTTCCAAGAAAGTTGATAGAGGTATCTGCTGAACGAAGAGTTTATGAAAGAGTAGCAGGGCAAATAAGCCAATCTCGATACTTATAAATACCAACCAACTACGAACTTTTATTTGGTGTTTGCTGTAGGTTTTGTAGATGATTTCTGATTTGTCATCCTTTTCAAGATGAAGCTCTTGGACGGCTCTTTGAGCTTTTATACTCATGAACAAAATGAGTCCAAAATAGATGTAGGGCATAACATTTCGAACAATTTCTATAAAGCGTCCAAACAAAAGATAGAACAGGAAGAGAAAGAAGGAAGAGTAAAAGATTTGGACCATGGAACGGGCGCAAGCCTTGTAGATGACCTCTTGACGGCATTCATCAAAAGGCCCTTGTATATGAAAGAAATTTCGAAGTAAGCGAGTTGTTAAGTCTTCTTTTTTCATGGGTGATTTCTCCTAAATGAATGATTTTACTTTGTTTCTTTTACGAATTGATAGAGATAATAAAGATAAGTGGTAGAAGAAAGGCTAGCGATAGTTAGCAATAGATAATATTTCCAATTGCTTGAAATGAGCGTCAGTTGTGGTAAGGATAGAATCATAAAGAATAGTGCTAAGTTGAGTATGCGCGTTTTTTGGGAGTCGATCTTTAGATAAGTCAGTCCTTTGTTGAGTGCTGGAACAAAGACTGGAAGGAGAACTATATCGTAGATTGGCAAGTTCCCTGAAACGATGATGAAGATGAGCAGTGAAGCAAACAAAAGATGATAGGTAAGTAAAGTTACTAGTGATTTCATAGGGCACCTCCTAATCGTCGTCCTGATCTTCCTTGGCTTTTTGAATGCGAAGAGTGACGACAATATGGACTGTTAATCCGAAAAAGAAGGCTGCAACGATGGTTGACAAAATACTTCTTGTATGCAAAAGAGCGGTAAGATAGCTTTTGCTATCATCCATTAGGATATTGAGAAGTGGCATGCCAAAGAACATAAAGACTCCATAGAAAAGTCCAGCTTTAAGACCAGGATTACGTAACTGTTTCTTTTCCTTCTGGCTCAACATATCAGGATCGATAGCAGCAATACCAGTTTTTTTAGTTTGACTAGTGACATAGATAGCACAAACCATGGAAATTAGAAAGATAATGATTGGATATCCAAAAGCGACTACTTGGGGATATCTAAAAGCAAGGACAAAGGGAATAAGATTGCCTAAAGTCATGAGGTAAAAGAGAATCATAAAGATTTTATTTCCGATGTGCTCAGCTTCGCGCCGTTTGTGTTCATCAAGGGGGCCTGAAATGCCATAGATGCGTTTGATCAGTTTTTCATTGAGGGGTTCTTTTTTCATTTTTCTTCTCCTTTTTAAAAATCGTCCTCCCAAAAGAGACTGTTGAGGTCGGTTTGGAGGCTTCGAGCGAGATTGAGACAAAGTTCCAGGGTCGGATTGTACTTGTCGTTCTCAATCATGTTGATGGTTTGTCTCGAGACACCGATATCCTTGGCGAGCTCGAGTTGGGAAATGCCCAGTTCCTTGCGGAATTCTTTTACACGATTCATGCTTCCTCCTTTTTATTTATGTCACATATATTTGACTATAGTATATTCTTTTGAAAATAAAATGTCAACTATTTTTGACATATTTTTAAGAGAAAGTTGATGAAAATATTTCCATTATAAAATCTTCTAGCGATTTTATGTTATAATGAAGAAAAGTACAGAATTATAAGAGTGAATTGGATAGACTGAAAGCTATCTACTAAAGAAGGAGCAGAAAATGAACCATAAGATTGCAATTTTATCAGATATTCATGGCAATACGACGGCCTTAGCTGGAGTGCTTGAGGACGCAAAAAATTTGGGAGCGACTGAATATTGGCTTTTGGGAGATATTTTTCTACCTGGGCCGGGAGCAAATGACTTGGTGGCTCTTTTGAAAGACCTACCACTTACAGCATCGGTTCGAGGCAACTGGGATGATTGTGTCTTAGAGGCTTAGATGGGCAATTTGGTTTAGAAGATCCCGAAGAAATTCAGTTTCTCAGGATGACTCAGTATCTGATGGAGCGCCTAAACCCCGAGCATATTGATTGGTTGAGAAAGCTACCTATGATAGCCAAGAAAGAAATCGAAGGCTTGCGCTTCTCACTTTCTCATAATTTGCCTGAGAAAAACTATGGTAGAGATTTACTGGTTGAAAATAATACTGAAAAATTTGACCAGCTACTTGATGAAACTACTGATGTAGCCGTCTATGGTCATGTTCACAAGCAGTTGCTTCGTTATGGTAGTCAAGGCCAACAAATCATCAATCCAGGTTCGATTGGTATGCCTTATTTTGACTGGGAAGGGCTGAAAAATCACCGAGCCCAGTATGCCTTACTCGAAGTTGAAAATGGAGAATTGGTCAATATCCAATTTCGAAAAGTCGCCTATGACTATGAAGCAGAGCTAGAATCAGCTAAGACCAAAGGCCTTCCTTTTATCGAAATGTATGAAGAATTACGACGTGAGGACAACTATCAAGGCCATAATAGAGATTTGTTAGCTAATTTAATTGAAAAGCATGGCTATGTAGAGGATGTGAAAAATTATTTTGATTTTTTGTAAGAGTTGCTTTAACTAACAAATACTAAATAAAGAGTCTGGGACAAAAGTCCTAGCCTCTTTTTGATGTTGGATTGTCGAGCAAGACGCAGTGGTTGAGTGGGCTCTACTACGCTGATTTCATCAGCTTTTACAGCCCTACTCAACTGTGCGGAGGTGGGACGACGAAATCGAATTCTAACGAATTACCGATTTCTGTCCCACTCTCTTTTAATATATCTTATTGTAATTGAGACAGTTCTGGTAGGGAAGAGCCACCGAGATAGGTTTTGCTGAGTTTTTCAAGGGTTCCATCTTTATAGAGTTCTTTGAGGACCTTGTCAAATTGTTCTTTAAATTCTTTTTGGTCGCTTGCAAAGATAATGTAGTTGTTTGGATTATCATTGCTTTCTAAGTCAACCACATTCAAGTCTAAACCACGGTCTTGGATAATTTTTTGAAAATTTTCGATAGATTTAATATAGATTTTAAAAATAGTGAACTCAATGAGCTTTTTAGCTTCAATAATTCGGTAAAAATTTGACAATAAAATTATTTTATTTTAAAATATAGGTATCATAAAACTATTTAAAGGAGATAGTCATGAAAAAACTTCTTACTGCGGGCCTTGTGCTCTTATCAGTTGCAACTTTAGCAGCTTGTGGAAATAAATCTTCTGATTCTGCAAGTAAAGCTTCAAGCACGACTGAACAAACATCAGCTTCATCAAAAACAGATAACTCAAAGACAAACACATCTGAAGTTACTCTTCTAACAGACGAAGAAATCGACAAGGCTAAAACAATTGGAGATATGAAAACTCTTTTTGGTAAGTTGATTGACAACTATAAGAAATATGTTGAAGAAATCGGTGACAAAGTTCCTGAGGCTGAAAAAGATGTTTATAAACAACAAGTAGAGCCTGCTCTTAACTCGCTAGAGACGTCAAGAAAAGCATTTAATGATGGCTTGTCAAGCGCAGGTTCTGACGATACAGAAATGCCAGAAGAATCACGTACTGTCTTTCTCCAACAGTTGAAGACTGCACGTGATGCTATGACACAAGCGATTGAGGCTGCAAGTAAAGTTGTATCAGGGCAATAATATGAGTAAAGAGAGTGGGACAGAAATCGGTAATTCGTTAGAATTCAATTTCGTCGTCCCACCTCCGCACAGTTGAGTAGGGCTGTAAAAGCTGATGAAATCAGCGTAGTAGAGCCCACTCAACCACTGCGTCTTGCTCGACAATCCAAAGACAATTGAGAGGCTAGGACTTTTGTCGCAGCCTCTTTTTCTTGTGCAAAAAATTTTTACTATAGCTAACAACTAAATCGAAAAGTATTTAATTCCTGATTAAGAGTTGGGATAAAGATCTCTACATTATGAAAAAACTCTGCAAGCTCTTTCAAAATATGGTAAAATGGAAGCAGTAGAAATAGAAAAGGAAATCGATTATGAAATTTCTTGAATTAAATAAAAAACGTCATGCGACTAAGCATTTTATCGACAAACCAGTTGATCCTAAAGATGTGCGTACGGCTATCGAAATCGCAACCTTGGCACCGAGTGCTCACAACAGTCAGCCTTGGAAGTTTGTTGTGGTTCGCGAGAGAAATGCTGAATTAGCAAAATTGGCTTACGGTTCAAACTTTGAGCAAGTAGCATCTGCACCGGTGACCATTGCCTTGTTTACAGATACTGACCTAGCTAAACGAGCTCGCAAGATTGCCCGAGTTGGTGGTGCTAACAATTTCTCAGAAGAGCAACTTCAATATTTTATGAAGAATCTGCCAGCTGAATTTGCGCGTTATAGTGAACAACAGGTCAGCGACTACCTAGCCCTCAATGCAGGGTTGGTTGCCATGAATTTGGTTCTGGCTCTGACAGACCAGGGAATCGGTTCTAACATTATCCTTGGTTTTGACAAATCAAAAGCCAATGAAGTTTTGGATATCGAAGACCGTTTCCGCCCAGAACTCTTGATTACGGTAGGTTACACAGACGAAAAATTGGAACCAAGCTACCGCTTGCCAGTGGATGAAATCATCGAGAAAAGATAGAAAGAAGAAAAAATGACAACAATTGATTTTACAGCAGAAGTAGAAAAACGCAAAGAAGACCTCTTGGCTGACTTGTTTAGCCTTTTGGAAATCAACTCAGAACGTGATGACAGCAAGGCCGATGCTGAGCATCCATTTGGACCTGGTCCAGTAAAAGCTTTGGAAATTCCTTGAAATCGCAGACCGTGACGGCTATCCAACTACCAATGTCGACAACTACGCAGGACATTTTGAGTTTGGTGAAGGAGAAGAAGTTCTCGGAATCTTTGCTCACATGGATGTGGTGCCAGCTGGTAGTGGTTGGGACACAGATCCTTACACACCAACTATCAAAGACGGTCGTCTTTATGCGCGTGGAGCTTCAGACGACAAGGGGCCTACAACAGCTTGTTACTATGGTTTGAAAATCATCAAAGAATTGGGGCTTCCAACTTCTAAGAAAGTTCGCTTTATTGTTGGAACAGACGAAGAATCAGGTTGGGCAGACATGGACTACTACTTTGAACATGTAGGACTAGCAAAACCAGACTTTGGATTCTCTCCAGACGCTGAATTCCCTATCATCAATGGTGAAAAAGGGAACATCACTGAATACCTTCACTTTGCAGGTGAAAATACAGGTGCAGCCCGTCTTCACAGCTTCACAGGTGGTTTGCGTGAAAACATGGTACCTGAATCAGCAACAGCAGTCGTTTCAGGTGACTTGGCTGACTTGCAAGCTAAACTAGATGCCTTTGTTGCAGAACACAAACTCAGAGGAGAAATTCAAGAAGATGCTGGCAAATACAAGGTGACCATCATTGGTAAATCAGCTCATGGTGCTATGCCTGCTTCAGGTGTCAATGGTGCGACCTATCTTGCCCTTTTCCTCAGCCAGTTTGACTTTGCAGAACCTGCCAAAGACTACCTCGACATCGCTGGTAAGATTCTTTTGAACGACCATGAGGGTGAAAATCTCAAGGTTGCTCATGTAGATGAAAAGATGGGTGCCCTTTCTATGAATGCCGGTGTCTTCCGCTTTGATGAAACAAGTGCTGACAATACCATTGCTCTTAACTTCCGTTATCCAAAAGGAACAAGTCCAGAACAAATCAAGTCAATACTTGAAACCTTACCAGTTGCTTCTGTTAGCCTTTCTGAACACGGTCACACCCCTCACTATGTACCGATGGAAGATCCACTTGTGCAAACTTTGTTGAATGTCTATGAAAAACAAACTGGTCTTAAAGGTCACGAGCAAGTCATCGGTGGTGGTACCTTTGGTCGCTTGCTGGAACGTGGGGTTGCCTACGGTGCTATGTTCCCAGACTCAATCGATACCATGCACCAAGCTAACGAATTTATCGCCTTGGACGATCTCTTCCGAGCAGCAGCAATCTATGCAGAAGCTATTTACGAATTGATCAAATAAAGCTATAGAAGTCTGAGATGTTATGCTTGGACTTCTTTTTGGAGGGAAAACAGATGTCTCAAATCGAAAGAATCAAGCAAGCCATTATGGCAGATCCGCAGAATACCAGCTATACAGAACGCGGAATCGAACCTCTCTTTGCGGCGCCAAAGACTGCTCGCATCAATATTGTCGGTCAGGCACCGGGGCTTAAAACACAAGAAGCTGGGATTTATTGGAAGGATAAGAGCGGCGATCGCTTGCGTGAGTGGCTAGGTGTGGATGAAGACACCTTTTACAATTCAGGTTATTTTGCAGTTCTGCCAATTGATTTTTACTTTCCAGGACATGGCAAGTCAGGCGACCTTCCACCTCGTACAGGTTTTGCAGAAAAATGGCATCCAAAACTCTTGAAGGAGTTGCCAGATATTCAATTAACACTCTTGATTGGGCAGTATGCTCAGGCTTACTATCTGCATGAAAAGGTCAGTGGCAAGGTGACAGATCGTGTGCATCGTTTTAAGGATTATTTGCCTGATTATTTCCCTCTGGTACACCCATCACCACGTAATCAAATCTGGATGAAAAAAAATCCTTGGTTTGAGGCAGAAGTGGTGCCTGAATTGCAAGCATTGGTACAAAAGATTATTCATCAATAAAGGAGAAAAAGGATGGATGCTTATCAACAAGTCTCTAATAAGTTGCAAGAGTTGCGGATCATATATGATGTGGTGGCTCATCCACCTGCATTCACGACAGAGCAGGCAGATAGCTATATAAAAGGATTGAAAGGGGTTCGGACCAAGTCCATGTTTTTGACCAACAAAAAGAAAACCCAGTATTATCTGCTTATCATGGACGACAAGAAACGATTGGATATGGATGACTTTAAAGTTCAAGTGGGAGCCAATCGGATTCGCATGGCCTCGTTAGATTCCTTGGCTGAGAAAATGAACCTACCAGCAGGAACAGTTTCACCTTTTGGTTTGTTAAATAACGAAGAGAAAGACATTCATGTTTATTTTGATAAGGACATTGTTTCAGAGGATGTCATGACCTTCCACCCTAATACCAATGAAAAAACGATTTTTATTAAAACCCAAGACTTGTTTCGATTTAGAGTCGATTGGATTTACCTATGAGGTAGTAACCTTGCCTTAATGCCATTATAAAGGAGAAATGATGAAAGAAATTACTTTTAACGATTTTTACCAACTTTACCAGAAAGAGTCGCTTTCTGTGTTGGATGTGAGAGAACTAGAGGAATTTGAGGCTCTTCATTTAGAAGATGCTCGTAATTTCCCTCTCAGTCAACTGGCAGATACTTATGAACAACTAGATAAAACCCAGCCTTACTATGTGATCTGTAAGTCAGGTATCCGTTCCGCACGTGCCTGCCAATTTTTAGCAGAACAGGGCTATGAGGTTATCAATGTTCAAGGTGGCATGGATGCCTTAGAATAAGAAAAATTTCCTTCGAAACCTTTTAAAAATGAGAAAGGACTCGAAGGATTTTTTTGCATTAATATTCAGAAAATTGAAAACATTTTAGAATTATTTTGTGATAGCCTTTTCATACTTTTAATCATGGTATACTAAGAAAGTATTTTATTTTTTATAAGGAGAGTTTATGGCTAAAAAAGGTGCTTTAACAGGGTTACTCCTGTTTGGAATATTTTTTGGTGCGGGTAATTTGATTTTCCCCCCTACCCTAGGTGCTCAATCTGGGGAACACTTTCTCCCTGCCATTGCAGGATTTGTACTTTCAGGTGTTGGACTTGCCGTCTTGACCTTGATCATCGGGACCTTAAATCCTAAGGGATATATCTATGAGATTTCTAAAAAGATTTCCCCTTGGTTTGCGACGATTTATCTAGCAGTTTTGTACTTGTCGATTGGTCCATTCTTTGCCATTCCACGTACAGCAACAACTTCTTATGCGGTAGGAATCAGTCCCCTCTTGGCAGATGCTGACAAAGGTCTAGGCTTGATTGTTTTTACCCTTATCTACTTTGTTGCAGCATACTTAATCGCGCTTAATCCTTCAAAGATTTTGGATCGTATCGGTCGTATTTTGACTCCAGTTTTTGCCCTCTTGATTATCATCTTGGTAATCCTTGGCGCTTTCAAATATGGTGGAAATACTCCACAAGCAGCTACCGAGGCTTATCAGGCTTCAGCATTCGGAGCAGGATTCCTTGAAGGATATAATACTCTAGATGCTCTTGCCTCTGTTGCCTTCAGTGTAATCGCGGTTCAAACCTTGAAACAACTTGGATTTTCAAGTAAAAAAGAATATATCTCAACCATTTGGGTAGTCGGAATTGTCGTAGCACTTGGCTTTAGTGCTCTATACATTGGCCTAGGTTTCCTTGGAAATCACTTCCCAATGACAGAAGAAGCGATGAAGGGTGGAACTCCAGGGGTTTATATCTTGTCACAAGCGACCCAAGAAATCTTTGGTTCAACAGCTCAATTATTTCTAGCAGCCATGGTAACAGTAACCTGCTTCACAACGACTGTAGGATTGATTGTTTCAACTGCGGAATTCTTTAACGGACGTTTCCCACAAATCAGCTATAAGGTTTATGCGACTGTCTTTACCTTGATTGGTTTTGCAATTGCTAACCTTGGTCTTGATGCAATCATCAAATATTCTATCCCTGTCCTAGTTATCTTGTATCCAATTACCATTGTGATTGTTATGATTGTGATTGTGAACAAGTTTGTACCACTTTCAAAACCAGGCATGCAATTGACGATGGGACTTGTAACAGCTATTGCCATAGCTAGCGTCTTGGGAAGTTCATTTGAAGTGACCTTCCTCGCCAATATTGTGAATGCTCTACCATTTGCTAAGGCTTCCTTGCCTTGGTTGGTGCCAGCGATTATCGGAATTTTACTTTCTCTTGTCCTTCCTAACAAACAAGAAAGCGAAACTTTTGAAATGGAATAAAAATGAGTCTGGGACAAAATAGTTCTCAGCCACAAAAAAGCTAGAGGTTCCCACTTGTGGAACTCTAGCTTTTTAATTTTGAGTCGTTCTCTTATTGTATTTTTTATATTCTATAAATCTTAGTCGGTTTTTTCAGTAAATCCGAGTTCAGTTAGCAATTTTTTAGAAGCAGCAAAACTGATCGTTTTCCCAACCCCAGAATATTCTTTAGGAAAGGCTTTTCTGAGTTCATCAATATTAGCGACTGTAAAATCAAATTCTGCATCTTGAACGACTTTCCCATCTTGAATTTCAATAGTCTGGCGAACACCCTGGATGCCATTATAGCCTTTGTAGGTTTCTTCAACCAAGGTTTTAAGTTCTTCTGGTGTTTTGTTGTAAGATTCTGGATCATAGATATTATGACCTGATTGTTTCAATACTTTGTCTCCTTCAACACTATAAGTCAGGGTAGAAGTAAAGCCAGGACGAGTATCATTGACAAAGGTAGCAGTTTTTACCTCAGCTTTTGTTTCTGAGTTTCAAGCGTGTTTTTTTCCTCCTTATTAGGGCTAGAGGAAGTAGTTGTTGATTGTTTGGAACATCCCAACAAGACAAGCAAAGATAGAACTAGGCAGAGGCTAGCTTTGAAATATTTCTTCATGTCTCTTTTCCTTTCATCATAAATCTAATATCATTATAGCACAGCCATTTTTTGGAATCAAAGTATTAGGTGTCGTTCTTTTTTACACATATTCAGATGGGAAAAGTGATATAATGGTAGGAAGAGGTGAAGAAATGAATCAAACTGTAGAATATATCAAAGAACTTACTGCTATCGCGTCGCCAACAGGTTTTACCCGCGACATTACGAATTATTTAGTTGAGACGCTTGAAAAACTAGGCTATCAACCAGTCCGTACTGCCAAAGGTGGTGTCAACGTTACTGTTAAAGGTAAAAATGACGAGCAACAGCGTTTTATAACTGCCCATGTGGATACCCTGGGAGCTATCGTTCGTGCTGTTAAACCAGATGGTCGTCTTAAGATGGACCGTATTGGTGGCTACCCTTGGAATATGATTGAAGGCGAAAACTGTACAGTCCATGTGGCTAGCACAGGTAAGACTGTTTCAGGTACTATTTTAATCCACCAAACTTCTTGTCACGTATATAAAGATGCTGGAACTGCGGAACGTACGCAGGACAATATGGAAGTACGTTTGGATGAAAAAGTGACTAATGAAAAAGAAACACGCGCACTCGGTATTGAGGTTGGTGACTTTATCAGCTTTGACCCACGAACTGTCGTGACTGATTCAGGCTTTATCAAATCGCGTCATTTGGACGATAAGGTAAGCGCAGCTATTCTCCTCAATCTCCTCAAAGTCTACAAAGAAGAAGGGGTCGAGCTTCCTGTGACTACGCATTTTGCCTTTTCAGTCTTGAAGAAGTGGGGCATGGTGCAAACTCAAGTATCCCTAGTCAAGTTGTCGAATATCTAGCAGTAGATATGGGAGCGATGGGAGATGACCAGCAGACAGACGAGTACACAGTGTCTATCTGTGTTAAAGATGCTTCTGGTCCTTATCATTATGAATTCCGTCAACACTTGGTAGCTCTCGCAAAAGAGCAAGACATTCCATTTAAACTAGATATCTATCCATTTTATGGTTCAGATGCTTCTGCGGCCATGTCAGCTGGAGCAGAGGTCAAGCACGCTCTTCTAGGAGCTGGTATTGAGTCAAGTCACTCATACGAGCGTACTCACATTGATTCTGTAGTGGCTACTGAGCGTATGGTAGATGCTTATCTCAAGAGTGACTTGGTGGACTAAGATGTGCTTGATTTGCCAACGAATTGAATTGATTAAGGCAGGGGAAAATCCCTACTTTGTAAAAGAACTGGAAACAGGCTATGTTGTCATCGGAGACCACCAGTATTTTGAAGGCTACACGCTCTTTCTAGCCAAAGAACATGTCACAGAATTACACCATCTAGATCCAACTGTCAAACTTCGCTTTCTAGAGGAAATGAGCCTAGTTCAGGAAGCTGTCTCTAAGGCCTTTTCTGCTGAAAAGATGAATGTAGAGTTGTTAGGAAATGGAGATGCTCATGCTCACTGGCATATTTTCCCTAGACGAGAGGGTGATATGAAGGGACACGGTCTTAATGGTCGTGGTCCAGTCTGGTGGGTTCCATGGGAAGAAATGGTCGCTGAAGAATATCAGGTTAAGGGAAGTAAATTAGAAGGTTTGATTGCTACCTTATCAGATACTTTGGACCATATGATTGAAATGAAAGGATAGACCATGAAAAAAAGATACCTTGTCTTGTCAAGCTTATTAGCCTTGACATTGGCAGCTTGTTCACAAGAAAAGCCGGCAACTTCAGAAACGCAGACTTCAACTGAAGAAAAAACCGTCCAAGAAGGAACTGTCGGTAGTAAATCTCAGGAAGCAAGCCAGAAAAAGGCAGAAGTGGTTAATAAGGGAGATTACTATAGCGTTCAAGGGAAGTACGATGAGATTGTTATTGCTAATAAACATTATCCCTTGTCTAAGGACTATAATCCTGGAGAAAATCCTACAGCAAAGGCGGAGTTGTTGAAGCTTATTGCTGCCATGCAGGAAGCAGGTTTCCCAATCAGCGACCACTATAGTGGTTTCAGAAGTTATGAAACTCAAACTCAACTTTATCAGGACTATGTCAACCAAGACGGAAAGGCAGAGGCTGACCGCTATTCTGCTCGGCCTGGATATAGTGAACACCAAACTGGACTAGCATTTGACCTTATCGGTACAGATGGAGATTTAGTGACAGAAGAAAAAGCTGCCCAATGGCTTTTAGATCATGCTGCAGACTATGGTTTTGTCGTTCGCTATCTCAAAGGTAAGGAAAAAGAAACTGGCTATATGGCTGAAGAATGGCACCTTCGCTACGTCGGAAAAGAAGCCAAGGACATCGCTGCAAGTGGTCTCAGCTTGGAAGAGTATTACGGCTTTGAAGGTGGGGGCTATGTTGATTAGTCGCAAAATATCTTGCAAGAATGCTTGAAATTTGATAAAATGAATAATAATTAAATAGGAATCTGCAAGACTAGTATCTCAGGGGAAGTATATCAGGGAGGAGAGCCGTGACTGAAAGCTCTCTATATGAAAGCTGGGTGAATTCACTTGCCTATGGATTCAGAAATAAAGGTCTGACTTGTCAGATAAAAACGGATGGTACCGCGTGTCAACGCTCCGATTGTGGAGTTTTTGGCATGTGGTTTTCTTTTTATCTGATAATCGACTGATGGAGGAATTATGTCAACTATTGAAGAACAATTAAAAGCGCTTCGTGAAGAAACGCTAGCTAGCTTGAAGCAGATTTCTGCTGAAAATGAAAAAGAGATGCAAGAATTGCGTGTCTCTGTCCTTGGTAAAAAAGGATCACTGACTGAAATCCTTAAAGGGATGAAAGATGTTTCTGCAGAAATGCGCCCTGTTATCGGGAAACACGTTAATGAGGCTCGCGATGTCTTAACAGCTGCTTTTGAGGAAACAGCGAAACTTTTGGAAGAAAAGAAGGTTGCTGCTCAACTAGCTAGCGAGAGCCTCGATGTGACACTTCCAGGTCGCCCAGTTGCGACTGGTCACCGTCATGTTCTCACACAAACCAGTGAAGAAATCGAAGATATCTTCATCGGGATGGGTTACCAAGTTGTGGATGGATTTGAAGTGGAGCAAGACTACTACAACTTTGAGCGTATGAACCTTCCGAAAGACCACCCAGCTCGTGATATGCAGGATACTTTCTACATCACAGAAGAAATCTTACTTCGTACTCACACGTCTCCTGTTCAGGCGCGTGCTATGGACGCCCATGATTTTTCTAAAGGTCCTTTGAAGATGATCTCACCAGGACGTGTATTCCGTCGTGATACAGACGATGCTACACATAGTCACCAATTCCACCAAATCGAAGGCTTGGTTGTTGGGAAAAACATCTCTATGGCCGATCTTCACGGAACCCTCCAGTTGATTGTGCAAAAAATGTTTGGTGAAGAGCGCCAGATTCGTTTGCGTCCATCTTACTTCCCGTTCACAGAGCCTTCTGTTGAGGTTGATGTTTCATGCTTTAAGTGTGGAGGAGACGGCTGTAACGTATGTAAGAAAACTGGTTGGATCGAGATTATGGGTGTCGGTATGGTTCACCCACGTGTCCTTGAGATGAGTGGTATCGATGCAACTGTATACTCTGGCTTTGCCTTTGGTCTTGGTCAAGAGCGTGTCGCTATGCTTCGCTACGGAATCAACGATATCCGTGGATTCTACCAAGGCGATGTCCGCTTCTCAGAACAGTTTAAATAAGATTGAAACCTGAAACACAATCCTAAACAGTCGTTCTCGTTTTTACATAGTCTAAAAAAAGAAGTGACTAACTCGAAGAAAAAGAAAGGAATTGAAAAGGTCTCTCTTACTGGGATCTTACAATCAGAATTATGTTAGTATCTTATAAATGGTTAAAAGAATTGGTGGACATTGATGTACCATCACAAGAGTTGGCTGAGAAAATGTCAACTACAGGGATTGAGGTAGAAGGTGTGGAATCACCAGCTGCCGGTCTCTCAAAAATTGTCGTCGGAGAAGTCTTGACTTGCGAAGATGTGCCAGAAACACACTTGCATGTCTGCCAAGTTAACGTTGGCGAAGAAGAAGCCCGTCAAATCGTCTGTGGAGCACCAAATGTGCGTGCAGGCATCAAGGTTATGGTGGCACTTCCGGGAGCTCGTATCGCTGACAACTACAAAATCAATAAAGGAAAAATCCGTGGTTTGGAATCACTCGGAATGATCTGCTCACTTGGTGAATTAGGGATTTCTGACTCCGTTGTACCAAAGGAATTCGCAGATGGGATCCAAATCTTGCCTCAAGATGCTGTTCCTGGGGATGAAGTCTTCTCTTATTTAGACTTGGATGATGAAATTATCGAACTTTCCATCACTCCAAACCGTGCAGACGCTCTTTCTATGCGTGGGGTAGCGCACGAAGTAGCTGCTATCTATGACAAGGCAGTCAACTTTAAGGAATTCAGTTTAACAGAAACAGACCAAGCTGCAGCGGATGCTCTTTCTGTCAGCATTGATACAGACAAGGCTCCTTACTATGCGGCTCGTATCTTGGATAATGTGACCATCGCACCAAGTCCACAATGGTTGCAAAACCTCCTCATGAACGAAGGCATCCGTCCGATTAACAATGTCGTCGACGTGACCAACTATATCTTGCTTTACTTTGGTCAGCCTATGCATGCCTTTGACTTGGATACCTTTGAAGGAACTGATATCCGTGTACGTGAAGCACGTGCTGGTGAGAAATTAGTGACCTTGGATGGGGAAGAGCGTGAGTTGGAAACAACTGACTTAGTGATTACTGTTGCTGACAAACCAGTAGCCCTTGCAGGTGTCATGGGTGGAGAGGCTACAGAAATCTCTGAAAACTCTACTCGTGTCGTCCTTGAAGCTGCTGTCTTCAATGGCAAATCTATCCGTAAGACAAGTGGTCGTCTAAACCTTCGTTCTGAATCATCTTCTCGCTTTGAAAAAGGCATCAATGTGGCAACCGTTAATGAAGCCCTTGATGCAGCAGCAAGTATGATTGCTGAATTGGCTGGTGCGACAGTGCGTAAGGGCATTGTTTCAGCAGGGCAGCTTGATACTTCAGATGTAGAAGTTTCTTCCACTCTTGCAGACGTGAACCGTGTCCTTGGTACAGACCTTTCCTACGCAGATGTAGAAGATGTCTTCCGTCGTCTTGGCTTTGGTCTTTCAGGAAATGCGGAAGCCTTTACTGTTAGCGTTCCTCGTCGCCGTTGGGATATCACTATCGAAGCGGACCTCTTTGAAGAAATCGCTCGGATTTATGGTTACGACCGCTTGCCAACCAGTCTTCCAAAGATGATGGGACAGCCGGTGAATTAACAGCGACACAAAAACTCCGTCGTCAAGTTCGTACCATTGCAGAAGGTGCTGGATTGACAGAAATCATCACCTACGCTCTGACAACTCCTGAAAAAGCAGTCGAGTTTACGATTCAGCCAAGTCATTTGACAGAATTGATGTGGCCAATGACTGTGGACCGTTCGGTCCTCCGTCAAAATATGGTTTCAGGTATTTTGGATACCGTAGCTTACAACGTAGCGCGTAAGAACAAAGACTTGGCTCTCTATGAGATTGGAAAAGTCTTCGAGCAAACGGGTAATCCAAAAGAAGACTTGCCAAATGAAATCAACAGCTTTGCTTTTGCATTGACAGGTTTAGTCGCTGAAAAAGACTTCCAAACTGCAGCCGTTCCGGTTGATTTCTTCTATGCTAAGGGAATTTTAGAAGCCCTCTTTGCTCGCTTGGGTCTTGAAGCGACCTATACAGCAACGCAAGAGATCAAGAATCTTCACCCAGGACGCACAGCCTTGATCTCACTCGGTGATCAAGTAGTCGGTTTCCTTGGTCAAGTGCACCCTGTGACAGCTAAGGCTTACGATATTCCAGAAACTTATATAGCAGAGCTCAACCTTTCAGCTATTGAGACAGCTCTTCAACCAGCCGCTCCATTTGTGGAAATCACCAAATTCCCAGCGGTGAGCCGTGATATCGCCCTTCTCCTCAAGGCAGAAGTCACTCACCAAGAAGTTGTAGACGCTATCCAAGCTGCAGGCGTGAAACGATTGACAGATATCAAACTCTTTGACGTTTTCTCAGGCGAAAAATTAGGACTAGGTATGAAGTCAATGGCTTATAGCTTGACTTTCCAAAATCCAGAAGATAGCTTGACAGACGAAGAGGTCGCACGCTATATGGAAAAAATCCAAGCTTCACTTGAAGAAAAAGTGAATGCAGAAGTGCGTTAAAAGTCTAAAATCCATCCTGAGGGATGGATTTTTTAGTAGAAAAAATCATCAAGCTTTAGCCTGATGATTGAATCAAATTGACGGGGAAACAACTCCTTTTTAATACTGTTACAAGATGATCAAACATCGGTATTTTTTGTCATCCAATCAGCTAAGAAGTGGTAAGTATCATGTCGATTGATTTCGTTCAGAATTTCGTGACGAGCCTCTTCAACTAATCGGATGCTTACTTTCGAATGTGAAGCCTTTAGGAGTTTTACAAATTTTTCTATACCTTTACCATTTTCGCCCAGAGGGTCTTCTTGTCCTGAAATAACGAGAATAGGAAGTTGGGCTGGGATCTCATCAATCACTTGCTTACTAGCTACTTGGTTAGAGAAGTAAAAAATAGATCTGTACATAGGAATAGTAGGAATGAATTGACAGAATGGATCCTTCAGATAAGCTTGGTTGGATTCTTCATTTTTTGAGAGCCAGTCTACAGATGTTTTCGGATTCTTAATACTACGGTTAAAACTGTCAGTGGACAGGTAGGTTAGAAGTTTACTACGGTGTTTATTCCCTTTTATAAGTCGGATGCATTCTGTTAGATGAGAGCAAACCGAGTTAGAAACTGAGGTTGTTGACCAGTCGCCATGATAATCAAGGCATTGATAGGTGGTTTTCTTTTAGCTACATAATAGCGACACATAAGAGAGCCCATAGAATGACCTAGAAGGATGATAGGGAGTCCAGGATAGCTTTCTTGAATAAAGGAGGTCACTCTTTCAATATCATCGATGAGTTCCTCGGGAGATTCAGGAAAGACTCCGAGTTGACTTGGATTTTGAGCAGTATGACCATGGCCGAGATGATCATGGCCGATAACAGTAAAGCCTTCTTTATTCATGGCTAGAGCAAATTCTTCATATCGTTCCACGTACTCTACCATTCCATGTACAAGCTGAAGAACGGCTTTTGGCTGTTCAGCTTCCCAAATGATTAAGTTATTGTTGTTTGGTTCGAGTTTAAGTCTTTTTTTCATATCAGATTCCTTGCCTATGATAATCTATAGTCTATCAAAAATATACCATAAAATAGCACGATAAGCTAGGCAGGATAATGAAGATTAGTAGTAACAATTAAGGACTGAAAATGAACATTTGAGGACATAGCCAACGGATTTATCAAGAAATGAGTATAATATATTTATCACTTAAAATCTGGATGAATAAAATATTTGGCTAAGAGCAAATACATTCCCAGTCCAGTAAATATCCTTTTTAAAACCAATAATTAAAAATGTACATAAATCATTGTAAATGCTATCAAAAAGGAGTATAATGAGTGCAATAAATTTCGGAGGTGGATGATGCTCGAAGTAAGGAATCTAGAGAAAAGTTTTGGACCTAAGCAAGTTTTGTTTGGTGTTGACTTTCAAGCAAGACCAGGGCGTATTTTGGGACTAGTCGGGAAAAATGGAGCTGGGAAAACAACTATTTTTCACAGTATTTTGAAATTTTTAGACTATCAAGGGGAGATTGAGCTTGATGGTCAAGACATTCGTCAGGAGACCTATGCTCGCATTGGTTATCTCCCTGAAGAACGCAGTCTTATGCCTAAATTGACAGTCCTTGAACAAGTTCGTTATTTGGCGACCCTAAAGGCATGGACGCTAAGGAAATCAAAGAAAAACTCCCTCAATGGATGGAAAAACTGGAAGTCAAGGGGAAACTGACGGATAAGATCAAAAGTCTCTCAAAAGGAAATCAACAGAAGATTCAGCTCATTATTACTCTGATTCATGAACCCGACTTGATTATCCTAGATGAGCCTTTTAGTGGCTTGGATCCAGTTAATACCGAACTTCTTAAGCGGGTTATCTTGAAAGAAAAAGAACGTGGCGCGACCATTATCTTTTCTGACCATGTCATGACCAATGTCGAAGAACTTTGTGATGATATCCTCATGATTCGAGATGGGCGTGTGGTCTTGCATGGACCGGTTCAAGAGGTCCGCAATCAATACGGGAAAACGCGTCTCTTTGTCTCAAGTGAACGAAGCAAGGAAGAATTGGAAAAACTTCCTCATGTTAAACAGGTGAGCTTGACCAAACAAGGCAGTTGGAAGTTGATCTTGGATGATGAAAGTGCTGGTAGGGAACTCTTCCCAATCTTGACCCAAGGTCAATATATCGCGACTTTTGATCAACAAGCGCCAACAATCGATGAAATCTTTAAACTAGAATCAGGGGTGGAAGTATGAGAAATATGTGGGTTGTAATCAAAGAAACCTATCTAAGACATGTCAAGTCGTGGAGTTTCTTCTTTATGGTGATTTCGCCTTTCCTCTTTTTAGGTCTGTCTGGAGGAATTGGCTATCTTCAAGGAACGTCTTTGGCACAAAATGATAAAGTGGCAGTGATTAGCTCGGTTCCAACTGTTACAGAAGGTCTTAAAACAGCCAATGGTCTTAACTTTGACTATAAGGATGAAGCGAGTGCCCAAGCTGCTATCAAGGATGAGAAAATCAAAGGCTATCTGATGATTGACCAAGAGGATAGTGTGCTCAAGGCAGTCTATCATGGTGAAACCTCTCTTGAAAGTGGCATCAAGTTAGCAGTGACAGCTAAGTTGAACGAACTCCAATACCAACTTAACCGTTCGGCAGCAAATCTGTCACAAGAACAGACAAAACGCTTGGAACAAACAGTTCAATTTACAGAGAAAATTGATGAAGCCAAGGAAAATAAAAAGATGGTCCAAACCTTTGCGGCTGCAGGACTGGGCTTCTTCCTTTATATGATCTTAATTACTTATGCTAGTGTTACTGCTCAGGAAGTGGCCAGTGAGAAAGGGACTAAATCATGGAAGTGGTCTTCTCAAGTATTCGTGCCAGCCATTACTTCTACGCTCGCATGATCGCCCTGCTCCTAGTCATTTTAAGTCATATTGGGATTTATGTTGTAGGTGGACTAGGAGCTATCTTCTTCTTTAAGGATATGCCTTTCTTGGCCCAGTCTGGACTTCTAAACCACTTGGGAGAAGCCTTCTCGCTTAACACCTTATTATTTATCTTAGTCAGTCTCTTCATGTATGTAGTCTTGGCAGCCTTCTTAGGTTCTATGGTTTCTCGACCTGAAGATGCAGGAAAGGCCTTATCTCCGTTGATGATATTGATAATAGCTGGTTTTGTTGGCGTTACTGCCCTAGGCGCTGCAGGAGACAATTTGATTTTGAAAATCGGTTCTTATATTCCTTTCATATCGACCTTCTTTATGCCTTTTAGAGCTATCAATGGCTACGCAAATAGTATAGAAGCGTGGATTTCGCTTATGATTACGATTGCTTTTGCGGTGACTGCAACCATCTTTATCGGACGGATGTATGCTAGTCTGGTCCTTCAAACGGATGATTTAGGTATTTGGAAAACCTTTAAACGAGCTTTAAGCTACAACTAAAGTATTGGACCTGTGAGTGTATCTCTCAGGTCTTTTATACTCTTCAAACCACGTCAGCTTCCATCTGCAACCTCAAAACAGTGTTTTGAGCAGCCTGTGGCTAGCTTCCTAGTTTGCTCTTTGATTTTCATTGAGTATTAATTAGCTGAAATATTTCACATGAATTTCTTCTAAACCTTTGACTAATAAAGAAAATTATCGTACAATAAAGAGTACATGATAAAATGAGATCAGAGTTTATCCACTCTGGCAATAGTAGTAATAATTGAGGAGAAACGCTTTGGAATTAGAAGTATTTGCTGGGCAAGAAAAAAGTGAACTATCTATGATTGAGGTGGCTCGTGCCATCTTAGAACTTCGTGGTCGTGATAACGAGATGCATTTTAGTGATTTAGTGAATGAAATCCAAAATTATCTTGGTACTTCAAACAGTGACATTCGTGAAGCTTTGCCTTTGTTTTATACAGAGTTGAACTTTGACGGAAGCTTTATCTCTCTTGGAGATAATAAATGGGGCCTTCGTTCATGGTATGGAGTCGATGAAATCGATGAGGAAATCATTGCTCTTGAAGAAAGTGACGATGAAGAAGTAGCACCTAAAGCTAAGAAAAAACGTGTTAATGCCTTCATGGACGGAGATTCAGATGCCATTGATTATGGTGCAGATGATCCTGAAGATGAGGACGCTTACGAAGAAGACCCAGCCCTTTCTTATGACGATGAAAATCCAGATGACGAGAAGAATGAAGTTGAAGCCTACGATGCTGAAATCAACGAAATCGCACCAGATGATCTAGATGAAGAAGTCGATCTTAATGAAGAAGACGACGAAGACTCTGAAGAAGAGGAAGAATAAAAATAAAAAGGAGTTGGAGCTGGAATGAACTGCACCCCAAAAGTTAGACATAAAAATCTAACTTTTGGGGTGTTTTTATTATGAAATTAACTTATGAAGATAAAATTCAAATATATGAATTAAGAAAGAAAGGAGAGAGCTTCAGAGAGCTTTCAAATCAATTTGGGATAAACATTTCTAATCTTCAGTACATGATTAAATTGATTGATCGTTATGGGATAAAAAAATTGTCAAAAAAAGGAAAGAATTGTTACTATTCTCCTGAACTAAAACAAGAGATCATTGATAAAGTTCTTCTTGAAGGTCGTTCACAAATTAGGGTGTCTCTGGATTATGCTCTTCCAAGTAGTGGATTACTTTCGAATTGGCTGGCACAATACAAGAAAAACGGGTATACTATTGTTGAGAAAATAAGAGGGAGACCACCTAAAATGGGACGTAAGTCAAAGAAGAAACCTGAAGAGATGACAGAGTTAGAACGTCTTCAAGCAGAAAATGAATACCTGAGAGCGGAGAATGCTGTTCTAAAAAAGTTGAGAGAACTCCGATTGAGGGACGAAAAAGAGCAAGAAGAAAAACGGAAATTGTCCGAGGATTGGTAACAGAGTTTGCTTTAGAGATTCTTCTAAAGATTATTAAGCTTGCCCGTTCAACTTATTATTATCATTTAAAACAGCTGGATCAAAGCGATAAAGATTATGATGTTAAAGCTGAAATTCAAGCTATTTTTACTGAGCACAAAGGAAATTATGGCTATCGCCGAATAACTCTTGAATTGAGGAATCGTGGTCATATAATAAACCATAAGAAGGTCCAACGTCTGATGAAGATCCTTTGTTTAAGTGCTCGAATTCGTCGGAAACGGAAGTATTCTTCTTATCAAGGAGAGATTGGCAAGAAAGCAGATAATCTTATTCAACGCCAATTTGAAGCAGCCAAACCAATGGAAAAGTGCTACACGGATGTGACTGAGTTTGCCATTCCAAATAGCACTCAGAAACTCTATTTATCGCCCGTTTTAGATGGTTTCAACAGCGAAATTATTGCTTTTAATCTTTCTTGTTCGCCTAATTTAGAACAAGTACAAACAATGTTGGAACAGGCATTCACAGAGAAGCACTACGAGAATACGATTCTCCATAGCGATCAAGGCTGGCAATACCAACACGATTCTTATCATCGGTTCCTAGAAAGTAAGGGAATTCGAGCATCTATGTCACGTAAGGGCAACAGCCCAGACAACGGCATGATGGAATCTTTCTTTGGCATTTTAAAATCCGAAATGTTTTATGGCTATGAGAAAACCTTTAAATCACTTAATCAATTGGAACAAGCTATTGTAGACTATATCAATTACTACAACAACAAACGAATTAAGGTAAAACTAAAAGGACTTAGTCCTGTACAATACAGAACTAAATCCTTTGGGTAAATTAATTGTCTAACTTTTTGGGGTCAGTACAGAATCGGTCTATCAAGTCTCGATTTCCTAGTCCAGCTTTTTTGTATTAGTCTGAATTAGTTTTGTAAGCTGGAATGCGCCAAGTCAACGATTTGTTCTATTTGACAAATGGTTCATTTTGAGGTAATATATTGTTCGGGCACCTCTTTTTGAGGTCGGAGCTTCCTAGTTACTAGGGAGCTATTTTTGTTTTTCCAGGAAAATTATCATACTGGATTGTAGTTGTCGATGAAGGTTTTGTTTTCTTAGTCCCCCTCTAGTGAACAAGACCTTGAGCATTTTAGAAAGAGGAATCTATGTCTACGAAATATATTTTTGTCACTGGTGGTGTGGTGTCGTCTATTGGAAAAGGGATCGTTGCAGCGAGTCTAGGACGACTGTTGAAAAATCGTGGTTTGAAGGTGACCATTCAAAAATTTGACCCTTATATCAATATCGACCCAGGAACCATGAGTCCTTACCAGCACGGGGAAGTCTTTGTAACTGATGATGGGGCTGAGACAGATTTGGACTTGGGTCACTATGAACGTTTTATCGATATCAACCTCAACAAATACTCAAACGTGACAACTGGTAAAATCTACAGCGAAGTTCTTCGTAAGGAACGCCGTGGAGAGTATTTGGGTGCAACTGTCCAAGTTATTCCTCATATTACAGATGCTTTGAAAGAAAAAATCAAGCGTGCTGCCCTAACGACTGACTCTGATGTTATTATTACAGAGGTTGGGGGAACAGTCGGTGATATTGAGTCCCTTCCATTCTTAGAGGCGCTTCGTCAGATGAAGTCTGATGTCGGAGCAGAAAATGTCATGTATATCCATACAACCTTGCTTCCTTACCTCAAGGCAGCTGGTGAAATGAAAACCAAACCAACTCAACACTCTGTCAAAGAATTGCGTGGTCTGGGAATCCAGCCAAATATGTTGGTCATTCGTACAGAAAAACCAGTAGGACAAGGGATTAAAAATAAACTAGCCCAGTTCTGTGATGTGGCGCCAGAAGCAGTTATTGAGTCCTTGGATGTGGATCATCTTTACCAAATCCCACTTAATCTGCAAGCACAAGGCATGGATCAAATCGTCTGTGACCATTTGAAAATAGATGCACCGGCAGCAGATATGACAGAGTGGTCAGCTATGGTTGACAAGGTCATGAATCTCAAAAAACAAGTCAAAATTGCTCTTGTTGGTAAGTATGTCGAGTTGCAAGATGCCTACATTTCTGTCGTAGAGGCCTTGAAACACTCTGGTTATGCCAATGATGCAGAAGTCAAGATTGATTGGGTCAATGCTAATGACGTGACAGCTGACAATGTAGCAGAACTCCTAGCTGATGCTGATGGAATCATCGTTCCAGGTGGTTTTGGTCAACGTGGTACTGAGGGTAAGATTCAAGCGATTCGCTATGCGCGTGAAAATGATGTACCAATGCTTGGAGTCTGCTTGGGTATGCAGTTGACCTGTATCGAGTTTGCCCGTAATGTCTTAGGTCTTGAAGGAGCTAATTCAGCAGAGCTAAATCCTGATACCAAATACCCTATCATCGATATCATGCGTGATCAGATTGATGTTGAGGACATGGGGGGGACCCTTCGTTTGGGACTTTATTCTTCTAAGTTAAAACGTGGTTCTAAGGCAGCTGCAGCTTATCATAACAAAGAGGTGGTACAACGTCGTCACCGTCATCGTTATGAGTTTAACAATGCCTTCCGTGAACAGTTTGAAGGAGCAGGTTTTGTCTTTTCAGGTGTTTCACCAGACAACCGCTTGGTCGAAATTGTGGAAATTCCAGAAAACAAATTCTTTGTGGCTTGTCAGTACCATCCAGAGCTATCAAGCCGTCCAAACCGCCCAGAAGAACTCTACACTGCTTTTGTAACAGCAGCGGTTGAAAATAGTAAATAGTCATGATTAAACCTTTGAGAGTCATCTCAGAGGTTTTTCCTATATAAATTTAGATATCTTTTGTCAAAAAAACAACATAGTGATATAATTAACATAGATAAAAAACAGGAGGAAATCCCATGAAAAAATTCACACTATTTAGTTTGTCTCTAGCTGGTTTAGCCTTACTAGCTTTCCCTCATTCAGGAAAGGCCTTCGAATTGGAAGAAGAATGGGTTATTAAGGGTGGCGTTTGGTATCAAGATGGCAAAATTCTCCGATTTAATAATGGCCATGAAGTAGATATTAAAGTCTTGGATTTGCCAAAAACTGAGAAAATCGAGTGGAAAGTTACTTTAAATGGTCAGGATCAGACAGTCAATTTCCTAGGTCAAGAAAAGGACAAGTCTATGGTCGGTACAGAGGGGCGTTACCTGAATTTCTATGTACCTTATGGATACCGTGGAGATATTGTAGTAGAAGCTAAGAGCGGAAATGAAGTAAAGACCTGGTCCACTAAAGTGGTAGATGACGTATATAATGGTGGAAAGAGTGGCTACTACCATATTAAAGAATCAAATGATCAATACACCTACCTTGATACTAAATGGGACTATCAAACCAAGACTTACACTGCAACCCTACCAGAAACTGTCAATGGTCAAAAAGTCTATGCTTGGGAAGACTATGACAATGGTGAGTTAAAACTTACAAAACCAGAATCTATCAGTCATTACTACAAGGGTGGGGGATCTTTCCAAGAACTTTATCCAATTGTAAAAGCAGAAAGCTGGTTACAATCAAAACACAACTGGTATTATCAAAAACAAGGTCAATTAGTTCAAATGCTTGGGTTAAGGACAATGGAAACTGGTACTTTATGAATGACAAAGGAGTTATGTTTAATCAAACATGGCTCTATCAAGGTGACAGTTGGTATGCCTTTAAGTCATCAGGAGCTATGATTTCAGCTAATTGGTTATATGATAATGGGTCTTGGTATTACCTAAAAGACTCAGGTTCAATGGCAACAGGCTGGCTTAAAGATGGTGGCACTTGGTATTACCTAAACAAGTCAGGTTCAATGGCGACAGGCTGGGTCAAGGATCAGGGTGAATGGTACTACCTAAAAGATTCAGGTGCAATGGCAACAGGCTGGGTCAAGGACAATGGTAAGTGGTACTATCTGGCTTCATCTGGTAAAATGCTTCGCAATACATACACACCAGACGGCTACTATGTAGATGGCAGCGGTGCTTGGAAATAATCATGAAACAGAGAAAGTCTACTGAGAAGGTAGATTTTCTTTTTTCATTTTCAAAATTATGAAAATCTGGAAAAAGGACACTATTTTTGATAAGATAGAGTTATGGATTTTGAAAAAATTGAACAAGCATATACTTATTTACTAGAAAACGTCCAAATCATTCAAAACGATTTGGCGACAAATTTTTACGATGCCTTGATTGAACAAAATGGAATTTACCTAGATAGCCAAACCAATTTGGAGCAAGTCAAAAAAAATAATCAGGCCCTAAAACGCTTGGCACTTCGAAAAGAGGAGTGGCTACGGACCTACCAATTTCTATTGATGAAAGCTTCGCAAACAGAACCTCTTCAGGCTAATCACCAGTTTACACCAGACGCGATTGGTCACTTGATGATTTTTATCATCGAGCAGCTTTGGCCAACTGAAGCCTTTAGTCTGTTAGAATTGGGTTCTGGGATGGGAATTCTGGGTGCTAATTTCTTGACATCTATGAACAAAAAAGTAGACTACCTGGGGATTGAGATAGACGACCTCTTGATTGATTTGGCGGCGAGTATGGCAGAAGTCATGGATCTTCAAGCAGCCTTTGTACAGGGTGATGCTGTGCGGCCGCAGGTCCTCAAGAAAGTGATGTCATTGTGAGTGACCTACCGATTGGCTACTATCCAGATGATCAAATAGCCTCACGTTACCAAGTGGCAGCTAAGGATGAACACACTTACGCTCACCATTTGATGATGGAGCAATCTCTCAAGTATCTTAAGAAGGGAGGATTCGCGATTTTCCTTGCTCCTAGCAATCTCTTGACGAGTCCTCAAAGTGACCTCCTGAAAACATGGTTAACTGATCAGGCTCAGCTAGTGGCTATGGTAACTTTACCAGAGGATCTCTTTGCTCAAGGAGCCCAGTCCAAGACCATTTTTGTTCTACAAAAGAAGCTAGCGCAGGATATCGAGCCATTTGTTTATCCACTTGCCAGTCTTCGGGACCCTGAAATTTTGATGGAATTTAAGGAAAATTTTCAAAATTGGTGTCAAGAACATGAAATCTAGTATAAATTTTGATATAATAGTTGAAAACGCTTAAAAAGGGGAATAAATTATGACAAAAACCATTGCAATTAACGCTGGGAGCTCTAGCTTAAAATGGCAACTGTACCAAATGCCAGAAGAAAAGGTACTTGCAAAAGGTTTGATTGAGCGAATTGGATTGAAGGATTCAGTTTCCACAGTTAAGTTCGATGGTCGTTCAGAACAGCAAGTTCTTGACATTGAAAACCATACCTTGGCTGTAAAAATCTTGCTTGATGACTTGATCCGTTTTGATATTATCAAAGCTTATGATGAAATTACTGGTGTTGGACACCGTGTTGTTGCAGGTGGAGAATACTTCAAAGAGTCTACAGTTGTTGAAGGGGATGTTCTAGAAAAAATCGAAGAACTAGGACTTCTTGCTCCATTGCATAACCCTGCAAACGCTGCTGGAATTCGTGCCTTCAAAGAATTGTTGCCAGAGATCACAAGTGTAGCAGTCTTTGACACATCATTCCATACAACAATGCCAGAAAAAGCCTACCGTTATCCATTGCCAACTAAGTACTATACAGAAAACAAGGTTCGTAAGTACGGAGCTCACGGTACAAGCCATCAGTACGTTGCTCAAGAAGCAGCAAAACTCTTGGGACGTCCACTTGAAGAGTTGAAATTGATTACCTGTCACATCGGTAACGGTGCTTCTATTACAGCTGTTAAGGGTGGCCAATCTGTTGATACATCCATGGGATTCACTCCACTTGGTGGTGTTATGATGGGAACTCGTACAGGAGATATTGACCCTGCCATCATTCCTTATTTAATGCAATATACAGAGGACTTTAACAAGCCTGAAGATATCAGTCGCATCCTCAATCGTGAGTCAGGATTGATGGGTGTTTCAGGTAAGTCTAGCGATATGCGTGATGTACAAGCAGCAATGGAATCAGGCGATCCTGATGCAACATTGGCTCTTGAAATGTACGTTGACCGTATCCAAAAACACATTGGTCAATACTTGGCTGTCCTAAACGGAGCAGATGCTATTATCTTCACCGCAGGAGTTGGTGAAAATGCTGCTCTTGTCCGTGAGAAAGTCATTACTGGTATCTCTTGGTTCGGATGTGATGTCGATCCAGAGAAAAATGTCTTTGGTGTGACTGGAGATATCTCAACTGACGCAGCAAAAATTCGTGTACTTGTCATTCCAACGGATGAAGAACTCGTTATCGCGCGTGATGTTGAACGTTTGAAAAAATAACAGATTAAAAAATCGACCTTTCTTTAAAGAAGGTCGATTTTTATGTTGTTAAAAAGTGCTTACCATTTGGTTAGGGAAACTTCACCGCTATGGAGCCATATTTTTTCACCCGTCGGTAATTCTATCTGCAGTTGTCCATGGTCAGAAATTTCACATGCTCTACCAGAAATAATCTCTGAATCTTGCTTAAAAGAAATCTCTTTTCCTAAAACGATGGAGCGCTTTTTATAGAGATAGAGGAGTTCATCGACTTCTGTTTCATAAAAGCATTTCCAAATCTCAGCGATGAGTTCATTCCGAGTGATAGGGGCTTTTTGCTGGAATAAGCTTCCAGCTTTTGTTTGTAGGTTTTTGGGAAAATCAGTAATAGAAAAGTTGATCCCGACCCCAATGATAACATCTGTTACCAGTCCAGTTTCAACAGAAGTAATTGCTTCGGTCAGGATGCCAGCAATTTTTTTCTGATTCAGATAAATGTCATTAACCCACTTGATATCCACATCAATCAAACTAAGGTTCTTGATAGCCTTGTAGATAGCTCCAGCAGTTAAGAGGGTATAGGCAGGGAGGTCTTGATAAGGAAGGTTGGGTTTGAGATGAAGAGACATATAAATCCCTCCTTGAGGAGGAGAAAAGTAGGGACGTTGAAAACGTCCACGTCCAGAAGTTTGGCTAGTTGAGAGATAGAGAGTGTCTCCTTTAGCACCAGCCTCCAAAGCTTCTTTGGCATCGGTTTGGGTTGATTTGGTCTGGGGTTTAAATCGGACAGTGACGGGGCTTTGCTCTTCAATCTCTTGGGGTAAGATAAGGTCACCTTGGAGGAGTTTATAGCCACGATTTTTAATGCTATCAATCTCAAGACCTTCTTGTTGGAGACGCTGGATAGCCTTCCATACCGATGTTCGGGATAGGTTTAATCTTTCAGCGATTTTTTCTCCACTTACATAGTCTTTTTCAGTAGCTAAAATTTTATAAACTTCTTGGTAAGATTTCATGGTAAGACCTTTCTGTAGCAATTAATGTTATTGTACCATATTTTCAAAAAAGGGCGAGAGCTTTTTAGGATAATCTTCTTAAGCTATAAAATTTTACCGAGTTTTAGTATCTATGGTATGGGCAAAGTGGTTTTCAAATCCTTTGAAAAGTGGTAAAATGTTTTAATAGCTTATTTATCTGAATTTAGTATTCAGAAGGAAAGGATCTGTTGTGAAATCAATAGGTATCATTGAAAAGTTAAAGGGCTTATCGAAACAAGAAAGAATTCTCCTTGGAGTGATTCTTAGCATTTTTCTCCCTTTTTATCTTTTCGTTATTATTTTTTTCTCCTACTTACTTTGGTTAGTTTATACTGGGGAGATGAAGGGAATTTTGAAACGTTTGTCTCAGCACCCTATCTTGCTCTTTTTTATTGCCTATAGTACCGCTATTTCTCTCTTAGCACAAAATGTGATGGGAGTAGTGGCCTCGGTGAGCATGTTACTTTTTGCCATTTTCTTTTACTATTACCAAGCCCAGTTAACTCCTAAGTTTTTCCGCTTGACCTTACAGGGTGTTTTAGCTTTTAGTGTTCTGGCAGCGGCCTTTGCAGCCTTGGAACATTTCCAAATTGTAAAGAAATTTGATTATACCTTCCTCTCACCACGGATGCAGGTATGGCATCAAAACCGAGCTGAGGTTGCTTTCTTTAATCCTAATTATTACGGGATTATCTGCTGTTTCTGTATCATGATTGGTTTTTACCTGATTAGTACGACTCGATTAAGATGGTTACGAATTTTTTCTATGATTGCCATCTTTGCTAATCTCTTTGGTTTGAACTTTACGCAGAATCGGACGGCTTTTCCAGCCATCATCTTTGGAGCCGTCATTTATCTCTTTACGACCATTAAAAACTGGCGTGCCTTCTGGCTTAGTATAGGAGTTTTTGGCGTTGGCTTAGCATTTTTGTTCTCAAGTGATTTGGGTGTTCGGATGGGGACCTTGGATTCATCTATGGAAGAACGAATATCGATCTGGAATGCTGGAATGGCCTTGTTTAAGCAAAATCCCTTCTGGGGGGAAGGTCCTCTGACCTATATGCACTCTTTCCCACGTATCGGTGCCCCCTACCATGAACATGCTCATAGTATATACATTGACACGATTTTAAGCTACGGTGTGGTGGGAACAGTACTTTTAGGGATTGCTTCAGCGACTCCAATCCGTATGCTGATTGATATGAGTCAGGTACCTAGTAAACGTCCAATAGTTGGTCTTTATCTTTCATTCCTAACTGTAGTAGCAGTACATGGAATTTTTGACTTGGCTCTATTTTGGATTCAGTCATCTTTCATCTTCCTCTTGGTCATGTGTAGTTTACCTCTCAAACACAGTGCCTTAGTAGAAGAATTAGTCGATTAACAACAAAAAGCTATAGGAGTAATTTTTTTCTCTCCTATAGCTTTTTTGGTTGTTAGTTAAGACAGTTTGGGACTTTTATTGAATGGCTTTAAGCAGGTCTTCGGCTTGAATTTTTAGCGATGCTGCAACACTATCTTCGAGAACTAATTGACCATCTGCCCAAGCAGAATCATTGACACGAGCTGCAGTAAAATCACCGACAACTTGTGTACGGATAAATGGCAAGAGGTCTTTGTAAATCGCAAAGAGTTGATCGTGTCCAGCATTTGCTACAGATGATACTGTAACAATCTTATCTTGAAGTGCAGATGCTCCGCGTGTATCAGATAAGTCAATGGCGCGTGAAAGCCAGTCAAGCAAGTTTTTCACTGTTCCAGGAATTGAGAAGTTGTAGACTGGAGAGAAAATCCAGATAGCATCAGCAGCCAGAACAGCTTCACGAGCTGCTGCTACAGCTGGAAGAGTTGGAACTTCAAGTTCTTGGTTAAAAAGTGGGATTGCTGAGTAGTCAAGGTAGCTAACCTCAGCTTTACCTGCAAGAGCTTTTTCAGCTTCTAGCGCCATTTGGTGGTTGAAAGAACCTTCACGAAGTGAACCAACGATAAATAATACTTTTTTAGACATAGGGAGTCTCCTTTGGATTTTAATCAGAGTTTTCTCTGTTGTTACACATAATGTTACAACAAAAGAAAATAATTTTCAAGGAATTTGCTCAGCAGTCAAAAAATTTTGTTAAAAGTATAACCTAAAGGCAAAATTCTATTCATGGAGAGTTAAGGGAAAGTCCATGTATGGCTAGTTTGGACCTTCTCCAGCTAGCCAATCAAGTCCTATAAAAATCCAAGAACAATCCCTCTATTCACTTGTAATAAAGAAGGATAGATGGTAAAATAGACGAGTGAAAATGAGACAGAAAAAAGAAAAAAATTCCCTATTATTTCAGTACAGTATTGGCTTAACCATGCTGGCTCTAGTTGTGACCTCTTCCTTTCTTTATTTAGTTTGGCTTGGTATGAAGCCTTATCGAACTGCAAAGACAGAAGGGGAGAGACTGGCCAAGCAGTATGCTGAGCTGGAAACGGTTAGTCAGATTGACTTTTTTAATGGTTTAGAGAGCTACTATAGTGTTCTCGGCCAAGATAAAAATCAAAATCCAATAGCTGTTTTAATTGAGAAAAATAGTCAAAAAATCTATGTGTATCAACTAGAAAGTGGTACTTCACAAGAAAAAGCAGAAGCAGTTGTTAGAGAAAAAGGAGCAACTGAAATCGACAAGATTACCTTTGGACGTTACGCTGATAAGCCCGTCTGGGAAATCAAGTCTGGTGGAGACTACTATCTGGTTGATTTTGAAACAGGGGTCATACTCGAAAAGGAGAAGCTATGAAATTATCCAAACGTGTCTTAGAAATGGAAGAAAGCGTCACTCTGGCTAGCGATGCAAAAGCCAAGAAGTTAAAAGCTGAAGGAAAAGATGTTCTTTTCTTAACTTTAGGTCAGCCCGATTTTCATACTCCTGAAAATATTCAAGATGCTGCTGTTGCAGGCTATTCGAGATGGACGTGCGTCTTTCTATACGGTAGCTTCAGGTTTGCCTGAATTGAAAAGCTGCAGTCAATACCTATTTTGAACGTTATTATGGGTTATTCTGTATCAGCTAATGAGGTCACATTTTGCTACTGGTGCCAAGTTTCTCCCTTTATACTTTCTTTATGGCTGTTATCAACCCTGGAGATGAGGTCATCATTCCTACTCCTTACTGGGTCAGCTATGGGGATCAGGTTAAGATGGCTGAAGGTCTTCCAGTATTTGTCCAAGCCAAGGAAGACAATCACTTTAAAGTAACTGTGGAGCAATTAGAAGCTGTTCGAACAGATAAGACTAAAGTCTTGGTTCTTAACTCACCATCTAATCCTACCGGTATGATCTATTCTCGTGAGGAACTCTTAGCCATTGGAAATTGGGCTGTTGAACATGATATTCTCATCCTAGCAGATGATATTTATGGTCGTTTGGTCTATAACGGGAATGAGTTCATTCCAATCTCTAGTCTGTCAGAAGCTATTCGCAAAACAAACCATTGTCATCAATGGAGTGTCTAAGGCCTACGCTATGACTGGTTGGCGTGTAGGTTATGCAGTAGGTGATCCAGAAATTATTGCTGCTATGAGCAAATTGACTGGTCAAACGACTTCTAACCTGACTGCTGTATCTCAATACGCAACAATCGAGGCCTTAACTGGTCCACAAGACTCTGTAGAAACCATGCGTCAGGCTTTCGAGGAACGTCTCAATACCATTTATCCTCTCTTGTGCCAAGTCCCTGGCTTTGAAGTAGTCAAACCGCAAGGAGCTTTCTATCTCTTCCCAAATGTCAAAAAAGCTATGGAGATGAAAGGCTATACAGATGTAACAGCATTTACAACGGCTATTCTTGAGGAAGTTGGTCTGGCCCTGATTACAGGAGCAGGATTTGGAGCACCAGAGAATGTCCGTCTCAGCTATGCGACAGACCTAGATACACTCAAAGAAGCTATTCGTCGCTTGCACCAATTTATGGAAAAATAAAAATAAAATCTTCGTCGTCTTGACGGAGGTTTTTGTGTTTAAAAACTTATGAATTTCTGTCGAACAATCTAGCTATCAGGCATTATTTGTGGTACAATAGTGGGTAATAATGTCTTTAGACAAGTTAAACGAAAAAAAGGAAGATAAAACATGACAAAACGTGTAACAATTATCGAAGTAAAAGACTACGTTGGTCAAGAAGTCACTATTGGTGCTTGGGTTGCTAACAAGTCAGGAAAAGGAAAAATTGCCTTCTTGCAATTGCGTGACGGAACTGCCTTCTTCCAAGGCGTGGCTTTCAAACCAAACTTTATCGAAAAATTTGGTGAAGAAGTAGGTCTTGAAAAATTTGATACGATCAAACGCCTAAGCCAAGAAACTTCTGTCTTTTCGTGACAGGGATTGTCAAAGAAGACGAGCGCTCAAAATTTGGTTATGAGTTGGATATTACAGACATCGAAGTCATCGGTGAATCTCAAGACTACCCAATTACTCCAAAAGAACACGGAACAGACTTCTTGATGGATAACCGCCACTTGTGGTTGCGTTCACGCAAACAAGTAGCAGTGATGCAAATCCGTAACGCTATTATCTATGCAACTTATGAGTTCTTTGATAAAGAATGGCTTCATGAAGTTTGATAGCCCAATTCTTTCAGGAAATGCTGCAGAAGATTCTACAGAACTTTTTGAAACAGACTACTTTGGAACACCAGCCTACTTGAGTCAATCTGGTCAGCTTTATCTTGAAGCAGGTGCTATGGCTCTAGGTCGCGTCTTTGACTTTGGTCCAGTATTCCGTGCAGAGAAATCTAAGACTCGCCGTCACTTGACTGAGTTCTGGATGATGGATGCGGAGTACTCATACTTGACACACGATGAGTCACTTGACTTGCAAGAAGCTTATGTAAAAGCATTGCTTCAAGGTGTTCTTGACCGTGCTCCTCAAGCCTTGGAAACATTGGAGCGTGATACAGAGCTCTTGAAACGCTACATTGCTGAGCCGTTCAAACGCATTACTTACGACGAAGCCATTGATCTCTTGCAAGAGCATGAAAACGATGAAGATGCTGACTATGAACATCTAGAGCATGGAGATGATTTCGGTTCACCACACGAAACTTGGATTTCAAACCACTTTGGTGTACCAACCTTTGTGATCAACTATCCATCAGACATCAAAGCTTTCTACATGAAACCAGTTCCTGGGAACCCAGATCGCGTGCTTTGTGCAGACTTGCTTGCACCAGAAGGTTACGGTGAAATCATCGGTGGTTCCATGCGTGAGGAAGACTACGATGCCCTTGTCGCTAAGATGGAATCACTTGGAATGGATCTTACAGAGTACGAATTCTACCTTGACCTTCGTAAATATGGTACAGTACCACACGGTGGATTTGGTATCGGTATCGAGCGTATGGTAACCTTCGCAGCAGGTACAAAACACATCCGTGAAGCTATTCCATTCCCACGTATGTTGCACCGTATCAAACCTTAATAGCCATAAAAACGCCGTCTGGCGTTTTTATACTCTTCGAAATCAAATTCAAACTACGTCAGCTTCACCTTGCCGTATATATGTTACTGACTTCGTCAGTTCTATCCACAACCTCAAAACAGTGTTTTGAGCAGCCTGCGGCTAGCTTCCTAGTTTGCTCTTTGATTTTCATTGAGTATTACTTTAAATGAAAGAGGTGGAGAAAATGTAGGCAAAGCTAAGTAAGTCTTTTAGAAACAATTATATTACATATTGAAAGAGAGAAAACAATGTTTAAAAGAACTTACAAACGCAATATTCCACTCCTAGCAGGTCTGGAATTTACATCTTATTTTGGAATCACCAGTTTTTGGATTTTATTTTTCATCCAAAATGGTCTTTCCTTGCTTCAAATCGGTCTATTAGAGAGTATCTTTCATGGGACAAGTCTCTTGTGTGAAATCCCATCTGGTATGTTGGCTGATCGATTTAGCTACAAGACCAATCTCTATTTGGCTCGCTTGGCCAGTATTGTATCCTCTATCTTGATTTTAGTTTGGTCAGGGGAATTTTTGGATTTATGCTCTTGCCATGATGGTCAATGCTTGGTCCTATAATTTTGACTCGGGGACCAGCACCGCTTTCTTATATGATTCAGCGGTTGAAGCGGGTCAAAAGGACCGATATCTTCAGATTTCTAGCTTTTTATGTCTGGTGTGGCAGAAGTCACCCGAACCCTAGGTACAGTTGTGGCAGGCTTCTTTATTCACGGAGCATTGGCTTGGACCTATCTGATTGCTATTGGATTTTCATTTCTTTCTATCATTTTGATTTATTTTATGAAAGAACCAATGGCCAAGAGAGAGAAAAATGAAGTCTTAACCTTTAAAATGATTGTCCAGCAAGTCCGAAAAGAATGGCAGGAAAAACCAGTACTTTTTTACTGGATGATGACTTATCAGCTGGTCGGGACACTCATGTGCATGTTTTACTTTTATTATCAGCAGAAAATAAGTGACTTAGCAGGATGGCAGGTTTCACTGGTTATGCTTATTGGCAGTGGGTTAAATCTTATAGCGGTTTATGTAGCTAGTCAAATCGGTAAAAAATGGAATAGTAATCGAGTTTTTCCGACTCTTGTTGCACTAACGGGCTTGGCCTTGTTGTTGGTGTTTTCAGGAACCCCCTTTGCTTTTCTTCTTGTATATCTTTTAACTGATACACTTTATGCAGTTTATCAGCCTATCTATTTCAATGATTTACAAGGTTATTTACCTTCCAGTGTAAGAGCAACTATGCTTAGTATCAATTCCATGCTCTTTAGTCTTTCCATGATTGTCATATTTCCACTGACAGGCTGGATGATTGATCGTTGGGGTCTTGTTGCTGTCTTTTTAGTTCTAGGCCTTATCTTACTTTTAATTTATCCTATATTAATAATCAGCCTAAAAAGGATGGGTAAGCTATTAAATCAGGACTTGAAAACTGAATAAAGCACGAAACCCTATTTGCCCAAAGAGCCTTCTTGTGATAAAATAACAAGAAGAAAAGGAGAAGAGCATGATTGATGTTGAAGAAATTCTAAGTAAGATGAATCCCAATCAAAAGATCAACTATGACCGTGTCATGCAAAAGATGGTCCAAGTTTGGGAAAAAAATGAAGAAAGACCAACTATTCTCATGCACGTCTGTTGTGCTCCCTGCAGTACCTACACTTTAGAGTACTTGACTAAGTATGCCGATGTGACCATTTATTTTGCTAATTCCAATATCCATCCCAAGGCAGAATATCATAAGCGTGCTTATGTGACCCAAAAGTTTGTCAGTGATTTTAATGAGCGAACTGGCAATAACGTCCAATACCTAGAAGCTCCCTACGAACCCAATGAATACCGTAAACTGGTTCGAGGTTTGGAAGAAGAACCTGAAGGTGGCGATCGTTGTAAGGTTTGTTTTGATTATCGTTTGGATAAGACAGCGCAGGTGGCTATGGACTTAGGATTTGACTACTTTGGTTCGGCCCTAACTATCAGTCCCCACAAAAATTCACAAACCATCAATAGTATTGGGATTGATGTGCAGAAAATATATACTACTCATTATCTTCCGAGTGATTTTAAGAAAAATCAAGGCTACAAGCGTTCTGTAGAGATGTGTGAAGAGTACGATATTTATCGCCAGTGTTACTGTGGTTGTGTCTATGCAGCTCAAGCCCAGAATATCGACTTGGTGCAGGTCAAGAAGGATGCAACAGCCTTTATGGTAGATAAGGATGTCGAGAAAGATTATTCCCATATCAAGTTCACCGTTACAAAATTAGACATTTAAACAAAAACCTGCCTTAAGGCAGGTTTTTTGATTATAAAAAAACAAGGTCAGGATTTTGTTCCTGACCTTTGACAACTTTACCGATTCTTTAGTTCTACGTAGCGTTTGTACCAAATGTTGACATAGGCTTCTGAGAAGGGGCCTCGTTCGTTGTTGATCCAATCAACAAGAATCTTAACATGCTCTTTCAAAATATAGTCTAAATCATCAGGATAATTCATCTTGCGCTTGTGACGTTCATACTCTTCGACGTCCAAGAGGCGTTTTTCGCCATCTGTAAAAACTTTAACATCTAAATCATAGTCGATGTATTTTAAAGCTTCTTCGTCTAGATAATAAGGGCTAGCCATATTGCAATAGTAGGAAATCCCATTATCACGAATCATGGCGATGATATTAAACCAATATTTTTTGTGAAAGTAAACAATAGCCGGTTCTCGAGTCACCCAACGACGACCGTCACTTTCGGTAACAAGTGTGTGGTCGTTGACGCCGATAATAGCGTTCTCTGTTGTTTTTAGTACCATGGTGTCTCGCCAAGTACGGTGAAGACTCCCATCATGCTTATAACTTTGAATTGTAATAAAGTCGCCTTCTTTTGGAAGTTTCATAACTAACCAACTTTCTACAATTTATAAGTTTATCGTTTACTATTGTATCACATTTTTGTTTAAAGTTCTTAGTTTTTCATGAAAAAATTAAAGATATTCTCTGAGAGCGCTGGCTATATCCGAAAAATCGTAGCCTTTTCGTGCTAAAACTTGAGTCAAACGTTGTTTCAGTTCGTATCCTTCATACTTTCGTGAGTATTTCCGATATTGCTTATCCAACTCTTTAAAGATTAGTTCCTGAACGGTTTCTTCTTCGACCTGGTTATCTAGTTGATCAAAGGCTGTTTTAGCTTCCGAGTAGGAAAAACCTTTGTTGGTAAGATTTTGGATTATCTTATCTTGTAGAGCGCGAGCAGGCAATTTACCCTGATATTTTTTCAGTAGTTTTTCGGCTGTACGCTCTGCGACTTCCATCATGTTAAATTCTTGTAAGACGTCTTGGATAAGGGTCTTAGCAACTCCTTTTTGAGAAATTTTTTGTATGAGCATGTAGCTTCCCTTGTCACCAGATAGCTGATTGGAATTGATGATCGCATAGGCATACTGACGGTCATTGATCCAGTTGTCATCTTTGAGGGCTTGGATGACTTGTGGTATGATTTTCTCATCAATCTCATGTTTAACTAAATAGTCTCTGACTTCTTTTTCAGTACGGGCCTTGAAGGATAAGTGGTAGAGGGCCAGATTTTTTCCGTAGGAAAATTGTGCAAAGGTCTGGATTTCTGCAAACTCTTGAGGACTAATTTCCTTATCCTTGGTCAACATAAAGCGAACAATGGTATCCTCTGTAATGTAGCAGGTTTGGTCGCTATCAAGTTCTAGCAGATAGAGACGTTTTTTCTTTTCTAGTTTTGTGATTTTCATGGTTTTCCTTTTATCCAAACGCTTCAAAGGCAGCAACGAGTCGAAGTTTATGTACATCGACCTGTTCTCTCCCATAATAGTCAAGAAATAGTTCAGCGTATTTAGGGTCATGTAGGTTATAGTTGAGGGACCAAACTGCCCAAAAGAGATCGATATGTCGGTCACTGAAATCAGCTAAGCCAAGGTCAATAAAGCAAGAGAAGTGGTCAGCATCTTTTAGAATAAAGTTCGGTAGACAGGCATCCCCGTGAATAAAAGGCATCTGTCTTTAAAAGGTGTCCCTTGTTCTCGAATGAGCTGGAAGGCCTCTTCGCGACTGTTAATTTGGAATTGGGGTAGGAGGGCCTTGGCATAGAACTCCCCTTTTTCATAGTTTTTTAAGGCTCTGTCTTTATAGGCTTGTAAATGATTTTCTGATGGAAAATTTTTGCGGATAAAAGCTGTGAAGCTTTTTAAGAGCCTCTGCCATGGTTCGGCAGATTTTTTCTGGCTGATCTAAAAAAGCGAGAGTATCATGACCAATAGCCTCTTTAGTCAGGAGGTAGTCTTTATCTGTAGATAGATAGTGGATGACTGGAGTTCCTATTCCCTCTTGTTCAAACAAACTTGCAATTCTAGCTTCTCGCTCTAATCTTCCCTTTTGATCTATTTTCAAATAGTAACCTGAATCAAGATAGAGAACCCTTGCGCCTGAATGAGAAGAGCTGTCAGAAAGAGTTGCTCCCTCTATATAAGTTCGTAATTGCTCAGGAAAATCCAATGGGGAAAAATGAGATATCTTTGTATTCATGGTTTTATTGTAACATATTCTTAAACATTGAGAAACTACGTGGTATAATAGACTTATGAGTCTTAAAAGTCAAACAAAAAATTCCATTAAAAATCAAGCGTATGGGGATTAACGGGGAAGGTATCGGATTTTACCAGAAAACCCTTGTTTTTGTTCCAGGCGCCCTCAAGGGAGAAGATATCTATTGTCAGGTGACTTCTGTTAAGCGTAATTACGTTGAGGCCAAACTGCTTGAGGTCAATAAAAAATCTAAGTTTCGAGTGGTACCAGATTGCACCATTTATAATGAGTGTGGTGGCTGTCAAATCATGCATCTGCATTATGACAAGCAGCTGGAGTTCAAGACGGATCTTCTCCATCAAGCTCTGAAAAAATTTGCACCTGAAGGCTATGAAAACTTTGAGATTAGACCAACCATTGGTATGCAGGAACCAAAGTATTATCGAGCTAAACTACAATTCCAAACTCGAAAGTTTAAGGGGCAGGTCAAGGCAGGATTATATGCTCAAAATTCCCATTATTTGGTCGAGTTAAAAGACTGCCTAGTCCAAGACAAGGAAACGCAAGCTATTGCCAATCGCATTGCTGAACTCTTGACCTATCATCAAATTCCGATTACAGATGAACGGAAAATTCTGGGTGTTCGGACCATCATGGTTCGTCGCGCACGGAAAACTGGGCAAGTTCAGATTATCATTGTGACCAATCGTCAATTAAATCTGACTCAATTTGTGAAAGATTTAGTCAAGGATTATCCTGAAGTAGTGACTGTCGCAGTCAATACCAATACTGCTAAAACTAGTGAGATTTATGGGGACAAGACTGAGATTATTTGGGGACAGGATAGTATTCGTGAGGGTGTATTAGACTATGAGTTTTCTCTCTCACCACGAGCTTTTTACCAACTCAATCCCGAACAGACTGAAATTCTTTATAATGAAGCTGTGAAGGCCTTGGACGTAAATGAGAATGACCACCTGATTGATGCCTATTGTGGTGTTGGAACCATTGGTTTTGCCTTTGCCAAAAAAGTTAAAAGTCTGAGAGGGATGGATATTATTCCAGAAGCTATTGAGGATGCCAAAGAAAATGCCCAGCGCATGGGTTATACCAATACTCACTATGAGGCTGGAACTGCAGAAGAAATCATCCCTCGTTGGTACAAGGAAGGCTATCGTGCTGATGCCTTGATTGTAGACCCGCCTCGTACCGGTTTAGATGACAAACTCTTGGATACCATCGTTAAATACGCTCCTGAAAAGATGGTCTACATTTCCTGCAATGTATCTACCCTGGCGCGTGATTTAGTCCGCTTGGTTGAAGTCTATGACCTGCATTATATCCAGTCGGTTGATATGTTTCCGCACACGGCTAGGACAGAAGCAGTGGTTAAATTAACTAGGAGAAAGCCAGACTCTAAATAGAATTGACGACTGGAAAGTATTTGAAAAGAAGACTTCTAGTTACAGAGTAAGATTTGCAAGCTCCCTCTATTTATGATAAAATAAGTAGAAAATAAAATGAAAAAGAGGTATGTGAAATGTCACGTAAACCATTTATCGCTGGTAACTGGAAAATGAACAAAAACCCAGAAGAAGCAAAAGCATTCGTTGAAGCTGTAGCATCAAAACTTCCTTCATCAGACCTTGTTGAAGCTGGGGATTGCTGTACCTGCTCTTGACTTGACAACTGTTCTTGCTGCTGCTAAAGGTTCAAACCTTAAAGTTGCTGCTCAAAACTGCTACTTTGAAAATGCTGGTGCTTTCACTGGTGAAACTAGCCCACAAGTTTTGAAAGAAATCGGTACTGACTATGTTGTGATTGGTCACTCAGAGCGTCGTGACTACTTCCACGAAACAGATGAAGACATCAACAAAAAAGCAAAAGCAATCTTTGCTAACGGTATGCTTCCAATCATCTGTTGTGGTGAGTCTCTTGAAACTTACGAAGCAGGAAAAGCTGCTGAATTCGTAGGTGCTCAAGTTTCAGCTGCTCTTGCAGGATTGACTGCAGAACAAGTAGCTTCATCAGTTATCGCTTATGAGCCAATCTGGGCTATCGGTACTGGTAAATCAGCTTCACAAGACGATGCACAAAAAATGTGTAAAGTTGTTCGTGACGTTGTAGCAGCTGACTTTGGTCAAGAAGTAGCTGATAAAGTACGTGTTCAATACGGTGGTTCAGTTAAACCTGAAAATGTTGCAGAATACATGGCTTGTCCAGACGTTGACGGAGCTCTTGTTGGTGGTGCATCACTTGAGCCTGCAAGCTTCTTGGCATTGCTTGACTTTGTAAAATAAGCTTCAAATATCTGAGACAGACAGTTCCCTCCCTCGAGGTTAAGACTGCCTGTCTTCTTTTTACTAAAAAGGCGTGCGAAAGCACGCTCTTTTCTGCATTTTATACTCAATGAAAATCAAAGAGCAAACTAGGAAGCTAGCCGCAGGCTGTACTTGAGTACGGCAAGGTGAGGCTGACGTGGTTTGAATTTGATTTTCGAAGAGTATTAGAAGAAAAAGAAAGGAGAATCATGCTGTATATTTGGTCTTATCTCAAACGTTATCCCAAGTGGTTAGTGTTAGACTTCTTCGGAGCTATTTTCTTTGTGATTGTCAATCTTGGGCTACCGACTGTTCTTGCTCGCATGATTGACCAGGGGATTAATCAAGGTAATGAAGAAAAGCTCTATTTTTGGGCTATCGTCATGTTGGTTATTATCGTCTTGGGGACATTTGGGCGGGTTGTTCTATCCTATGCTGCTAGTAAACTGACCACCAATATGGTTAAAGATATGCGAAATGATGTCTATGCTAAGCTGCAAGAGTATTCTCATCACGAATATGAACAAATTGGTGTTTCTTCATTGGTGACTCGTATTACCAGTGATGCCTTTGTCCTTATGCAGTTTGCAGAGCAGACGCTTAAGTTGGGTGTTATCACTCCCATGATGATGCTGTCGAGTATTCTCATGATTTTCTTAACTAGTCCCTCACTAGCCTGGATTGTCGCTTTTTCCGTTCCTTTCCTAGCTGTAGTAGTCCTTTATGTGGCGGTCAAAACGCGCCCCTTATCTGAAAAACAACAGAAAACACTGGACAAGATAAACCAATATGTCCGTGAAAATTTGATGGGCTTGCGAGTGATTCGTGCCTTTGCTCGAGAAGACTTCCAAGAAAACCGTTTCGAAGAGAAAAATGCGATCTATGCGGATAATTCAAATCGTTTGTTCAAATTGACTGGTTTGACAGAGCCGCTTTTTGTGCAAATCATTATTGCCATGATTGTAGCTATCGTTTGGTTTGCTCTTGATCCTCTCAAAGCATGGGAAGTTTGCAGATTGGGGATTTGGTAGCCTTTCATCGAGTATAGTTTCCACGCTCTCTTGTCCTTCCTTTTCTTGTCAAACCTTTTTACCATGTACCCTAGAACGGCTGTATCTAGTGAACGTTTGAAGGAAATCATGGATATGCCTATTTCCATTGATCCAAATGAGGACGGAATTCAAGAAACAGAAACCCATGGTTATCTAGAATTTGATAATGTGACCTTTGCCTATCCTGGGGAAACAGAAAGCTCCTGTTTTGCATAACATTTCCTTTACTGCTAAACCGGGAGAAACCATTGCTTTTATCGGCTCAACTGGTTCAGGTAAGTCTACTCTGGTTCAATTGATTCCTCGTTTCTACGATGTTACGCTAGGGAAAATTAAGGTCGATGGTGTTGATGTCCGGGATTACCGTCTCAAATCACTCCGCCAGAAGATTGGTTTTATTCCCCAAAAGGCCTTGCTCTTTACTGGGACTATCGCAGACAATCTCCGTTACGGGAAAGAGGATGCCAGTCATGAGGACTTGCACCAAGCAGCTGATGTAGCCCAAGCCAAAGACTTTATCGAAAGTCGAGAAGAAGGTTTTGCAACTCATCTGGCTGAAGGGGGAAGCAACCTATCAGGTGGTCAGAAACAACGCTTGTCGATTGCCCGCGCAGTCATCAAGGGTCCAGATATCTACATTTTTGATGATTCTTTCTCAGCCTTGGACTACCGTACAGATGCTATCTTGCGCCGTCGTCTCAAGGAAGTGACGCAAGATGCTACGGTATTGATTGTTGCGCAACGTGTTGGAACTATCATGGATGCTGACCAGATTATTGTCCTTGATAAAGGCGAAATTGTTGGTCGTGGCCGTCATGAGGAATTGATGGAAACCAATGACATCTATCGAGAAATTGCTGAGTCGCAGTTGAAAAATGCGTCTCTGACAGAAGAATAGGAGGTAAAGGATGAAACAACAATCTAGTCTAGCTCGTCTATGGAGCTATTTAAAAGCCTACCGTTTCTCTGTTTTCTTTGCAGTCTTCTTGAAAATAGTCAGCGTCATTATGAGTGTTATCGAGCCTTTCGTATTGGGACTTGCTATCACTGAGTTAACCAGCAACCTCCTTGCCATGGCAAATGGTGTTGCAGGAGCAGGGATTAATACCAGCTATATCGCAGTGATTCTGGTGATCTATCTCTTGCGTGGTCTTTTTTATGAGTTGGGTTCTTACTACTCAAACTATTTCATGACCAATGCTGTCCAGTCCATGATACAGGATTTGCGAAATGAAATGAGCGAAAAAATCAACCGCATCCCTGTGTCTTACTTTGATAAGCACCAGTTTGGGGATTTGCTAGGACGTTTTACTAGCGATGTAGAGACCGTATCTAATGCACTCCAACAATCCTTCTTACAGATTGTTAATGCAGTCTTTACCATTCTTTTTGTTATGGGAATGGTCCTCTATCTCAATCTTCAGTTGGCTATCATTGTTATCTTGTCGATTCCAGTGACTTATTTTGGAGCTAAAACGATTCTAAATCGATCGCAGCCATACTTTAAACAACAGGCAGCAATCCTGGGACGCATGAATGGTTTTGTGCAAGAAAACTTGACAGGTTTTCAATGTTTTAAAACTTTTCGGACGTGAAGAAAACTCGCAGCAGGAATTTGCAGCTATTACAGATGAATTGCAACAAGTCGGATTCAAGGCTAGCTTTATTTCAGGTTTGATGATGCCTGCCCTTCACATCGTGTCTGATTTAACTTACTTAATTGTAGCTGTCTTAGGTGGATTGCAGGTTATTGCAGGACGCTTGACGATTGGTAATATGCAAGCTTTCGTTCAGTATGTGTGGCAAGTCAGCCAGCCAATCCAAAATATCACTCAGTTAGCTGGGCAAATGCAAAGTGCTAAGTCTTCGCTTGATCGTGTCTTTCGAAGTTTTAGATGAACAGGAAGAAGTCCAAACTGCTGAAGTAAAAGAACTGGCACCATTGACAGGTCAAGTTAGTTTCAAAAATGTCGATTTCAAGTATGTGGAAAACAAACCATTGATTCGTAATTTCAACCTAAATGTTGAACCTGGAGAGATGGTAGCTATCGTTGGACCTACTGGAGCAGGGAAAACAACCTTGATTAACCTTCTCATGCGTTTTTACGATGTGACAGCTGGAGCCATTTTAGTGGATGGCCAAGATATTCGTGACCTGTCTCGTCAGGACTATCGTCGCCAGTTTGGGATGGTCCTACAGGATGCCTGGCTCTATGAAGGCAGTATCAAGGAAAATCTTCGCTTTGGAAATCTTGAGGCAACAGATGAAGAAATCGTTGAAGCTGCTAAGGCTGCCAATGTTGACCACTTTTATCCGTACTCTTCCTGGTGGCTATAACATGGAAATGAACCAAGAGTCAAGTAATATTTCTCTTGGGCAAAAACAGTTGTTAACCATTGCGCGTGCTCTCTTGGCGGATCCTAAAATCTTAATTTTGGACGAAGCGACCTCATCAGTCGATACTCGTTTAGAACTCTTGATTCAAAAGGCTATGAAACGTTTGATGAAGGGAGAACAAGCTTTTGTCATTGCCCATCGACTTTCGACTATTCAGGAAGCTGACAAAATTTTGGTGCTGAAAGATGGGCAGATTATCGAACAAGGGAAATCATGAAAGTCTCTAACTGCAAAAGGTTTCTATTATGATCTTTATCAAAGTCAATTTTCTAGTAAAAACAGAGAAAATAGCTAGGATAAATAGTCACTCATTTTCTTAAATTATCAGTCAATTACAACTTTTTTAATATGAGTTAATTTCCTTGCTTTTGTCTACTTGGAGTAGTATACTGAGGTAGTAATCAATAAAGATGGTTACAAAAAATAATAATGAGGTGAGAAAAATGGTAGAATTGAAAAAAGAAGCAGTAAAAGATGTAGCAACATTATCTAAACCAGCGGCAGAAGCGCTAGTAAATACAAAGGAAGTTTTGAATCAAGCCGTAGCTGACTTGTACGTAGCACATATCGCTCTTCATCAAGTACACTGGTACATGCGTGGACGTGGATTCATGGTATGGCATCCTAAGATGGATGAATACATGGATAGTCTTGATGGTTACCTTGATGAAATCAGCGAACGCTTGATTACACTTGGTGGCAAACCATACTCTACTTTGACAGAATTCCTTCAACACAGTGAAATCGAAGAAGGAGTTGGAGAATTCCGTAACGTAGAAGAAAGTTTGGAACGTGTCCTTGAAATTTATCGTTACCTCATCACTCTTTTCCAAAAAGCTTTGGATGTAACAGATGAAGAAGGTGATGATGTAACCAATGATATCTTCGTTGGTGCTAAGGCTGACCTTGAAAAAACAGTCTGGATGCTTGCAGCAGAATTAGGACAAGCACCTGGTTTGTAAGATACTTTATTTTTCTAAAAAAATCCGTAGAAAGTTTTCTACGGATTTTTTCTATTCAGGAGGGCATTCCAAAACAGTCTTTTTTGAAGATTTTTGATAAAATAGAACTATCAATGAAAAGGATGAAAGCATGACAAAGAAAAATCGTAGCCATTTGGGCTCAAGATGAAAAGGGTGTAATCGGAAAAGAGGATCGCTTGCCATGGCATTTGCCAGCAGAGTTAAAACATTTTAAAGAAACAACCTTGAATCATGCCATTTTAATGGGACGTGTAACCTTTGATGGAATGGGGACGACGTTTGCTTCCAGGACGTGAGACCTTGATTTTGACGCGCAATCCCGAAGAGTCAATTGAGGGGGCTCTGGTTTTCCAAAATGTTGAGGATGTTTTAGACTGGTATCATCATCAGGATAAGAATCTCTATATCATTGGTGGCAAACAGATTTTTCAGCTTTTTGAACCTTATCTCGATGAGATTATTGTGACACAAATTCATGCTCAAGTTGAAGGGGATACCTATTTCCCAGAAGATTTTGACTTGACTGTTTTTGAGACTGTTGCAAGCAAATCTTATTCCAAAGATGAGAAAAATGCCTATGATTTTACCATCGAATATAGAAAGAGAAAGGAAGTCTAATGGAGCGCAGTATTTTTGGATTTTTTACAGCTCTTTTGTGTGCTGTCTGTCTTGTAGCTGGAACACACGCTTTTCGTAAAAAGCGCTTTGGACTTGCTACTCTGCTTTGGCTTAATGCTTTTACAAACTTGGTGAATAGCATTCATGCTTTTTATATGACCTTATTTTAGATAGAATGAATAGTTAGAACGGAAGGGAATCATGCTCTACAAATAGGAAAAATGATATGATGGTTTATTGCTCATTTTGTGGCAAAAGCCAAGAAGAAGTTAAAAAAATAATTGCTGGGAACAATGCCTTTATCTGTAATGAATGTGTGGAGTTGGCTCAGGAAATTATTCGTGAGGAGTTGGCTGAGGAAGTTTTGGCGGACTTGTCTGAGGTACCAAAACCAATCGAACTCCTAAACATTTTGAACCACTATGTGATTGGTCAAGATCGTGCCAAACGTGCTCTGGCAGTGGCTGTATATAACCACTACAAACGCATCAATTTCCATGACACTCGTGAAGATAGTGAAGATGTGGATTTGCAAAAGTCAAACATTCTAATGATTGGCCCAACTGGATCAGGGAAGACTTTCCTTGCTCAAACTCTTGCTAGAAGTTTGAATGTACCATTTGCTATTGCAGATGCAACAGCTCTTACTGAGGCTGGTTATGTCGGTGAGGACGTTGAAAATATCCTCCTCAAACTCTTGCAGGCAGCTGACTTTAACATCGAACGTGCAGAACGTGGAATTATCTACGTCGACGAAATCGACAAGATTGCTAAGAAGAGCGAGAACGTGTCTATCACACGTGATGTTTCTGGTGAAGGTGTGCAACAAGCCCTCCTCAAGATTATCGAGGGAACTGTAGCTAGCGTGCCACCTCAAGGTGGACGCAAACATCCACAACAAGAAATGATTCAAGTAGATACCAAGAATATCCTCTTCATCGTGGGTGGTGCCTTCGATGGAATCGAAGAAATTGTCAAACAGCGTCTTGGTGAAAAAGTTATTGGTTTCGGACAAAATAACAAGGCCATTGACGAAAACAGCTCTTACATGCAAGAAATCATCGCAGAAGATATTCAAAAATTCGGTATTATTCCTGAGTTGATTGGACGCTTGCCTGTCTTTGCAGCCTTGGAGCAGTTGACTGTAGATGACTTGGTTCGCATCTTGAAGGAACCAAGAAATGCCTTGGTTAAACAATACCAGACCTTGCTTTCTTATGATGATGTAGAGCTTGAATTTGACGATGAAGCCCTCCAGGAAATTGCCAATAAAGCCATCGAACGTAAAACTGGTGCGCGTGGACTTCGTTCAATCATCGAAGAAACCATGCTAGACGTTATGTTTGAAGTTCCAAGTCAAGAAAATGTGAAAACAGTTCGTATCACAAAAGAAGCAGTTGACGGAACAGCTAAACCAATCCTAGAGACAGCCTAGAGGTGACTATGGAAATCAATACACACAATGCTGAGATTTTGCTGAGTGCAGCCAACAAGTCCCACTATCCGCAGGATGAACTTCCTGAGATTGCTCTTGCAGGTCGCTCAAATGTTGGGAAGTCAAGCTTTATCAACACCATGCTTAATCGTAAGAATCTAGCTCGTACTTCTGGGAAACCAGGAAAAACACAACTACTCAATTTCTTTAATATTGATGATAAGATGCGTTTTGTGGATGTACCTGGTTATGGTTATGCCCGTGTTTCCAAAAAGGAACGTGAAAAATGGGGTCGTATGATTGAGGAGTACTTGACCACTCGTGAAAATCTTCGAGCAGTTGTCAGTCTCGTTGACCTTCGTCATGATCCGTCAGCAGATGATGTACAGATGTACGAATTTCTTAAGTATTATGAGATTCCTGTCATCATTGTGGCGACCAAGGCAGACAAGATTCCGCGTGGGAAATGGAACAAGCACGAATCAGCTATTAAAAAGAAATTAAACTTTGATCCAAGTGATGATTTTATCCTCTTTTCATCCGTGACAAAAGCAGGAATGGACCAAGCTTGGGATGCTATTTTAGAAAAATTGTGAGGAATACAGATGGCAAAAACAATTCATACAGATAAAGCTCCAAAGGCAATCGGACCTTACGTTCAAGGAAAAATCGTTGGCAACCTTTTGTTTGCTAGCGGTCAAGTTCCTCTATCTCCTGAAACTGGAGAAATCGTAGGAGAAACGATTCAAGAACAGACAGAACAAGTTTTGAAAAACATTGGAGCTATTTTATCAGAAGCGGGAACAGATTTTGACCATGTGGTGAAAACAACTTGCTTCTTAAGCGATATGAACGACTTTGTACCTTTTAATGAGGTTTACCAAACAGCCTTTAACAAGGAGTTTCCAGCTCGTTCAGCTGTGGAAGTAGCTCGTCTTCCTCGCGATGTAAAAGTCGAAATTGAAGTCATCGCAGAGATTGGATAAGCGAGTTGAAGTTTGGTTCTTCCAAACTTCTTTTGATATAAGGAGACAATGATGACAATGAAACAACTTCACCTGGTGATTGTGACAGGTATGAGTGGCGCAGGAAAAACTGTAGCCATTCAATCTTTTGAAGATTTAGGATATTTTACCATCGATAATATGCCACCTGCCCTCTTGCCAAAGTTTTTACAGTTGGTAGAGACCAAGGATGATGACCACAAGTTAGCCCTAGTGGTGGACATGCGTAGTCGTTCGTTCTTTTCAGAGATTCAGGCAGTCTTGGATGAATTGGAAAATCAAGATGACTTGGATTTCAAAATCCTCTTTTTGGATGCGGCTGATAAGGAATTGGTGGCGCGCTATAAGGAAACCAGAAGAAGCCATCCTCTTGCGGCAGACGGTCGTATCTTAGATGGAATCAAGTTGGAACGAGAGCTCTTGGCTCCTTTGAAAATCATGAGTCAAAACGTGGTTGACACAACAGAGTTAACACCTCGTGAACTCCGTAAGACCATTGCAGAGCAATTTTCAGATCAAGAACAGGCTCAGTCTTTTCGTATTGAGGTCATGTCTTTTGGCTTTAAATACGGTATTCCCATTGATGCTGACTTAGTTTTTGATGTCCGTTTCCTCCCAAATCCCTACTATCTACCAGAACTTCGAAATCAGACAGGTGAAGATCAAGCTGTTTACGACTATGTCATGAAACATGAGGAATCCGAAGACTTTTACCGCCATTTGCTAGCCTTGATTGAACCAATTCTTCCAGGCTATAAAAAAGAGGGCAAATCTGTCTTAACCATTGCAATTGGTTGTACTGGTGGTCAACACCGAAGTGTGGCTTTTGCCAAGCGTTTAGCAAATGATTTGTCTAAGAATTGGCCTGTAAATGAAAGTCATCGTGATAAAGATCGAAGAAAGGAAACGGTAAACCGTTCATGAGAAAACCAAAAATTACGGTGATTGGTGGAGGAACCGGAATCCCTGTTATTTTAAATAGTTTAAGGGAAAAGGATGTGGAAATTGCAGCAATTGTAACTGTTGCTGATGATGGAGGTTCTTCAGGGGAACTTCGTAAAAATATCCAACAATTGACACCTCCAGGGGATCTTCGCAATGTTCTTGTTGCCATGTCGGATATGCCAAAATTCTATGAGAAAGTCTTTCAATATCGTTTTTCTGAGGGGGCAGGTGCCTTTGCCGGTCATCCATTAGGAAACATTATCATAGCTGGCTTATCTGAAATGCAGGGCTCAACCTATAACGCCATGCAATTGCTGAGTAAATTTTTCCATACTACAGGGAAGATTTTCCCATCAAGTGACCATCCTTTGACACTCCATGCCGTCTTTCAAGATGGAACAGAAGTAGCTGGAGAAAGTCACATTGCAGACCATCCAGGTATGATTGACCATGTTTATGTCACCAACACTCTAGATGATGAAAAACCGCAGGCTAGCCGTCGAGTGGTGAATACCATTCTTGAGAGTGATATGATTGTCTTGGGCCCAGGCTCCCTCTTTACTTCGATTTTGCCTAATATCGTCATTGAAGAAATCGGTCAGGCTCTTCTGGAAACCAAGGCTGAAATTGCCTATGTCTGTAATATTATGACTCAACGTGGAGAAACGGAGCATTTCTCAGATAGTGATCACGTAGAAGTCTTGCATCGTCATTTGGGCCGTCCATTTATTGATACTGTCCTTGTTAACATCGAAAAGGTTCCGAGGGACTATATGGACACCAACCGTTTTGATGAGTATTTGGTGCAGGTTGAGCATGATTTTGAAGGTTTGCGTCAGCAAGTCCCACGTGTCATTTCATCCAACTTTCTACGCTTGGAAAATGGGGGTGCCTTCCACGATGGTGATTTAATCGTAGATGAGCTCATGCGCATCATACAGGTGAGAAAATGAGCTTCACAGTAGCAGTAAAAGAAGAAATTTTAAGTCAGCATCACCTGAGTCGTCATGAATTATCAGCCATTATCAAGATGTCTGGTAGTATTGGTTTATCGAGTTCTGGCTTGACCTTGTCCGTCATTACAGAAAATGCTAAGTTGGCTCGTCATCTCTATGAATCTTTTTTGCACTTCTATGAGATTAAATCAGAAATTCGTCACCATCAGAGGAGTAATCTTCGTAAAAATCGAGTCTATACTGTTTTTACGGATGAGCGAGTCCAAGAACTTTTCAGTGATTTACGCTTTGGCAGATTCATTCTTTGGTCTGGAGACAGGGATTGATCCAGAGATTTTAGGAGATGAAGAAGCTGGACGTGCCTATCTCTGTGGAGCCTTTTTGGCAAATGGGAGTATTCGGGATCCAGAGTCAGGCAAGTATCAGCTAGAAATCAGTTCAGTCTATCTGGACCATGCCCAAGGGATTGCTTCGCTTCTTCAGCAGTTCTTGTTAGATGCCAAAGGTTATCGAACGAAAAAAGGGGGCAGTGACCTATCTTCAACGAGCTGAAGATATTATGGATTTCCTGATTTTAGTGGGAGCCATGGAGGCGAGAGATACTTTTGAAGGTGTCAAGATTCTCCGAGAAACTCGGAATGATCTCAATCGTGCTAATAATGCAGAGACAGCTAATATCGCTCGTACGGTTTCAGCAAGCATGAAAACCATCAACAATATCAGTAAAATCAAAGATAGAATTGGTTTGGATAATCTTCCAGCAGATTTGCAGGAAGTCGCCCATCTGCGGATTCAGCACCCTGATTACTCTATCCAGCAGTTGGCAGATAGTCTGACAAATCCCACTCACCAAGAGTGGTGTAAATCATCGCCTGAGAAAGATCAACAAAATTGCAGAGGAATTATAAAACCACGAACCCTAGGATTCGTGGTTCTTTTCTTATAAACTTGTTGAGTGTTTTGGTTGAACTTTTTGTTCTGGGTCAATGTAGTTAATGGCATTGTTGACAGCAGTTGGTGCTTCCCCAAGACCTGTCGCAATCAAGTCAATCTTACCTTCGTAGTAGCAGCAGTCTCCAATTGCGTAAATTCCAGCTTGGCTGGATTCTTGCTTGCTGTTTACGATAATCTTGTGGCGGTTAAGGTCTAATCCCCAATTTTTAAGATTACCGACAGAAGATTTAAAACCATAGTTGACAAAGAGATGATCTAGTTCAAGGTTTTCGGTCTCATCGGATTTGACTTTTGTGATTTCAAGCTTGTCAAGAGTTTTTCCATCTCCAAGAAGTTGACTTGGCACAAATGGTGTTTTGATAGTCACAGAAGACTTTTGCAAGGCTTGGACGCTATGCTCAAGAGCACGGAAGTTATCGCGACGGTGGACAAGTGTTGTTGGAGCAATCTTTTCAAAAGCTAGTGCCCAGTCCACAGCTGAGTCACCACCACCGAGGATGGTTACCTTCTTGCCAGCATATTGTTGAATATTAGAAACGTGGTAGTGGATATTGTCATAGCCTTCCACGCCTTCTAATTCTAGTGGACGAGGTTTAAAGGCACCACCCCCCATAGCGATAATGACCGTTTTAGTCAGGTGACTTCCTTTATTGGTAGTAATAGTAAAATAGTTCGCGTTTTTTACTATATCTAGGACAGTTTCATTGAGGTGAACAGGGGTATCAAAACCTTCTAATTGTTCTAACAAGCGACTAGTCAATTCTTCGCCAGTAAGATTTGGAAAACCTGGGACATCAAGAATTTGTTTTTCAGGATAAAGGATGGCAGGTTGCCCCCCTAGTTGAGGAAGAGAGTCGATGATTTGGACCTTGGCCTGGCGCAGATGAGAATAGAAGGCTGCGAAGAGACCGACAGGACCACCTCCTACAATGGTAATATCAAATAATTCAGACATGATTTCTCCTTAATAATTTCTATTTTCTTATTCTATCATATTTTCTGCTAAATTGTGATAAAATACTTAAAGCCCTTGATATAGCTATTTCTTGGACAGTATAGATTGTAATTTGTGGACTTTTTTAGGAACTTTTTAAATTTTCGAGGACTTTTTCAAAAATAGAAACAGTCCTTTTTTTGCTATCTTTTGATAAGTGACTGTATGTGTCCATGGTCATCGAAATTTTAGAATGGCCTAGTCTTGTTTGAATTTCTTTATATCCTACACCAGCATTCAGCAAAATACTAGCATGTGTGTGGCGAAAAGCATGAAAACTAACACTAGGACAACCAGCACCTTGTAAATGCTTTTCAAGTCTAAAACGGAGTCCACCAGCTTCTCTGTATTCATCAAAGGTATTAGGAAACACTTTTTCAAAAGTCATGCCTATTTCTCTCCCTAATTGCGATTGTCGGGTTTTATAAAGGCGAAGCATTAGTACTGTTTTATTATCTAGGTCAATTACTCTCAGACTTGATTTTGTCTTAGGGCTTGTAATTTCTTTTGTCATGGTTAGAGTTTTAGTAACTTCTAATGTTCCATCTTGTAAGTCGATATCAGACCATTCCAGGGCTAGACATTCACGGATACGCAAACCAGTTGCTAAAAGAGTCTTATAAAGTACCGTATCATAGAAATTTTTGTAAGTGTTAGGCAGCTGATCCAGGTACGTTAAGAATTTCTTTAAATTCTCATCATCAAGATATTTCAATTTCTTTCTTCTTTTGGTTTGCATCGTGGCACAATGACATCACTAGCTGGATTTGTAGAAATGACTTGTAATGAGACGGCATAAGACATGATACGCTTGTTTAAAGCGTGTAGGTGGTTGTATTGTTGATACCCTTTGCCTAGTTGATTGTAATCTTTAGCCCATTGGTTTACCTGGTGCTGAACGATAGCAGGGGTTATTCTATCAAGTTTGTACTCTCCGAAAGCTGGTAGTAAGTACTTTCTGATGTTAGTTTTAGTTCCTACTAGGGTGCTATGTTTGACTGTATGGCAGTAATTGTCTAGCCAAAGATCTGTTAATTCTTGATATGTGGTAACTTTAACTACTTTTGTGACAGTTGAACCGTTTTTTTCAAACTCTGCTTTGGTTTGTATAGTCTTTGCTTTTATTTCCTTCTTCGTTCGTGCTGATATGGTCGTCTTGACCTTCTTACCAGTGATTGAATCTATACCTAGATAGATGCTTGATCGATATACTATTGATCCATCTTTTTTTGTATATTGTGTAATTTTCATGGTTTTAACTCCTTTTCCATCAGCAGGCAAGCAATTAGAAAAGGTTTTGAGTTTATACCATGCGAGGGGCTACGAGAAACCCCTTATTTTCGATTTTAAGCAGTCAGACGGTAAATTGTACCAGAATAGAAAACAAGGCGAATATGGGGCTTATATGAGATTTTAAGAAAGTCTCTATATTGCAAGAGTTTTATTTAGAAAAATAAAAAGGAAGTAACAACTAAGCTACTTCCCTGGAGCGCTGAGGCTCAAAGTTTAAAAAACATGAGGGTAAACCTCTAAGTAACTTAATTATAGATTAAAGTCTAATAGATGTCAATCAGCAGGCAAGCAATTAGAAATGGTTTCATTGATTAAACCTCAAAATAATGCACAAAAGGAGCTTCGTTAAAAGCCCCTTTTGGTAGGTCACTACTGCAACCATTCATTAAGATTAAATAAATTATAATCCATTTGGAGCTATATGTAAACAAACTAGCGAATAAGTTCGCCTTTTTTCGTCCTAAAACTGTCCCTTCCGTGTTGTTTCGTAGTCTAGTGATTCTCCTTTCTATTTGTCAATTTTGCCGTTTTTTGCACTTTAGTCTGTAAAATCGGCTTTCTATTCTTCAATTTCCCCTGTTTTTGCAAAATAGACCATGAAAAGATGGTTGCTATTGGCGAATATGGGGGATTTTTATAGAATCTTCTCAAAAACCATTGTGGCTTGGATACGGTCGCCACCGCCTAATCCTTTGCTTCCACCATTGGCGGTTGTGATGGTATGCAGGCGATAACCTTTTGAAGCTTGTTTATTGATAACATCTTCTAATTCTGTAAGGTTTCCTGATCCAGTTCCGAAAAACTTTTCTTTCAAAGTTACCTGAAGGACAACGTAGTGTAGTCCATTTACTCCAGATGCGGTAGAAAAACTACCTTCTTGTTTTACAGTGTCAAAAAATCCCATGGGGGTTACTCCTTTTCTTTGTCTCTCTCAGATAGTTTTTGAACTAAATCAAAAGCTATTTTTTTATCATAGTCATTTAAAGAAATATAGTTGATTAAAATATCTGCAAAATTTGTATTGTTCTCTTTATCAGCATTTATTAGTTCTTCAATTGTAAACATATACGATGGGATATGATTAAGCAATCCTTTTCCAAAATTGTTATACTTTTACAGGATTATTTATATGTTCTTCAACGTTTTTTTGTACGCTGAACTAAGTTCATTTATTTTTTTCAATATCTATATCATTAAGTAATTTTTTTAAATTCGTTACTTTGGATTATTTTTTTAAAAATATTTTTGTTCATCTTCATGTCCCAATAAGTGGCCAACACTTACCCCAAAGTGGTTAGCGAGTAGCTGGGCTTTATCTGGTTTGATAGTATGTTTATTATTTTCCCAATTAGATATCACCATTTTGGATATTGGTTTTTCGTTTTCTTTTAGTTCTTTATTTATTATTTGAGCTAATTCATCTTGAGTTATTCCCTCTTTGGTTCTTAGAATCTTTAGCCTATTTTTTATTGTTGACATTTTATCACCTCAGTTAAATTATAACCGCTAAAAAAACTTTTGTAAAGTTTTTATTTATTTTCTCTTGACAAGTAAAGAAAAACGTTATATACTTGGTCTAAGTAAAGATAAACTTTACAAATAAGAAAGGAGGGAACTGTATTGCTTATCACCTCAACACAAGCAAAAGCAATTCGCCGAAAGCAAGCGGACAAGAATTTGACTGCTAAAAGAGCCAGCGAGGAAATTGGCGTGAATCCAATTACTTACAGGAAAATCCGAGACGGAGGCGAAGTCAAGCCGATCATTTACCAAAAAGCCATGGAATGGCTTGCTGAAGATTACTAGAAAGGGGCATAAGACAGAGTCTAGAAATATTTTGCTTGCTACCTATGGCAGTATCAAGGGTTTGTAGGGGTTTATTCTCTCCTAAATTTTCCCTACCTCAATGATTTACTTTGATACTGTTTTAGGTGGCAAGCACGAGCAACAAGAAGAAAGGAGCGAACCAATGGAATTAGTTTATATGGACGGCAAGAAAGAGCCGTATACATTGAGCAGTATCGTTGCAGAATGTGCTGAAATTAAGCACAGACATTTAAAGATTTTGCTGAATAAGCACCGAGAGGACTTTGAAAGCTTCGGAAAGGTGCAATTTAAAATTTCACCTTCAGAGAGTGGGCAAAATGTACGGGATTATATTTTGAACGAGCAACAAGCAACATTGCTGATCACTTACTTACGAAATACAGAACCCGTAAAAGAGTTTAAGAAGAACCTAGTCAAAGCCTTCTTTGAAATGCGTGATGAACTTTCTAAACGCTATCTTCAAAGAGAACTGGAAAAACCAAAGCGTAAAAGCTTAACCGAAGCTATCCAAGCATGGGAGAAAGCACCTAAGCACGCCTATAGTACTCTTACAAACTTACTACTAAAGGGAGTGACAGGGAAGAATAAAACGCAACTCATGAAGGAGCGAGAAAGTAAGAACGGTATTGATGGCTTGACAAGTGTAGAACTAACAAACTACCAACGTTTGGAAGATATGGCAATAGCTATGATTAACTTGAATAGGGGGTATTCAGAAATTAAAGAATTAATTTTTAAAGTATAGGAGTATAGAAAATGGAAAATGATTTTAAGACAGTTACAAATGCCAAGGGGTTAGAAATTCCTAAGTATCCCAAGGATTTTAAAAAGCTAGTTGAGAAAGACAGACAACTAGCCGAATATCTTTGTATGAACTACGAGGATTTGGAGAGCGAAGACCTGGGCGCATTTCTTGAAACAGTAGAACAGGGAATCAGTTGGATTCTAGATCTTATCGAAAGTAAAGACTTGCTTTATAAACCAAAGTCAGGTAGTAATCATGCAAAAAGAAAATAAAAAAATCACTTGCTCAAATTTTAGACGAGGCGAGCAAGCGACAAGATTAAGGATATAGAAATTTTTTCTATGCTCTGATTATAGCAAAAAATATCTATTATATCAAATATCTAAAGAAAAACCGAAGAGCAGGCAAGCAATTAGAAAAGGTTTTGAAATCAAGCGCTGACAGGGTGGTTCTAAGGCCTTGTTTAGCTGAAAGATGGGTAATTACTCACGAAACACCGCTACAAGCTTTCGCCAACTTGGGGCAACTGCCCAGCGTTTGGAGTGGTGAAATTATCCTGTATAAGAAACAATCATTTAAAGCCCATCAAGGCAATCACACAAACAAAGAAACAGAGGTAAAAACATGGATACATACTTTAAAGATTTTGAAACAGAGTTAGGACTTGTAGAAGAAAAGCTAGATATTTTATCAGAGTGGCATTTATCAAAGAAACACCATGGAGCAACAGAGATTGCTGAAGATTGTAGATCAGCAATTAGTCAGTTATGGATTCAGTTTTACAAATTATCTGAAGTATATAAACAGCAAGAGGCAAGTCATGAGGATTTCTTTAATAGCAATGTCGAGAATTTGCTTGGGGAATTAAAAAAATATGACGACGAATGCACAGAAATACATGGCAAAGCCCCTAACTGGTTGCTATTCAGTTTCTTAGATCAAGCAATAAAAGAAAACAATTTAAGTAATGGAATCGTTCACGCAACTGCTTCAACCTGGACGTATTTACGTAGTTTAGTAGCTACTGATCTACGAAAAAGGGGGCTATTGAAATGAATGAACTAGATTTAACCAATACACAGGCGGTTATTTTCATGATGCTATTGATTAGTTTGCTGCTTTATCTAAATCATCGAGACCGTCAAAAAAGCGCCCAAATTGAGCTAGAAAGCACACAGGCGATAGAGAAACACCTAGCGAGGAATTAAGCCCTGATTATGGGCGATATATTCAACTTGCAGGTTTTAATAAACAAGGAGATATCAAATGACTTATAGAGTACATTTATATACTAAAGAGAAATTAGATGAGCAAGGCTTAACAAAAGAGGCTTTTATAGTTAAGCGTATAGAGAACATAGAAAATCTATCAGCAATTTTCGGAGTATTAGATAATCAACTTTCGGATACAAACTTAAGACATAAAGTTTGTAAAACTATTGAGATGATTTTAAATGATCAGGAAGATATGTTATTTAGGGTATTAAGCGACCAAATAACCTTCCGAACCCATAAATCAGCCTAGAAAATGAGGAATAGAATGAATTTAACACTGAAAGGGGTGGAAGGATATGTTTAGTTTGAGTAAAGAAAGCGAACACGATTTAACAGACAAAATAAGTACAGTAATTGAAAACTACCTAGCAGTCCGAGAAAGACCGAAACCACGACTAACTGGTTTAATATCAGCACAAGAAGCTATGGACGAGTTAGATATAAAATATAAAACCTTACAAAAGTGGGAAGGTGCAGGACTAAGACGTTACCAACCACCACTAGAAGATACTAGAAAAGTCTATTACAAAGTTACGGATATTTTAAAGTTTTTGGGGGTAGATGATGGCAAAGACTAAAATATATTTTTGGTTAAAAGTTGATAAGAAGTTTTTTGATAATCTTTTTATTAAACGACTTAAAAATATGCCTGGTGGCTACACTATGACAGTGATTTATATCCGTCTTATGTTGGAAAGTTTAGAAGATGATTGTATTTTGTACTATGAGGGGTATTTTGATAATTTGGTACAGGAATTAGCTTTAAAACTGGATGTTTCTGAAGATGATATCAATATGACGGTTGCATATTTTACAAAATGTGGACTGATTCAGATAGACGATGATGGACATGCTACATTATCGCAAGCAAAAGCCATGGTTGAGAGTGAAACAAACTGGGCAAAATACAAGCGAGAACAAAGAAAAAATAGTCAAGATTTACCAAAATTGGAGAATGTCCAAAATAAAAAGACTATTTCCAACTCATGTCCAACAGAGATAGAGAAAGAGAATAGAGTTAATAGTAAGAGTAATAATTTATATTTAGATAATATATTGTCGGGAAATCCCGACTTCACTTTTCCTACTTGGCTTGAAGAAACAGCTATAAAAGATTTAGAGAAAACAAAACATAAAGAACTTTGGATTCCTATTGCTTATCTGAATCAAGTAGCTAATAAGCGGTATAAGTTTGTTGATAAGACAAAAAGGCTTTTACTAGCACGATTCAAAGAAGGCTATACACTTGAAGATTTTAAACAGGTGATAGATATTAAAACGGCAGAATGGAAGGATAGTCCTGAGTTCTTTAAATATTTAAGACCTGAAACACTATTCGGTTCTAAGTTTGATAGTTATTTAAATCAAAAACCTAAAACCATAAAAGGGAAGTCCGAAGATAACTTCCCAGACCTACCATTTTAGGAGTTGCACAGATGAAGGAACAATTTAAAGAATTTAATAACAGAAAAATATCGGATAAAGTTTGCGATATTCACCAGGTAAATTACTGGGAAATTTCTGTACCAGTGTTAGGGAGTTCAGAAAGAAAACTACAAGCATTTTGCCCGGAGTGTGTGAAGGGAGAGATTAAACAAAAAGAGAAAGACCTATTGCAGCAGTTCGAGGACAGGCAAGCTTACTTTAAAACTTATGATGTGTTAATGCGTGATAGCACGATTCCTAACGAGTTGAAGGGGGCAACGTTTGAGAATTTCTTTGTTAAGACGACAGAAGAGCGTCAGATGTTAGAGTTTGTAAAAGGTCAAGCCCAGAAGTACCTTGAAGGTATGACAGGAAATACTTTAATCAGCGGTAGCACAGGAATCGGAAAAAGTCATTTATCTCTTGCCTTGGCCAAAGAAATCAATGAGAGTTTCAGGGAGAAGCACGAGCCTAAGAGTGTCTTGTTTATCAGCTTAACTGAGATTATCAAGCAGATAAAAGAAGGCTGGGCTTATGGAAGAAATGCAAACTTAACAGAGTATGAGGCGGTTAAAAAGCTTGTTGATGTTGATTTTCTAATCATCGATGACCTGGGGGCAAAAAATGGGACGGTAACACCTAAGAGTGACTGGGAACAGGATTTCTTGTTTGATATTATCAACAATCGAGAAACTACGATTTTCAACACGAACCTAGATAGTAGTGAACTGCGGACGGTATACAATGCTAGAAATTCAAGTAGAATTTTGAAAGGTTTAGAAGGGAACACTTTCAAGGCTTTTACAATCAAAGATAAGAGATACACTATAAACACAGTGAGGGGAGAATATCAATGAATGATGATAAAATGCGATTTTCAACAGAAAAAGGTTTTGTTGTCTACGAAAAATGTGGTATAATAGAGATAGAAAAAGTTCCAAGGTTTGGAGAGATAACTTTATTCTACTCAGATGGGAAATTTACCCATCTAATCAAAAAAGAAACTAAAAAATAAGTCTATTGAGAACAACTCAGGGACATACCGTAAGCATATGATGCTAGTGGTATGTCCCTTTTTGTTTGCATAGAAAGGGGGTGAGGGAGATGTCAGGAGATACTTCTTTAGGGTATGTAGTAGCCAATAAGTTTTCTATGGATCCAGATAAAAGACAGAAAATCTTTTCTCAGTGTAAAAAAGAAGGTGATAGCTTAGAACAACGGAAACAAGAAATACTAGAAAAATATGCTAACAAACAAGACAAATCAAAATCTAGAAAAAATGATTCTAAAGGCTCGGAGAGTTCTAAAAGAAAAGCTAAAAGCAAAGAATTTTAGAAAAAATTATAAACAAAAATCAGATATTAAAAGATGAAGGAGCAAAAAATGACAACTAACTTAGTTAAACAAAAAGAAAATCTAGAAGCTTATATCCGAAGTACAGGTTATAACACTAGAGGGATGAACGTAGAAAATAATCATGTACTCATTGAAAAACCAATCCTTGATAGCTATGAAGATGAACATCAACGTAAAGAACTGGTTGATCTAGTAAATGTTATTGAGACTCGTACCCGTGGCGGGCAGTATGAAGTAACTGACTTTGAATCTGATTCGTTACAAGAAGTTAGCGAAAATTCGGTTGAGAGAACAGAAGCAGATAAAAAGAAAACTATCAGCGTTGATTACTTAGTTAAATTATTCAGTGGGAAACTTGATTTTTCACAGGAGCAATTAGACGATGGCCAATATAATTTAACGGATTTTCTTGGTAAGAAGATTATTAAATTAAAACGTAGAACACGAAATAGAGAGATTGGGAAAATTCTCCAAACTGCGAAAGTGCAGACTGCTACAAGTATGGACGACTTGAAATCTATTGTTTCTTTAATCAATCCAGAGCGCAATGTATCTATGGTTGTTAGTCAATCACTATTTAGTGTCTTAGAAAAAATGAAAGACACTTCAGGAAATTATCTTCTTAAAGTTGATAAAGAGACAGGAACAAGTGAAACATTCTTTGTAGATAACTTTTTAATTGTAGATGATACAACATTAGGGAATAAAGGTGACAAAAAAGGCTTTATTGGAGATCTAGAAAACTTTGTTACTTTGTTTGATCGAAAGAAAGATACACTTAGTTGGGTGAATGCGAATGACTATTTTGGGAAACGGTTGATTTTACATACCCGATTTGATGTAAAAAAAATTGAAGAAGATTGTGGTTACTTTATTCAATGGAACTAGGAGAAAGAAATGGATATTAATCAAGTATTTGAAACACTGGATGATCTAGATAATAAAAAAAGTAAGATTAATTCAGCACGAGAACAGTTAAGCGAAAAAAGAAAAAGCCTGTTAGGCAATCAAGCAGTTTCATTTGAGAACATAGATTCTTTTTTGTCAAATAACTTAGAATCTTTAGAGCAGCTGGAAAAGATGGAAAAAGCTATTAATGGCCTTCAGGAAAAATTTGATAGTGATTTTTCAGAAGCTAATGCAGTCATCTTTGAATACATTTTTAAAGAAACTAAGCAACGGATGGAAAGCTAAGAAGATCTATAAACAATACCGAAAGAAACTTAGACGAATTCTGGACGCATATGATGAAATTCAAGAACTAAAGAAGGATGTAGAAGAAATCCATACAGGTGTAGTCAGAGAAATAAATCAGAAACATTCTCTATCGCCGTATCGAACAGAAGTAAGTCCGCTTACTGTCCTACCATTCTTAAACCCTGATTCTAGCGGATGGATGAATTTTTCTAAGGAATATCGGGACATTAAAGTGTATTTAGAAAAATAGGGAACAAATTAAGTAAGGCTAGTGATATATGGCTGAAACAAAAGAAATATCGCTAGTCCTACTTTTATGCTTTACTAAGTTTCACATAACAAAGTAAGCATAAACTGAAAAGAAGTAATAGCTTGAAAGCAAGGTATATCAGGGGTTTACAGAATGGAGTGAGTTTCACAGAATGTAAGATATGAGAAACTGGAGATATAAACTAGAGGGAATTCCTTTAGCTTGTCATATTGAAGAGTTGTCAAACTTAAAACAACGATATCTGGTAAGTGGAGTGTTGGAAGGCTTTTAGCGCTTTTTGTCAGTTTGACAGAATTTACAATTTGACAAATTGAAAGATAAAAAAATTTTTAAATTTAAGTGGAGGTACTTGCCTATGTACGAGTTGAGTAACAGAGACCTGGACGGGATAGATATTGAGTTAGGACGATATAGAACGCTTGCTAATAAAATTTATTTGAGAAGACAGGAACTGATACATAATAAGAAACATAGCACTGAAGATTATACTGGTGGGAAAGGCAAGACAGTATCTAGTCCTACTGAAGCGACAATCATTAGAATTGAAGAAGACCAAACACTAAGATATTTAGAAGGCTTCAAACTAGTTGTAGATACCTTGATGGAAAACTTAATTGAAAGTGATCTAGTAATTTTTAAAATGAGATATTTAGAAGCTGGTGCGACTTGGGAAGACGTGGCAGAGAAACTAAATAAAACTACTCGTTATATAAATAGTCGTAGAAAGGTAATCGCTAAAAGATTTGTGGAATTGAAAGGATATTGACTCCCCCCACCTTTTAAAAAATATTTCTGCCCAGTAGGGTACCGGTGAAGGGAACTTTTTCCAAGTCGGAGACCTCCAGACAAAAAGGGGATAAAAACTGGCCAATTTAGCAGAAAAATGATTAGTTTTGAAGAAGGAAGATATATAGGGGAAGAAATTAAACTTCTCCCTTTGTAGTTTACAGTAGAAAGCGGATGATTTACTTTCTGAGATTCCAGAGGATGGCAGGAAGTGAAAATCAGGTTACGATAGATGAACAGGCTTGGAAACTTGTTTTACCTGATCAATAGAATTTGACTAGTAAGCATGAAAAAGCAATCAGAGAGAGTCTAGAAGTATTTGCCCATGATATCAATAGCATAGAGAACGAACGTGCTAGAAAGTGTTTTATCATTCATTATTTGATAAAATGGGTACAAGAAAACGACCTTTTGAATGGTTGTTTCTTATAGATGATTTCCTCACACCCGAAAATTTGATGGAGAGTGTGGGGATTTTTTGATTTTTAATTCAACAAAAAACGGTAACTAAATTTATAGTTACCGTTTCTGCGTGGCAACTTGTGCCAACCAGATTATTTGCACTAGGATTTCTCCTAGGTTAGTAACTATATATTATCAAATATGTATCCTTTTGTCAAATAAGATAGCGTGCTTTGATTTCATCGCTTAAAATTTTCATCTGTGGTTCAAGTATTTGTGCAACACCAATTCCATCCAGAGGGTTAATCTTCTTAAAAATTTTCACTGTGTCGATAGTTGTAATTGAATCTAATTTCGCATAGGTTGTTTTATCTAGGTCATATACATATTTTTCAAGTCGTTGACCAGCCAATAAAACATTATCTGTAAGTTTTTGAACAAGGTTTATTGCACGTTCTTTCTCGTCTAATCGGTCATCTTTCTCCAATTTTGAGATAAGTTCATCAAAATTATCATATTGTTACATGGGGAAGAAGACAGCAAGTGGATGAGCTAAGATTGCTGGGAATAGTTCAACTAGCTACCATCGATACAAACAGATAGCCGTCTTAAACTTTGCGAGAATCCACCAGAACGGAGAACTAGAAGTATATAAGCCGCTATCAGCTGAATAGTTGTAGTCTAGGGTGCCCCAGTTTAGGGCTTCATCATATAAAACTTCATGAATCAACTAGAAAACCTTAGAAACGAATCTAGGGGCTTCTGCTACACCTCTTACCTTTTTCTTTGACGGGATTTAGGTTTACGCTTTTTATTTTGCCAATAGATAAATTTGATTAGAGTATGGTATAATAGCATAAGGTAATAAAAAAAGCACGTTTGACCGTGCTAGTTTCTTGCCTGCTGAACTCGTCAATATTTCGCCCTTTTTAGGGCTTTTTTTGTGAACTTTTTAAGAACTTTTAATGATTTATAAGAATCTTTAATGAGTTGTACTTTTTTAAGAAATCGGCAAAACTAGGCTTTTTATAGGGATAAAGTGATAAAACGCTATTCTAGGTATATTTTCTGCTAATGTAAAATGAAGTAGGATGAAGAAAATTTTCATAGAAAATGATATAATGAAGAGAAGTTTTTTTATGGAGAGGAGGCCTAGAATGAATTTTCAGCAATTATCTAATCTTCAATACTGGTCTAGTTTGTTTTCCAGTCCTTGGAGTATTGCGATAAATGTGATTGATATTCTAATTGTTGCATATTTCTTATATCAGTTTACAAAATCAATTGCAGGAACTAAAATCATGATCTTAGTTCGTGGGGTTTTGGTCTTTATTCTAGCTCAGATTATCGCCAACACTCTAGGCTTGACAACCATTTCCTGGTTGATCAATCAATTGATTACTTATGGGGTTATCGCAGCAGTTGTCATCTTTTCTCCAGAGATTCGGACAGCTTGGAACGATTGGGGCGTGCAACAGACTTCTTTTCAAGTACACCCATCAGTTCAGAAGAACAGATGATTCAGGCATTTGTCAAAGCAGTCGAATACATGAGCCCGAGAAAGATTGGAGCCTTAGTAGCTGTACAACGTGTCAGGACCTTGCAGGAGTATATCGCAACGGGGATTCCTCTAGATGCTAAGATATCAGCAGAACTTTTGATCAACATCTTCATCCCAAACACACCTTTACATGATGGAGCAGTGATTATTAAAGGGGATCGCCTAGCCGTAACTTCTGCCTATCTACCATTGACGGAAAATACAGGTATTTCAAAAGAATTTGGAACGCGACATCGGGCAGCCATTGGCTTGTCTGAAGTCTCAGATGCGCTTACTTTTGTAGTTTCAGAGGAAACTGGGGGTATTTCAATAACCCATAATGGTGTCTTTAAGCATGGTTTGACAATTGAAGAGTTTGAAGGAGAACTTCGTCGTATTCTTATTCCAGAAAATTCACAAGAGCCAAGTTTAACGGAACGTATATTTGGAGGCTGGAAGAATGAAAAAAAATAGTTTATATATCATTTCCTCGCTCCTCTTTGCCTGTGTTCTGTTTATCTACGCTACCTCTATCAATTATCAAAATACGAATAATGCTAGAACGACTAGGACAGAGACCTATACCAATACAGTCTTAAATGTACCGATCGATATTCAGTACGATAGTGAGAAGTATTTTATTAGCGGTTTTAGTTCAGAAGTAACGGTGTTTTTGACTGGATCCAATCGAGTGACCTTGGCTAGTGAGATGCAGGAAAGCACTCGTAAATTTAAAGTGACTGCTGATTTGACGCAAGCCACCGAAGGAACTGTAGAAGTACCTCTAAGCATTGAAAATCTTCCCAGTGGCTTAACAGCTATCGCAACGCCACAGAAAATTACTGTTAAAATTGGGAAAAAGGTAACACAGGACAATCTACCAGTTGTTCCACAAATTGATTCCAGTCAGATTGATGAACGGATTCTTATCGATAATGTGACAGTTTCAGATCAACGGGTTTCAGTTACCAGTGACGCTGACACCCTATCTAAGATTGATAAGATTGTGGCTGTTTTACCAACGAGTGAGAAAATTTCAGGGAATTACTCTGGTTCGGTGCCTCTTCAAGCAGTTGATAAAAATGGAACAGTTCTACCAACGGTCATTACACCCTATGAAACAACTATGAAAGTAACGACGAAACAAGTTCGATCAGCAAGTAGTTCTAACTCTTCAACGACAAGCTCATCTTCGGACAATTCGTCTTCAACTGGTTCTGAAACCAAGCCAGACTCTTCAAAAAAAGACTAATAAAACACAATAGAAAAGGATAAAAAATGGGTAAATATTTTGGAACGGACGGAGTCCGTGGAGAAGCAAACGTAGAATTAACGCCAGAATTGGCTTTTAAACTGGGTCGCTTTGGAGGATATGTCCTCAGTCAACATACGACGGAAGCACCTAAGGTTTTTGTAGGACGCGACACACGTATTTCAGGTCAAATGCTTGAAGCTGCTCTTATTGCTGGTCTCCTTTCAGTCGGAATTCACGTTTATAAACTAGGTGTTCTTGCAACACCAGCAGTAGCTTATCTTGTTAAAACTGAAGGTGCAAGCGCAGGTGTTATGATTTCAGCAAGTCATAACCCAGCCCTTGATAACGGAATTAAATTCTTTGGTGGTGATGGCTTTAAACTAGATGATGACAAAGAAGCAGAAATCGAAGCCTTGCTTGATGCAAGTGAAGATAGTCTTCCACGTCCAAGTGCAGAAGGTTTGGGTACTGTTGTTGACTACCCAGAAGGTTTGCGTAAGTATGAAGCCTACCTTGTTTCAACTGGAACTCCTCTTGATGGGATGAAGGTTGCCTTGGACACTGCTAACGGAGCAGCAGCAACAAGTGCTCGTCAAATTTTTGCAGACCTAGGTGCTCAATTAACAGTCATTGGAGAAACTCCAGATGGTCTTAATATCAACTTGAACGTTGGTTCAACTCATCCAGAAGCCTTACAAGAACTTGTAAAAGAAAGTCAATCTGCCATTGGTTTAGCCTTTGATGGCGATAGCGACCGTTTGATTGCTGTAGATGAAAATGGCGAAATTGTCGATGGTGACAAGATTATGTACATTATTGGTAAATACCTCTCTGAAAAAGGTCAATTGGCTCAAAACACGATTGTGACAACAGTTATGTCCAACCTTGGTTTCCATAAAGCCTTGGACCGTGAAGGTATCAATAAAGCAGTCACTGCAGTTGGAGACCGCTATGTCGTTGAAGAAATGAGAAAATCTGGCTACAATCTCGGTGGTGAGCAGTCAGGTCACGTTATCTTGATGGACTACAATACAACAGGTGATGGTCAGCTTTCAGCGGTTCAATTGACGAAGATCATGCAAGAAACAGGTAAGAGTTTGTCTCAATTGGCCTCAGAAGTGACAATTTACCCACAAAAATTGGTCAATATCCGTGTGGAAAATGCCATGAAAGAAAAAGCTATGGAAGTTCCAGCTATCAAGGCTATTATTGATAAGATGGAAGAAGAGATGGCAGGTAACGGACGCATCCTCGTTCGCCCAAGTGGAACGGAGCCACTCTTGCGTGTCATGGCTGAAGCCCCAACCACTGAGGAAGTAGACTACTATGTAGACACTATTGCTCAAGTTGTTAAAACTGAGATTGGTATTTAGTAAATCTAGCAGAAAATAAAAAAATATGGTACAATGGCAACTATACTGTACCAATGGAGATGAAAATGAATTTAAAACGTGAACAAGAATTTGTTAGTCAGTATCACTTCGATGCGCGTAACTTTGAATGGGAAAATGAAAATGGAGCACCTGAAACTAAGGTTGATGTAAACTTCCAGTTGCTTCAGCATGATCAAGAAAATCAAGTTACCTCTTTAGTAGTTGTTTTGAGCTTTATGATTGTCTTTGATAGATTTGTCATTAGTGGAACGATTTCTCAAGTCAATCATGTTGAAGGTCGTATTATCGACCAACCAAGTGATTTCAGCCAAGAAGAGGTTGAGACACTAGCTCGTCCATGTTTGGATATGCTTAATCGTTTGACTTATGAAGTAACAGAAATTGCCCTTGATTTACCGGGAATTAATTTGGAGTTTTAAGAAATGAAATTAGCGGTCATAACAGACTCATCTGCTTTTCTACAAGCGGAAACCTTGCGGAAAGAAGATTTATTTGTGCTAGACATTCCTGTGAATATCGATGGACAGGAGTATGTTGAAGGTGTAAATCTAACCGCTCAAGAATTTTATGAAAAAATGGCTTCAGCAAACGAATTGCCAAAAACGAGCCAACCAAGTATTGCCAAGTTGTATGAAATTTTATCATCATTGAAAGAAAAAAAGGCTATACTCATGTTTTGGGTCTCTTCCTTTCTTCTGGAATCTCAGGATTTTCACCAGAAATATCCAATATATGACGGATGAGTTCGAAGGTCTAACCATTGCTTTTCCTGATACTCGAATTACAAGTGCACCACTAGGTTTCATGGTGGAAAGTGTGTTTCAATGGGTCTGAGCAGGGAGATGATTTCCAGTCTATACTTAGATAAAGTTAACAGAACAGATTGAAAATCACCTCTAGCCTTTTTATTATGGTGGATGATCTTGACCATCTGGTTAAGGGGGACGTCTTTCAAATGGTGCGGCCATTTTAGGGGAATCTCCTTAGTATCAAGCCAATCTTATACTTCAATGACCAAGGTGTGATAGAAGTATATGAAAAGGTTCGTACAGAGAAAAAGGCTACCAAACGCTTGGTTGAAATTGTTAAAGAAGCAACAGCTATTGGGAATTACCAGATTACTGTCATTCACGGGAATGCTCCTCAAAAAGCAGTAGATTTACGTCAACTTTTGATCGATGGTGGAGTGGCTACAGATGTTTCAATTGCAACCTTCGGTAGTGTTATTGGGACTCACCTGGGAGAAGGAAGTATTGCTCTGGGCTATACACCCATAATCTAGACTATTTTTCATGGACAGCTAAGGTCCTTTGTATCTTAAACAGGAGTAGAGATTGAGATGAGTATTCGAGTAATTATTGCTGGTTTTAAGGGGAAAATGGGCCAAGCTGCTTGTCAGATGGTTTTGTCAGATTCTGAGTTAGAACTAGTAGCAGTTGTAGATCCTTTCGAGTCTGAGACCCAATGGCAGGGAGTTCCGGTTTTTAATGATAAGGCTGCCTTAGTAGGCTTTGATGCAGATGTTTGGGTGGACTTTACGACACCAGCAGTTGCCTACGAAAATACACGTTTTGCTCTTGAAAATGGCTTTGCTCCAGTGGTTGGTACAACAGGCTTTACTAGTCAAGAAATTGCAGAGCTAAAAGAATTTTCTCGTTCTAAAAACTTGGGTGGCTTGATTGCTCCTAATTTTGCTTTGGGTGCTGTCTTGCTCATGCAATTCGCGGCACAAGCAGCAAAATATTTCCCAAATGTGGAGATTATCGAGCTTCACCATGACAAGAAAAAAGATGCTCCGAGCGGAACAGCTATCAAAACAGCCGAGTTGATGGCAGAGGTACGAGAATCAATTCAACAAGGTGCCAGTGATGAGGAAGAACTCATACCCGGTGCGCGTGGTGCGGACTTTGATGGTATGAGAATTCACTCAGTTCGCTTGCCAGGTCTTGTGGCCCATCAGGAAGTTATTTTTGGAAATCAAGGAGAAGGATTGACTCTGCGTCATGACTCTTATGATCGTAGCTCCTTCATGACAGGAGTGAATTTGGGAATCAAAGAAGTTGTCAAGCGTCATGAGCTTGTCTATGGATTAGAACACTTATTATGAGATTAACACAAATGCCTTCTGAATTTCAGAAGGCTTTACCAGTATTAGAAAAAATTAAAGAGGCAGGCTTTGAAGCCTATTTTGTTGGAGGCTCTGTTAGGGATGCCCTACTCAATCGTCCCATCCATGATGTAGATATCGCGACGTCATCTTATCCAGAGGAGACCAAGCAGATTTTCCCTCGTACAGCTGATATCGGGATTGAGCATGGAACCGTCTTGGTTTTAGATGGAGATGAAGAGTACGAAGTGACCACTTTTCGAACAGAAGATGTCTATGTAGACTACCGTAGACCAAGTTCAGTTTCCTTTGTCCGCTCATTAGAAGAAGACCTCAAACGACGTGATTTCACAGTCAATGCCTTCGCCTTGGATGAGACAGGTGAAATCATAGATTTATTTGACGGTCTGAGAGATTTAGAAAACCAAGTTTTACGAGCAGTTGGTGTAGCTAGTGAGCGTTTCAATGAAGATGCTCTTCGCATCTTGCGTGGCTTTCGTTTCCAAGCCAGTCTTGGTTTTGAACTCGAGCAAGAAACCTTTGAAGCGATGAAGACCTTAACGCCACTCTTAGAGAAAATTTCTGTGGAACGTACTTTTGTTGAATTTGATAAACTTCTACTAGCTCCTCATTGGCGAGTAGGTTTATCATCTATGATTGAGAGTCAAGCTTATGATTATCTTCCAGATATGGTAGGCAGTCAGGAGAAACTCCAGTCTTTGTTTGATTTAGAAAAAGATTTTACTTTTGAATCTTCTGAGCAAGCTTGGGCAGCACTTTTATGGGTTTTAGAAGTGGAAGATGCTCAACAATTTTTGAAACATTGGAAAACTTCGCGTCAATTTGCCAAGCAGGTACAGGATTTGCTGTCTATTTTGGCTCTCCGAGAAGAAGGGGAACTAGGTAAACGTGATTGTTACCGTTTTGATCTAGATTTGCTTTTACAGGCTGAAAATCTTCGTCAGGCTCAAGGAAAAGAAGTCAATCCACAGGCTATCGAAGAGACTTACCACAGTCTAACCATCCATGATAAGAAAGAAATTCAAATCAATGGTGGGATTTTGATCAAAGAATATGGCTATCAACCAGGACCAGAAATGGGAGAAATTTTAGCAGAGATTGAGTATGCTATTGTGGATGGAGATTTGGCAAATAACTTGGAAGCAATTCATGCCTACTTGAGGGAGAAAAAATGAGTGATTTTATTGTTGAAAAACTAAGTAAATCCGTTGGGGACAAGACCGTCTTTAAGGATATTTCCTTTATCATTCATGACTTGGACAGAATCGGTCTTATCGGTGTCAACGGAACTGGAAAAACAACCCTTTTAGATGTTCTTTCAGGAGTTTCAGGTTTTGATGGTGACGTAAGCCCTTTTTCGGCAAAAAATGATTACAAAATTGGCTACTTGACTCAGGACCCAGATTTTGATGATAGTAAGACTGTCTTGGATACTGTCCTATCAAGTGATTTGAAAGAAATCCAGCTGATACGTGAGTATGAACTGCTCATGCTCAACTATAGTGAAGATAAGCAGGCTCGTTTAGAACGGGTTATGGCGGAGATGGATTCCCTCCAAGCTTGGGAAATCGAAAGTCAGGTCAAGACGGTTCTCAGCAAGCTGGGCATTCAGGATTTATCTACTCCAGTTGGGGCTCTTTCAGGTGGGTTGCGAAGACGGGTTCAGTTGGCGCAAGTTCTTCTGGGCAACCATGATCTTTTGCTTCTTGATGAACCAACCAACCACTTGGATATTGCCACCATTGAGTGGCTAACCCTCTTCTTGAAAAATTCCAAGAAAACAGTATTATTTATCACCCACGACCGTTACTTTCCTAGATGCGCTTTCAACGAGAATTTTCGAGTTGGACAGAGCTGGTTTGACCGAATATCAAGGAAATTACCAAGATTATGTTCGTCTCAAGGCTGAACAGGATGAGCGCGACGCAGCGCTTCTTCACAAAAAGGAACAGCTTTACAAGCAAGAATTGGCCTGGATGAGACGCCAACCGCAGGCTCGTGCAACCAAGCAACAGGCACGCATCAATCGATTCCATGACTTGAAAAAGGAGGTTTCTGATACTAGTGTTGAAACAGACTTGAGCATGAATTTTGAAACTAGCCGTATCGGTAAAAAGGTCATTGAGTTTAAGGATGTTTCCTTTGCCTATGACGACAAACAGATTCTGCAAGATTTTAACCTTTTGGTTCAAGCCAAAGACCGTATCGGAATTGTTGGGGATAATGGTGTTGGGAAGTCAACTCTTCTCAATCTCATTGCGGGAAGTCTTGAGCCAACGGAAGGAGAGGTTATCATCGGTGAGACGGTTCGCATCGCCTATTTCTCTCAACAAATCGAAGGTCTTGATGAAAGCAAGCGAGTTATCAATTACCTACAAGAAGTGGCAGAAGAGGTTAAGACTAGTGGTGGCTCTACAACCTCTATCGCTGAATTGCTAGAACAGTTCCTCTTTCCGCGTTCAACGCACGGTACCTTGATTGAGAAACTGTCTGGTGGAGAGAAGAAACGCCTGTATCTCCTCAAATTGCTCTTGGAAAAACCCAATGTGCTTCTCTTGGACGAGCCGACAAATGATTTAGATATTGCGACCTTAACTGTTCTAGAAAATTTCTTACAAGGTTTTGCAGGTCCAGTCTTAACAGTTAGTCACGACCGCTATTTCCTTGATAAAGTTGCGACTAAGATTCTTGCTTTTGAGAATGGTAGCATTCGTCCTTTCTTTGGGCATTATACCGACTACCTAGATGAAAAGGCCTTTGAAGCAGAAGCAGTAACACAAAGTCAAAAAGCTGACAAGGAAAAAGTCGTCAAAGTTCGTGAAGAAAAGAAACGCATGACCTACCAAGAAAAGCAAGAGTGGGCAAGTATTGAAGGTGATATCGAAGCCTTGGAAAACCGTATCTCTGTCATTGAAGAGGAAATGCAGGCCAATGGATCGGACTTTGGGAAGCTAGCTACTCTTCAAAAAGAGTTAGACGAGAAGAATGAAGCCTTGCTGGAAAAATATGAACGCTATGAATATTTAAGTGAGTTGGTTTAATGAAAGAGAAAATCATCAAATGGAGTAGTAGGAAAATCATTTGGACTATTGTACTCTGCTTTGTGGACTTAGCTTTTTTGCTTTGGATCCTATATTTTATGATGACCTATCCCAAAGAAGCAGCTATTGGATTAGTAGCACTAAGACTCTTTGTCTTATTCTTAATCATCATTGTTGGATGGCTCTTGTATGAACGTTTGCGACTTCTTTTTTCAGATAAAGAGTATTTGAAAATGTACGTCTCAAGGTTTTTTTCCTATAAGCCACATCCTAAAAAAAGATTGGCAGTTTTATTCCTGGGGGCAGGTAGAAACGTTTTGCTTATGAGAATCAAGGGTGGAAGAAGTTCGAGGGATTTTTATACGATTGAAGTTCTGTTTTTTTATGACAAAGACTTTTATAAAAACCCAACTCTTTATGGAATCGTCTACGAAGTAGATTTTCAAGTGCTAAACACTCAAACTGTCTTTGAAAATCCCAATCTATTTGCTGGATGTCGGTTTACCACGAAGAGTCTTTGAAAGCCATGTCCTACTTTGAGCGAGAGTGGCGTATCGAACAAAATCGTCAACTCAATCAAAAAAATCTAAAAAGCAAAAAAAGAAGGAAAGATTTTCATTGAGTCAATCCATCGCAATAGTTAAAGAATAGATTAGAAAGCCTTGGACTCAGTTTCCAGGGTTTCTTTCTATTTCTCTTTTCTAAGAAATGTATTATAATAGAGAGTAAAAATTTTAAAAGAAAGAAATGCTATGAACTTAAAAAATTACATTGCAACCATTGAAAACTACCCTAAGGAAGGAATTGTCTTCCGTGATATCAGTCCCTTGATGGCTGATGGTAATGCCTACAGCTATGCTGTTCGTGAAATCGTCCAATACGCTACTGACAAAAAAATCGATATGATTGTTGGACCAGAAGCGCGTGGATTTATCGTTGGATGTCCAGTCGCTTTTGAATTGGGAATCGGTTTTGCGCCTGTTCGTAAACCTGGAAAACTACCACGTGAAGTTGTTTCAGCTGACTATGAAAAAGAATATGGTGTTGATACTTTGACTATGCACGCAGATGCTATCAAACCAGGACAACGTGTTCTTATCGTAGATGACCTCTTGGCAACAGGTGGTACTGTTAAGGCTACCATCGAAATGATTGAAAAATTAGGTTGGAATCGTAGCAGGTTGTGCCTTCTTGATCGAACTTGATGAGCTTAAAGGTCGTGAAGCTATCGGAGATTACGACTACAAGGTGCTTATGCATTATTAATGAAAAACAGTCCCTAGGGCTGTTTTCTCTTCATTTGATATAAAAATAAGCTATATCTAGTTAGAGAAAAACTATAATTGAAAACTATATCTTCTTACAGTATAATAAAGGGAAAGAGAAACGTCAGCATTTTTTTCATGTTGACGATACTATGTTTACTTGAGTCCAGAATTGATACAGTAAGGAGATTTCCATGCCGATTCGAATTGATAAAAAATTACCAGCAGTTGAGATTTTACGAACGGAAAATATTTTCGTCATGGATGACCAGCGGGCGGCTCATCAGGATATTCGACCACTGAAAATTCTGATTTTAAACTTGATGCCACAGAAGATGGTTACAGAGACTCAGCTTTTACGACATTTAGCTAATACTCCTTTGCAGTTAGATATTGAATTTTCTATATGGAAAGTCATCAGTCGAAAACAACTCGTTCTGAACATATGGAGACTTTTTATAAGACCTTCTCAGAAGTTCAAGACCAGTATTTTGATGGCTTGATTATCACAGGAGCACCAGTTGAACATCTCCCTTTTGAAGAAGTGGACTATTGGGAGGAATTTACTCAGGTCATCGATTGGTCAAAGACTCATGTCTTTTCAACCCTGCATATTTGCTGGGGAGCACAGGCTGGCCTCTACTATCGTTATGGCGTAGATAAACACCAGATGGCTCAAAAACTTTCGGGAATTTATCCTCAGGATGTTTTAAAAGAAGGTCATCTTTTGCTGAGAGGTTTTGATGATTTGTATGTGTCTCCCCATTCTCGTCACACAGAAATCCTCAAAGAAGACATTGTAAATAAAACCAAATCTAGAGATCTTAGCATCTGGAAAAGAAGTGGGAATCTCTATCCTTGCAAGCCGAGATTTAAGAGAAGTTTATAGCTTTGGGCATTTGGAGTATGATCGTGATACGCTAGCCAAGGAATATTTTAGAGATCTAGATGCTGGTTTAGATCCCCATATACCAGAAAATTATTTCAAAAATGATGACATCCATGAACTTCCTTGTATGCGTTGGAGTTCCTCAGCAGCTCTCTTTTTCAGTAACTGGGTAAATTATGCAGTTTACCAAGAAACGCCTTTTGAGTGGAAGAGTGCAGAAGAAGATGTGTCTCATTTTGGATATTTATAAGAGGAATTATGACATATTTAGATGCTTTCAAATCAGGGAATTTGGTCTTACCAAGTGCTCTGCTCTTAAACTACAATCAACTGTTTCTCATCAAGCGATGATTTCTTAGTTTGGCAATTCTTTTATCTACAAAATACAACAGCCTTTAGGGGAATTGTCCCCAAGCCAAATCGCTGAGAAAATAGGCAAGCAAGTCTATGAAGTCAATCAAGCGATTTCGCGCTTGACAGAAAAAGGCTTACTCCAATATCGTACGATTGAACTCAATGGAGAAATAGAAGTTATTTTTGATGCGACCCTTGCTTTAGAACGTTTGGACCAGCTTTTTGAAAAACAAGAACCAAGCCAAGTGGCACCTGCTAAAAATGATTTGAAAAGACTTGGTGGAAACCTTCCAACAAGAGCTAGGTCGTCTCCTGAGTCCTTTTGAGATCGAAGATTTAGAAAAGAGTTTGAAAGAAGACGGAACCAGTGCTGACCTGATCAAAGAGGCCCTACGTGAGGCCGTTTTGAATGGAAAACCAAATTGGAAGTATATCCAAGCTATCCTACGAAACTGGCGTCATGAAGGCATTAAGAGTGTAGTCCAGGTAGAGGCGAAGCGTCAGGAGAGAGAAGCGACTAATCCTCAAAATATTCAAGTTTCTGCAGATTTTCAAAATGCTATGGATCTTTGGAAAGACTAATGTTAAGTATTGATAATAGAAAAAATGCCTACAGGCTAGAAAGAAAATCTAGCTTGTGGGCATTTTTTGTGTGTTTTATACTCAATGAAAAATCAAAAGAGCAAACTAGGAAGCGAGCTGCAGGTTGCTCAAAAACAATGTTTTGAGGTTGCAGATGGAAGCTGACGTGGTTTGAAGAGATTTTCGAAGAGTATTAATTGATTAGTTATCCAGTCCCCATACACTAAGAGAGCGTTCTGTAACTGGGAAAATCTCCATAACCTTCAGCATTAATAGTTACTTGGTCAGGATGATTTCCTAGTAAATCAACAAAGGTTTGGTCAGCCCATTCTTGACCGACGAACATGGTTTTGGAGTTTGCTTGGCCATTAGAAATCACGATGGCAAGTGGTGATTGATTTTCAGCTCCTGAACGAACCCAACCGATACAATTAGGGTCGTCAAAGTAGTCAGTTTGCTCTCCATAAGCCAACTCTTTTCGGATAGCTAGCAAACGGTCAAGAACATCTTTGAAATCTTGCTGAGCATATTGACCAGAAATACCATAGTAGTCTCCATAAAAGACACATGGGAGACCCTGCTCACGCAAAAGAATGAGGGCGTAGGCTGCTGGTTTAAACCATTCTTCAACAGTGGATTCAAGAGCTTGGCCACGTTGAGTATCATGGTTTATCGACAAAGGTTACAGCTCGGTCTGGATTGAGTTGAACTAGACTATCCTCAAAGATGGTTGTCAAATCATAGTCTTCTCCATCCTTGCTTGCTTCAAAGAGGTTTTGGTGAAGGCGAACATCGACAAGGTCAAAGCGTTCTTCAATTTTTTCAAGGTAGTCCAGATTTGCTTCCTTGTCTGGATTCCAGAATTCTCCAAAGACATAGAAATCTTGGCCATATTTTTCCTTCATGTCACGGATAAAATTCCTCATGAAGAAAGAGTCAATGTGTTTAACTGCATCTAAACGAAAACCAGTTACACCAGTCGTTTCCATGAACCAATCAGCCCAATCATAGATATTTTTGATCACTTCAGGATGTTTGAAGTCTAAGTCAGCATACATGAGATAGTCGTAGTTACCATTTCTCATTGTCGACTAATTCCTCGTGAGCCCAACCCTTTGTTGTCTCCCTGTATCAGATAGATTCCAGATTTACGTCGTTTAGCATCGTAGTCAGTCCCAGTGAAAAGTGGTACCAGTGCCAGTGGAAAGTCATTGTAGGTATTTTTGTCGTCCATCAAAAAGTAAAAAAACCAGTCCAGCCATTGATGGTAAAAGGTTCTCCTAGTTCAACAGTTCTATCTTCTGGATCAACTTCGATGACTTGGAAAGATTCCAAATGGTCTGCAGCAGCCTTATGATTGAGTACCACATCGGCCATGGGTTGAATCCCGTGAAATTTTAAGGTTTGGATGGTTTGGAGATAGTCTTCTTTGAAACCGTATTTGGTACGAACAGTTCCTTTTTGATTAAATTCTCCAAGGTCAAATAAATCATAGACGCCATAACCGACATCCTTTTCATTGGTTGCCTTGAAAGCAGGTGGCATCCAAATATGACTGATTCCCAAATCTGCTAGGTGTTCAGCGTCATCAGCAAGGCGCTTCCAATGTTTTCCGTCATGTGGTAGATACCATTCAAAATATTGCATTAGGGTTTGATTTTTCATAGATAGTCCTCTTACTTAACAGTGATGAGAATTATTGTAGCATAAAGTCAGTTTCTACGCAAACGTTTGCGCTAAAATTAAACTCTTTGAAATTTTTATGTCTATTTTTTTCAACTAGAAGTGTTGAGATACTATAAAAATTGAAAATATTAGTAGGACGAATGAGAGAAAGATGTACATCCTGCTCTTGTCATGAAGAGTGATGGGATAAAAGCTGTAAATGGTTTCTATTTTGTGAATTGTCACAAAATTTGTTATAATAGTATTTATGAAAAAAGTATTCGTCAGCCGACGTGTTGAAAAAAAGCTAAATAAGGGTCAGGTAGTTTTGGAGGAAATTGATTTTCCTGATCTATCTGAAACTGACCAGGAAGTCGAGCTATTTAGTCAAGATAAACAGTTTTTGGGTAAGGCTTATCTATCTCGTCAAAATAAAGGGATTGGTTGGTTCGTAACGAATCAGAAAGTTTCTTTTGACCAAGTCTTTTTTGAAAACCTATTTACTCAAGCCAAACTAAAACGTTCTACCTATTACCAAGATGATTTAACAACTGCCTTTCGTTTGTTTAATCAAGAAGGCGATGGTTTTGGCGGAATGACTTTGGATCTCTATGGAGATTATGTTGTTTTTTCATGGTATAACTCCTATATCTATGGACTTCGCCAACAGATTTTAGCAGCTTTTGCTCAGGTTTTCCCTGAAGTATTAGGTGCCTATGAAAAGATTCGTTTTAAAGGTCTAGACTATGAGTCTGCCCATATCTATGGTCAAGAAGCACCAGAAAATTTTACAGTTCTCGAGAATGGTGTCCTCTATCAAGTCTTTATGAACGACGGTCTTATGACAGGCATCTTTTTGGACCAACATGAAGTGCGTGGTAGCTTGGTTGATGGTTTAGTTATGGGGAAATCCTTACTCAATATGTTTTCCTATACAGCAGCTTTCTCAGTTGCTGCAGCCATGGGAGGAGCTAGTGTAACAACCTCTGTAGACCTAGCCAAACGTTCAAGAGAACTGTCAGAAGCTCATTTTCATGCCAATGGACTCAGTCTTGACAGTCATCGTTTCATCGTCATGGATGTCTTTGAATACTTTAAATACGCTAAACGTAAGGGCTTATCTTATGATGTGATCGTTCTTGATCCACCTAGCTTTGCCCGTAATAAAAAGCAAACTTTCTCTGTAGCTAAGGACTATCACAAGTTGATTTCCCAGAGTTTAGAGATTTTAAATCCGGGAGGTATGATCATTGCTAGCACCAATGCTGCCAATGTTTCCCGTCAAAAATTTATAGAACAAATCGACAAAGGATTTGCAGGAAGAAAGTACCAGGTTCTTAATAAATATGGACTTCCAGCAGACTTTGTCTACAATGAAAAAGATGAAAGTAGTAATTACCTCAAGGTGATTAGCATGAAGGTAACTAAATGAAATTAGTCGTTTCAGTAATGCCAAAGAGTTTAGAAGAGGCGCAAGGAATCGATGCCATGCGGTATATTGATGCTGATATCATTGAGTGGCGTGCTGATTTTCTACCAAAAGAAGCTATTTTACAGGTGGCGCCTGCCATTTTTGAAAAGTTTGCAGGTCGCGAACTTCTCTTTACCTTGCGCACTCGTGCTGAAGGAGGAGAGATTGACCTGTCATCGGAAGACTATGTTCAGATCATCAAGGATGTGGCCCAACTCTATCAACCTGAATACCTTGATTTTGAGTATTTTGCTCACAAGGATGTTTTTGAGCAGATGCTAGATTTTCCAAATTTGGTTTTGAGTTACCATAATTTCCAGGAAACTCCAGATAATATGATGGAAATTTTGTCAGAACTAACTAGCCTAACTCCGAAAGTAGTTAAGGTATCTGTAATGGCACATACAGCACAAGATGTATTAGACCTCATGAATTTCACACGAGGATTTAAAACTCTCAACCCTGAACAAGAATATGTAACTATTTCTATGGGCAAAGTGGGTAAGGTATCTCGTATCACTTCAGATGTAACGGGTTCAAGTTGGTCATTTGCAAGTTTAGATGCAGCAAGTGCCCCAGGACAAATCTCACTCTCCAATATGGTAAAAATTCGGGAGATTTTGAATGAAGATTAATGGCTACACACGTCTGGCAGCTGTGGTCGCAAATCCTATCAAACATTCCATTTCTCCTTTCATTCATAATAGTGCTTTTGAGGCAACAGATACAAACGGTGTCTATCTAGCCTGGGAGGTTGAAGCGACTGACTTGGCAGAAACAGTTGCAAATATTCGTCGCTATCAGATGTATGGAATCAATCTTTCTATGCCCTACAAGGAGCAAGTGATTCCTTATCTGGACCAGTTGAGTGAGGAAGCTTGTCTTATTGGTGCAGTTAATACAGTTGTGAATCGAGAGGGAACTTTAATCGGATATAACACAGATGGCAAGGGATTTTTTAAGAGCTTGCCTTCTTTTAAAATATCTGGGAAAAGAATGGTATTGTTAGGAGCAGGCGGTGCAGCCAAGGCAATTTTGGCGCAGGCAATCTTGGATGGAGTCAGTCAAGTTTCTGTCTCTGTACGTTCGGCTTCAATAGAAAAAACAAGACCTTACTTAGAAAAACTACAAAATGAAACAGGGTTTAAAGTAGATTTATTTGCTTTAGAAGATGTTTCTGAACTGCAAGCAAGGATAATTGATTCGGATTTACTGGTAAATGCGACTAGTGTTGGCATGGATGGAGTATCTCTGCCAATCCCAGCAAGTGTCGTTTTACCAGAGAAGCTCTTGGTAGCTGATGTGATTTATCAACCCTTTGAGACACCATTTTTAAATTGGGCAAGAAACCAGGGCAATCATGCTGTTAATGGCCTGGGCATGTTGCTTTACCAAGCAGCTGAAGCTTTTCAGTTATGGACCGGCAAGGAAATGCCAACCGATCAAATCTGGGAATTACTAAAACAAAAGTATCAAAAATGAAAAAAGGAGAACTGCTATGAAAATCAAAATAGACCTTCCCCACCATCCTTATGATATTCAGATTGAAAAAGGATGCCTGTCTCAAGCAGGAAAATGGTTGAGGGAACTTTGGCAACCGCAAAAAGTCGTTATCATTACCGATAACCATGTGGCTTCTCTCTATGCAGAAAAAGTAAAATTGAGCTTAGAGGATGCTGGTTTTCAAGTGGCAGTTTTTGACTTTCTAGAGGGTGAAGAGCGAAAAAATCTAACCACGGTTCAAAAGGCTTATGAATTTCTAGTTAAGCAAGACTTGACTCGCAGTGATGGCATCGTTGCACTTGGTGGCGGAGTGGTCGGAGACTTAGCTGGCTTTGTAGCCTCAACCTATATGCGAGGTATTCACTTTGTTCAAATTCCGACTAGCTTGACAGCTCAAGTTGACTCTTCAATCGGAGGTAAGACAGGAGTGAATACTCCTTTTGCCAAGAATATGGTGGGAACTTTTGCCCAGCCAGATGGTGTTTTGATTGACCCAAATGTTCTTGAAACCTTAGGGAAGAGAGAATTGATTGAAGGAATGGGTGAAGTCATCAAGTATGGCTTAATTGAAGATCCAGAACTCTGGGACTTATTATCTGAAATGGATGGTTCTGTAGAGAGTATTTTGGAGCATTCAGAAAGTTTGATTGAGCATTCTTGCCAGGTGAAGCGCAAGATGGTAGTTGAGGATGAATTGGACAATGGTATTCGTCTGTATCTCAATTTTGGTCATACAATCGGCCATGCTATTGAAGCAACTGCTGGTTATGGACGTGTCATGCATGGTGAGGCAGTAGCGATGGGAATGGTTCAGGTTTCTAAGGTAGCAGAACAAAAAGGACTCATGCCAGTGGGAATCACTCAGTCCATCCGAGAAATGTGTCAGAAATTTGGCCTTCCTGTTGATTATGAAAACTGGGATGTTGATAAGCTTTATCAGGCTTTGACTCACGATAAAAAAGCGCGTGGAAATACCATGAAGTTAGTATTGGTACCAGAGCTTGGTTCAGCAAGGATTCACCCAGTTTCTCTGGAAGAAATGAAAGATTACTTAGTGAAATAAGGAGAATGTATGAGATATTTAACAGCAGGAGAATCACATGGTCCTCGTCTGACAGCAATTATTGAAGGAATCCCAGCAGGTCTTCCTTTGACTGCAGAAGATATCAATGAGGATCTCAAACGTCGCCAGGGTGGATACGGACGTGGTGGTCGTATGAAGATTGAAAGTGACCAAGTTGTCTTTACTTCTGGTGTTCGCCACGGGAAGACGACAGGTGCTCCCATTACCATGGATGTCATTAACAAAGACCATCAAAAATGGTTAGATATCATGTCTGCTGAGGATATTGAGGATAAACTTAAAAGTAAACGAAAAATCACACATCCTCGTCCAGGTCACGCAGACTTGGTAGGTGGGATTAAATATCGCTTTGATGATTTGCGAAATTCCCTGGAACGTTCATCTGCCCGTGAAACGACCATGCGAGTAGCAGTTGGAGCTGTGGCCAAGCGTCTATTGGCTGAGCTTGATATAGAAATTGCCAACCATGTTGTTGTCTTTGGTGGTAAGGAAATCGATGTTCCAGAAAACTTAACAGTCTCAGAGATTAAAAAACTGGCTGCCCAGTCTGAAGTTTCTATCGTCAACCAAGAACGTGAGCAGGAGATTAAGGACTATATTGACCAGATTAAGCGAGATGGGGATACCATCGGAGGTGTTGTAGAAACAGTTGTCGGAGGTGTTCCGGTTGGTCTTGGTTCTTATGTCCAATGGGATCGTAAACTAGATGCAAGGCTAGCTCAAGCTGTTGTTTCTATCAATGCCTTTAAGGGTGTTGAGTTTGGTCTTGGTTTTAAAGCAGGCTATCTTAAGGGTAGCCAAGTCATGGATGAAATTCTCTGGTCACAAGAAGATGGCTATACTCGTCGTACTAATAATCTCGGAGGTTTCGAAGGTGGTATGACCAATGGCCAACCGATTATTGTCCGTGGGGTTATGAAACCAATTCCGACTCTCTACAAGCCGTTGATGAGTGTCGATATTGAAACCCATGAGCCTTATAAAGCAACAGTAGAGAGAAGTGATCCTACTGCTCTTCCAGCAGCAGGTGTCGTTATGGAAGCAGTCGTAGCAACGGTTTTAGCTCAAGAAATCCTTGAGAAATTCTCCTCTGATAATCTGGAAGAATTAAAAGAAGCTGTTGCGAAACATCGGGAGTATACAAAGAATTATTAAGGAGTTCTTATGGCAAAAACCATCTATATCGCAGGACTAGGTTTGATTGGTGCTTCCATGGCACTCGGAATCAAGCGGGATCATCCTGATTATGAAATTTTAGGATACAATCGTAGTCAATCGTCCAGAGATATTGCCTTGGAGCGAGGGATGATTGATCGTGCGACGGATGATTTTGCCAGTTTTGCTCCACTTGCAGACGTCATCATTCTTACCCTGCCAATCAAGCAAACTATTGCCTTTATTAAGGAATTGGGCAACTTGGACTTGAAAGATGGTGTCATTATTTCTGATGCTGGATCGACCAAGTCAGCTATTGTGGCTACAGCAGAGAAGTATTTTGCTGATAAGTCCGTTCGCTTTGTGGGGGCCCATCCCATGGCAGGGAGCCATAAGACAGGAGCTGCCTCTGCAGATGTTAATCTTTTTGAAAATGCCTACTATATCTTCACACCTTCGAGCCTAACGACTCCAAATACACTTGAAGAAATGAAAGACTTGCTGTCAGGTCTTCATGCTCGTTTCATTGAAATCGATGCGGAAGAGCATGACCGAGTGACTTCTCAGATCAGTCATTTTCCGCATATCTTAGCATCAGGCTTGATGGAACAAACTGCCAGTTATGCTGAAGAACATGAGATGGCAGGACGCTTTGCGGCAGGTGGTTTCCGTGATATGACACGGATTGCCGAAAGTGAGCCAGGCATGTGGACTTCTATCCTCTTATCCAATCGAGAGACCATTATTGAACGCATCGAGGATTTCAAGGATCGTTTGGACGAGATTGGACAAGCTATCAGTAAGGGTGATGAAAGCCAAATCTGGAATTTTTTCAATAAAGCGCGTGAGCAACGTCAAGCTATGGAAATCCATAAACGAGGAGGAGTAGATAGCTCATTTGACCTTTATGTAGATGTTCCCGATGAAGAAGATGTTATCTTGCGCATCTTGGAATTGCTACGAGGAACTTCCTTGGTCAATATCCATATCAATGAGGAAAACCGTGAGGATGTTCACGGGATTCTACAAATTTCATTTAAGAATGCTCAGGATTTAAAACGTGCTGAGCAAGTTATTACAGAAAATACTGACTACACAGTCGTTATTAAATAAGGAGAAAATCATGTCAAATATTTATGATAGTGCAAACGAACTAAGTCGCGGACTACGCGAATTGCCAGAATACAAGGCGGTTAAAGAAGCCAAGGATGCTATCCAGGCAGACGCTGAAGCTAGCAAGATTTTTGCAGACTATATTGCCTTCCAACAAGAAATTCAAGTTATGGCACAAACTGGTCAAATTCCAGACGCTTCTTTCCAAGAAAAAATGGAAAGCTTTGGTAAACAGATTCAAGGCAACTCTCTCTTGTCAGAATTCTTTGCCAAACAGCAACAACTTTCTATCTACCTTTCTGATATTGAAAAAATTGTCTTTGAACCAATTTCAGAACTTTTAAAATAAGAATTTACCTCATAAAGTCAGGAATTTTTAAGAAATTTCTGACTTTTTTTATGATAAAAATAAGAAAAAAAGTATTGTCAGTATGAGGGCCGGTATGAAATTAAAAACAAACATTAAGCACTTAAATGGTAGTATTCGAGTACCAGGTGATAAGTCTATCAGTCATCGCTCTATCATTTTTGGGAGCTTGGCTGAGGGCGAGACTAAGGTTTATGATATCTTGCGTGGTGAAGATGTCCTATCAACTATGCAAGTTTTTCGTGACCTTGGTGTTGAGATAGAGGACAAAGACGGTGTCGTTACCATTCAAGGTGTTGGGATGAATGGCTTGAAAGCCCCTCAAAATGCTCTGGATATGGGGAATTCTGGGACATCTATTCGTTTAATTTCAGGCATACTTGCTGGCGCAGACTTTGCAGTAGAGATGTTTGGAGATGATAGTCTTTCTAAACGCCCCATGGATCGTGTGACCTTTCCTTTGAAAAAGATGGGAGTTAGCATTTCTGGTCAGACAGAGCGAGACTTGCCACCGTTGCACTTAAAGGGAACGAAAAATTTAAAACCTATTCATTATGAATTGCCGATTGCCTCTGCCCAAGTCAAGTCTGCCTTGATTTTTGCGGCTTTGCAGGCTCACGGCCAGTCAGTCATTGTCGAGAAGGAGTGTACTCGTAACCATACAGAAGATATGCTCCAACAATTCGGAGGTGATTTGAGTGTCGATGGTAAGAAAATCACTATCCAGGGGCCACAGAAACTAATTGGACAAGAGGTTGTCGTGCCAGGAGATATTTCTAGTGCAGCCTTTTGGTTAGTAGCAGGTTTGATTGTTCCAAACTCTCGTGTGGTGCTTAAGAATGTCGGTATTAATGAAACTCGTACAGGGATTATTGACGTTATCCGTGCTATGGGTGGAAAATTAGAGATTACTGATATTGATCCAGTCGCTAAATCTGCAACCTTGACTGTTGAAACTTCAGATTTAAAAGGAACTGAGATTGCTGGATCCTTGATTCCACGTTTAATTGATGAATTGCCTATTATCGCTCTCCTTGCTACCCAAGCTCAAGGTCAAACAGTCATCAAAGATGCGGAAGAACTCAAGGTTAAAGAAACTGACCGTATTCAAGTTGTCGCAGACGCTTTAAATAGCATGGGAGCAGCTATTACCCCTACAGCAGACGGGATGATTATCAAAGGGAAATCTGCCCTTCATGGAGCCAGAGTCAATACCTTTGGTGACCACCGTATCGGCATGATGACAGCCATTGCAGCGCTTTTAGTGGCAGATGGAGAAGTTGAATTGGATCGTGCAGAAGCTATTAATACTAGCTACCCAAGCTTCTTTGATGATTTGGAGACTTTGATTCATGGCTAAGGTTTTACTAGGTTTTATGGGTGCAGGAAAATCTACTATTGCTAGAGGATTAGATCCTGACTTCGTAGACATGGATGCCATGCTGGAAGACCAACTGGGGATGCCGATTGCTCGTTTCTTTGAAGAAAAAGGAGAAGCAGCCTTTCGTCAGGTAGAATCAGATATTTTAGCTGACTTACTCAAAACGGACCAAGTCGTGTCAACTGGGGGAGGAGTAGTTGTTTCTTCAAGAAATCGGGACTTGCTCAAGCAAAATCCAGATAATATCTATCTAAATGCAGATTTTGAGACACTTTACCAACGAATTTCAGCCGATAAAGACAATCAACGACCCACTATTTTTTTAAAGAATAGTAAGGAAGATTTGGTTGCAATTTTTAAAGAAAGACAGGCCTGGTATGAGGAAGTGGCTAGTCAGATTGTAGATGTATCAAGTTTAACCCCAGATGAAATTATAGAGGAACTGAAATGAAAATTGCCTATCTAGGTCCCAAAGGATCTTTTTCGCACCATGTGGTGCAAACGGCTTTTCCTCATGAGGAACTAGAGCCTTTTTCAAATATTACAGATGTTATCAAGGGCTATGAACAGGGTTTGGTAGACTATTCAGTAGTGCCAGTTGAAAACTCCATAGAAGGTAGTGTTCATGAAACCTTGGACTATCTTTTTCATCAGGCTCGTATTCAGGCTGTAGCAGAAATTGTTCAGCCAATCCATCAACAGCTGATGGTAGTGCCAGGGCAAGTTAAAATTGAGAAAATCTTTTCTCACCCACAAGCATTGGCACAGGGGAAGAAATTTATTGATGAGCATTTTCCAGATGCTCAACTAGAAGTCACTGCCAGTACAGCCTACGCTGCACGGTATGTTTCTGAACATCCAGATCAACCATTTGCAGCCATTGCCCCAAGAAGTTCTGCTGAGGAATATGGACTAGAACTTGTCGCTCAAGATATTCAAGAAATGGAAGCTAATTTCACTCGTTTCTGGGTTTTGGGGTCAGAGTTGCCACAGATTCCTTTACAGGATGCAACTGAAAAAATGAGCCTAGCAGTTACCTTGCCAGACAATCTACCTGGTGCATTGTATAAGGCGCTTTCGACCTTTGCTTGGAGAGGAATTGACCTTACTAAGATTGAAAGTCGACCTTTAAAAACAGCACTGGGAGAATATTTTTTCATCATCGATGTTGACTATAGAGATAAAGAATTGGTCCGTTTTGCTCAGGAAGAATTAGAAACAATTGGAATCCAGTATAAAGTACTGGGAGCTTACCCTATCTATACCATACAAGATAAAGGGAAGGAGAACCTATGACTAGAGAGAATCCTCTAACACATCATGAAAAACTGCGCTATGATTATCTTTTGAAAAATATTCATTATTTGAATGATAAGGAAAAAAGAGAATTTGCCTATTTACAAGCCAAGTTGGATGGTCCACAAGAAAATAGTGAACGATTCAATCCAGAAGAGAAGGAGCAGGCTTTTTCAGAGTCTAGTATCGACTTGCCGACCTATGTTAACCGTAGTCGGTCTGATCGCCGAAAAGAAGGTCAAGCAAAGATAAAGGCTCCAAAAGTCAAGAAGCCAAAGAAAAAAACTGGTTTTCGATTCAAACGAATCTTTACCTGGCTATTAGCCCTTCTACTTTGCGTGGCGATTGGAATGACCTTCATGTTCCTAAAGGGCTTCCAGTCTGCTAACTCTAATAATTCTAAGGATGCCAAAGCAGCTCAAGTTGAAGTTTTTAACGGTCAAGATACACGAGATGGTGTAAATATTCTGATTTTGGGAACCGATGGACGGATTGGACAAGATAGTTCCGAAACGCGGACAGACTCAGTCATGGTTCTAAACGTAAGTGGTAAGGATAAAAAAATCAAGCTTGTTAGCTTTATGCGTGACAATTTAGTTTACATTGATGGTTATAGTCAGGTTATCGATGGTCAGAAACAAGCTGATCACAAATTAAATTTGGCCTACGAATTAGGGGAACAAGAAGGAAAACAAGGAGCCGAAATGGTTCGCAAGGTCCTCAAAGATAACTTTGACCTAGATATCAAATATTATGCGCTCGTTGATTTCCAAGCCTTTGCGACTGCAATAGATACCCTTTTCCCTGATGGTGTAACCATCGATGCCCAATTTTCAACCTTAAATGGGGTCCCAGTCACAGAAGCGACAGTAGGTGATGACTTGCATGCAACAGCAACTGAGTCACCAACTCAAACCATTCGAGTTGGTAAACAACAAATGAATGGTTCAACTCTTCTTAACTATGCTCGTTTCCGTGACGATGATGAAGGGGACTATGGCCGTACTCGTAGACAGCAACAAGTCATGACTGCTATTTTACAGCAAATCAAGGATCCTACAAAACTATTCACAGGTTCAGAAGCACTTGGGAAAGTTTTTGCGATGACCTCAACAAACCTACCTTATACCTTCTTATTGACCAATGGCCTATCTGTTCTTGAAGGAGCTCAAAATGGGATTGAAAAACTGACAGTCCCAGAACTTGGTGATTGGGTGGATGACTATGACGTCTATGGAGGCCAATCCCTTCGAGTGGATCAAGCTGCCTACCAGACCAAACTCGCGCAAATGGGCTTGAGATAAAATCGAAAAAATGGAAATCAAAGCTTGATTCATCTGTAAAAACGGGTGCCTTAGGCTTTGATTTTTCACATAGTTGGTTGGATTTATAAGCCATTTTTGTGGTATAATAGAATGATGTATTCTATAGAAGAGGATGAAAAATAGATGAGTGATTTAAAGGCAATTCAAACCCGTAGCCTAGAAATGGCTGAGTATTTTGTTGCATTTTGTAAAAAACATGACTTGCTCTGTTATCTATGTGGTGGTGGAGCCATTGGAGCCTTACGAAACAAGGGTTTCATTCCTTGGGATGATGATTTAGATTTCTTTATGCCTCGTAAGGACTATGAAAAATTAGCAGAGCTTTGGCCTCAATTTGCGGATGAGCGTTATTTCTTGTCAAAGAGTCACAAAGACTATGTAGATCGCAACCTTTTTATCACAATCCGTGATAAGGAAACGACGTGTATCAAGCCTTATCAGAAGGATTTGGACCTTCCACATGGCTTGGCCTTGGATGTATTACCCTTGGACTATTATCCCAAAAATCCAACTGAGCGAAAAAAACAAGTCCGCTGGGCTCTCATTTATTCCCTATTTTGTGCACAAACCATCCCAGAAAAGCATGGAGCTCTCATGAAGTGGGGTAGCACTATTCTCTTGGGAATGACTCCCAAATCACTCCGCTATCGCATCTGGAAAAAGGCTGAGAAAGAAATGACCAAGTATGGACCAGCTGACAGTGATGGGATCACAGAGTTATGCTCAGGTCCAGGATACATGAAGAAAAAATATCCTATCCAGGCCTTTGAAGATAACCTCTTCTTGCCATTTGAAGGAACAGAAATGCCTATTCCGATTGGTTATGATGCCTATCTTAGCATTGCTTTTGGTGACTATATGACACCGCCTCCAGCTGATAAGCAAGTCCCTCACCATGATGCCGTTATAGCAGATATGGATAAGAGTTACACTGAATATAAGGGAGAATATGGAGCATGATGGAAGAAAAATTAGCGTGATCGTTCCTGTCTATAATGTAGAAGCTTATTTGGAACGATGTGTAGAGTCGATTTTAAAGCAGACATATAGTAATCTTGAGATACTACTTGTCAATGACGGTTCGACTGATAAGAGTGGTGAACTATGTGATCAACTGGCTTTGAGAGATAATCGAATTCGTGTGGTTCATAAAGAAAATGGTGGTTTGTCCGATGCTCGAAATAGAGGAATTGACGAAGCAAGTTCAGATTTAATTGGCTTTATTGATAGTGATGATTATATTGATGAAGATATGTACGAAACACTCTACCGTCATTTAAGAGAGTCGAATGCAGATTTATCAATGTGCGGACACTATGATGTCTATAATCAAATACCTGAAAAACAAGTCTCAGAGATTAAAACTTGGGAACTTTCTTCAGAAGAAGCTATAAAAATGGTCATGGAAGCAAAGATTTTGTCAGTGACAGCTGTCAACAAGTTATACAAAAAAGAGTTGTTTAATCAACTTAGATTTGAAGTTGGAAAAATTGCTGAAGATGCTTTTATCATGATTCGTTTACTGGATCAGTGTCAAAAGGTTGTTGCGACCAATGAGAAAAAGTATTATTATGTACATCGTGAAAATAGCATTACCACTCAAAAATTTTCCTTAAAATTTTTAAATGTTATTGAGGCTTACGAGCAAAATGCGAATATAATAAGAGAGCACTATCCTACCCTTGCGGATGTTGCGACTATGCGTCTAAATTGGGCTTATTTCTATGTCTTGGATAGATTGTTAGTTGATTCTGAATTTAAGGATAAACAGTTAGAAGACAAATTGATTGATTATCTGAAAAAAAATACGATGAACATTTTAAGAGATAGCAGGTTCACCAATGCTCGAAAAATTAGTTTTCTAGCTCTTCGAATCAGTAGAAAGCTCTACACTAGGATTTTACTTGGTCAACATAATCGTTAGGAGAAAAAATGATTTCCGTTATTGAAAAAAACTATTTTAAAATAAATCTGGTATTTTTATCAGTCATATCTTTTTATTGTATGGCAGGGCTAATTGTTCCACTTCAATTCATTTCTGCTAATAAATTTGTTACTCTAGGAATGACTCTTATGGGAGTTCTACTAGGTTTATATAATTTCTTTGTAAAAAAAGCCTATTTATTTGTGAGAAAAATTGAGTATCTAATCCTCTTTTTTGCTATGAACATCATCACAAGTTTGCTGGTGATTAAGTATGGCTTTTCAACGAATATCAAGAACATGGTGGTATTCTTTATCTATTTCTTTGCTATTTACCCAATTTTTCAGAGTTTTACCAAAGAAAAGTCTCGACTTTTGTTTAACTTATTTTTCTCAGTGATTACTGTAGCCAATACTGTGGGAGTTTTTATTTCTCTTGTTCAATTCTTTATGTTGATTGGTTACAGAGTTTTCGACTATAAAGGCTTGTTAATTCGTCAAGGATTTGTTGAATCCCGTTTATTTGGTATTTTAGCAAGTCCTAACTATTTATCGATTATCTCCTTAATTATTATTATTTACTTAGGGATGAGACTAACTTTCTTCAGTAAACTAGTTAAAACCTTAGCTATTTCATCCATTCTTCTTAATTTCGCTTATATCGTTTTATCTGGTTCAAGAACGACTTACATTTGTTTGGTTGTGGCCGCTTTTCTATATTCTCTAGTGAAATTTGAATTCCGTAACAAGCTAAAATCTTTTGTCGCCGTATTGTTAACAGTAGGACTAGTATTTTTATCATATAATGGTGTCAAATATAGCAGTGATTTATACTTGAGAGCTCACTCTGCAGAAATTCAGCTCAATAAAGAAAAAGGTGAAAACAATAATTTAACATTAGAGAGAACTGATACCAGCGAAGAAAATATCTCCAATAACCGCTTTGCAATTTGGCAATCGACAGCTTCATTCATTCCAAAGAGACCTCTATTTGGTTACTCAGCAGGAAACTGGTATGAGTTAGGGAAAACTTATGATGCAAGTGCATATATCATTAAACAACATTACTTAACTCACAATGGATACCTAGAGTTATTATTCTATAACGGTATCTTTGGTATCTTGCCGATCGCTATTTTTATGCTTTCATTTATCATTTCAAGTCTTAGAAAATTCAAAAAAGACAAAGAGGAAGATAGAATTGATCATGAGCTTGTTTCAGGATTACTGATGACAGTCGTTATCTTGATTTCTAACTTATTCTTGAGTTCAACCTTCTATGGTATCTCATTATTAGGTTGTATTCTGTTTATCATCTCAGGCTATTATTTCTCTGTTATTTCTAAAAAGAGAGATGGATACAGAAGACTATCTGAAGAAGAGATTAAAGAAGTAGAATTAGGAGTGATGGACTACATTCATAATCTCTGTCAAAAAGAGAATATTAATTATTCTTTGGCTTATGGAACTCTATTAGGAGCCGTTAGACATAAGGGGTATATTCCTTGGGATGATGATGTTGATATCTCATTGAAACGTGATGAGTATGACAAGCTATACCAAGCAGTTCTACGGGACAATGACCCTATCTATAAAGTAGCATCTTGGGAAAATGATGCTCGCTATCCTTATCCGTTTTATCGAGTATATGACGCTCGTACCGTTTATGAGAATAACTATATTGAAAATGATATCGATCTAGGAATTTGTGTGGATGTTTTCCCATTTGATTATTATGCTGATGTCAATAAAGAGATGGTTAAACTAGATACCTATCGTAGACTATCTGTTTATACCCTCTATGGTATTCATAGCAAGAGTGCTGGATTGAAGAATATTGTCAGATATCTCTTGGTTCTTGTTTTCCGTTTAACAAGAGTTAAAACTTGGAATAAAAAAATGAACCTTCTCTCAATGCAGGCTAATGATAATGATTCTATTGATTATTTGATGGAAATAAGAGAACTTCAACAAAATTTGAGAAGACGCTGCTTGATAAAGTAATGGATAGCCCATTCGAAGATAGAACCTACAAAATCCCTGAGGCTTCCCATCAAATCTTGTCAGCTATCTACGGTGATGATTTTATGGAAATTCCACCAGTTGAAAAACGAGTGAAACATGATGATTTTGTCGCTTATATAAAAGAGGTGTAAGACGTGTTACAATGGTTAAAAAGAAGTTTGGCAAGTCTTTTAGGGGATAAGAAAGACCTCATCAAGAACTTACCAATCATTAAAAGTCTTAATGACAAAGCGAACGTTGAATTGGACTCCAAAAGAAGTGAGTTGTTAAAAGATAACTTTGAAGAAATTCTTCAAACTATTTATAGTTCTCCGTTGAAAGATTATGATATTTGGTTGGATTTTGGGACTCTATTAGGCTTTTTTAGAGAAAATGATTTTATTAGTCATGACCTGGACATGGATTTTGGCATCATTATTCCAGATTATCAACGCTTTGTAGAGGATGAACAATATCTCTTGGAAAGAGGTTTCTCAAGAACCAAAGAATTTTACTACAATGAACAATTGGTAGAACTATCATACAGCTTTAAAGGTTTGAATGTAGATCTTATTGTTTATGATAAAAAAGGGGAAACAATCTCCTCCGATACGATTTTCTTTATGATTAATGCTTTGGGAGTACCAACTCGTCATGAGGTTTATCATTACGAATTGCCATTCAGTCAGTTACAAGTAGCTAACTTTAAGGGCGTAGATGTGAAAATTCCAGAGAATACAAGAGACTATATCAGTCACTTGTATGGAGCTGATTTTGAAACTCCAAATACCAATTATAATTGGAAAGAAAACCCAATCTATAAACAAGGTGATGCAAAATTAGCCCGAGTTGTTTTAAAGAAATAATCTAAGAACACTTATGAACAAATCACAAAGTCTATTTGTGAATGACACCAGATAAGTTTTAAGGAAAGAAGTGATAGATTTGAAAAAGTTAAGGAAGTCAATCTTATTTAGTATCATACTCTTGTCAGTTACTGCAAATCACCTGCAAGCAGTAAAAGCTGACACTATTTCGGCAGGTTCTGGGAACCGTATCCACTTTATCAATACCAAGGGTGCTTCAGGAAGTGATGCCATTCTTTTAGAGAGCAATGGTCACTATGCCTTAATTGACATGGGGGAGGATTATGATTTTCCAGATGGAACGGATCCGCGTTATCCAAGCCGAGTTGGTATTACAAGGCAAAATGAGCTTGTTTTGGAAGATAGATTATTTCGCCATTTAAATCGACTTGGTATCCAAAAATTCGATTTTATTTTAGGAACCCACGTCCATAGTGATCATATCGGTGGGGCGGACGAAATTCTAAAACGATATCCAGTCGGAAAACTATATTTAAAAAAATATACTGATGAAAGAATTACCAGTAAATGGCGTTTGTGGGATAATCTTTTTAATTATGATAATGCACTCAATGTTGCCCGTGAAAAAGGAGTAACGATTGTTCAAGATATTAAGGAAGAAGATAGTCGTTTCAAATTAGGCGATATGGATATCCAACTCTATAATTATAAGAATGAGTATGGTCCGGATGGCAAATTGAAAAGAGTCTATGATGATAATTCGAATTCCTTGGTTGCAGTAGTGACTGTTGCAGGGAAAAAGATATATCTTGGTGGTGACTTAGATAATGCTGAAGGTGCTGAGGATAGATTAGGTCCAGAAATTGGCAAAGTAGACATGATGAAATGGAATCATCATTATGATGCTCAAATCTCCAATACAATTCCTTTTTTAGATTCTCTTTCACCTAGTATGGTTGTACATACGTCTTCTTATGATGCAAATCTGGCTTCAACAAGAGATTATCTAAAACAGAAGAATATTCAGATTGTTCATGCCTCTAGTTTAACTAAGGATGCAACGGTATTTAATATTGCTGATTCTGGTTTTACAAATGTTTCTGATTCTTTCCCAGATATTCCTACAGTATCTGAAGGATGGTATCAAGAAGATGGATACTGGAAATATCGTTTGACTGATAATGAAATGGCCATTGGATGGCGAACGATAGATAATATCTATTATTTCTTTAACGGTAAAGGTCAAATGCAGGCAAACAAATGGATTCATTTGAATGATAGCAGGGAAAAATTGGAAGGCAACTGGTATTACCTCAATAGCAATGGTAAGATGCAGTATGAGGGCTGGTTTAAGCAAGATGGCTCATGGTATTATATCAGCTCTACAGGTGCAAGACTTTATAATGAATTAGCTGAAATTGGTGGGCAAAAGTACCTCTTTGATAAAGATGGAAAAATGCTGACGGGCTTACAAGTCTTCAACGGCAAGAAGATGCTCTTTGCAAGTAATGGTGCTCTGCAAACAGATGGTATAGCTTCTAGTTGGCAAAAGCTAGGTTCAAACTGGTATTATTATGATGAAGATGGTATTCGAGCAGTTGGCTTGAAGCAAATCAATGGATCAACCTACTACTTTGATAACAATGGTATTATGCAAACTGGCTGGGCCTTTATTGAAGGTCATTGGAAGTATTTTGCAAGTTCTGGAGCAATGAAAACAGGCTGGCTTAAAGATAAGGACATATGGTACTATCTAGACAAGGAAGGTATCATGCTAACTGGTCTCCAAGAAATAAATGGTTCGCGCTATTATCTCAATGCAAGTGGCGCTATGCAAACCGGTTGGAAATGGCTAAACAATCATTATTACTACTTCGCAACTAGCGGAGCCATGAAGACAGGCTGGTTCAAAGATAAGAATCTTTGGTACTATCTAGACAAGGAAGGTATCATGCTCACAGGCCTGCAAGAAATTGATGGCACTCGTTATTACCTTAATGCAAGTGGAGCTATGCAAACCGGTTGGAAATGGTTAGACAATCATTACTACTACTTTGCAACTAGCGGAGCCATGAAGACTGGCTGGTTCAAAGATAAGAACACATGGTACTATCTAGACAAGGAAGGTATCATGCTCACAGGTCTTCAAGAAATTGATGGCACTCGTTATTACCTTAATGCAAGCGGAGCTATGCAGACTGGTTGGAAATGGCTAGACAATCATTATTACTACTTTGCAACTAGCGGAGCTATGAAGACAGGTTGGTTCCAAGATAAAGGGGTTAAGTATTATCTTGACGTTGAAACTGGTCAGATGGCAACTGGACTATACAAAGTAAATGGTGAAAGTTATTACTTTGATGCTAATGGTGCTATGCAAACTGGTTGGAAACAGCTGAATGGCAATTGGTATTATTTCCAAGCAGATGGTTCGCTTCTAAGAAATGGAACAACACCTGATGGCTACAAGGTAAATCAAGATGGTATTTGGAGCTTAAATCCTGTAAAAGAGGAAGAAGTTCAGAACCATCAAGAAGATCCTAAGAGGGATTCTGATAAGCCAGCAGATAAGGAAGAAAAGTCAGCAGAAGCCAATGAAAAAGAGGAAGCTGCTGAAACAAAACCGACTTTGAAGGCAGATAAAGAATGATCTTAGTTGCTTTGCTAGAAAGCTGATTAGGTGCTACGTTCAGCTCTGTCAGATACTTTTCTTTTAAAATAGTATTTATATACATCTCAAAGATTCGAGGCTCTCTGTCAACTGTAGTGGGTTGAATAAAAAGCTAACATCTGGAGAGGACAATCGTTGTCCTCTCCATTTTTATATTCAAAGCGATGAAAATTCGTTTCTTAAAGTTGTCAAAGTTCCTAAAACCAAAAGCATTTCGTTTGATAAGTTTAACGAGATTATTGGTCGCTTCCAATTTGGCGTTGGAATAGGGTAGTTGAAGGGCGTTGACAATCTTCTCTTTATCCTTTAGAAAGGTTTTAAAGACAGTCTGAAAAAGAGGATGAACCTGCTTTAGATTGTCCTCAATAAGTCCGAAGAATTTGTCAGGTTCCTTGTTCTGAAAGTGAAAAAGAAAGAGTTGATATAGATTGTAGTGATGTTTCAACTCTTCTGAATAGCTCAAAAGCTTGTCTAGAATCTCTTTATTCGTTAAGTGCATACGAAAAGTAGGGCGATAAAATCGTTTATCACTCAGTTTACGACTATCCTGTTGAATGAGTTTCCAGTAGCGTTTGATGGCCTTGTATTCATGGGATTTTCGCTCAAATTGATTCATGATTTGGACACGGACACGACTCATAGCACGGCTGAGATGTTGGACAATGTGAAAGCGGTCGAGAACGATTTTAGCGTTAGGAAAAAGTTTACTGGCAATATCGTAGTAAGGGCTAAACATATCCATCGTAATGATTTTCACCTGACAACGAACAGCTCGCTCGTAGCGCAGAAAGTGATTTCGGATGATAGCCTGTGTTCTGCCCTCAAGAACAGTGATGATGTTGAGATTGTCAAAATCTTGTGCAATGAAACTCATTTTTCCCTTGGTAAAAGAATACTCGTCCCAAGACATAATCTCAGGAAGTCGGCTAAAGTCATGTTTAAAACGGAAGTCATTGAGCTTGTGAACAACAGTTGAAGTTGAAATGGAAAGCTGATGGGCAATATCAGTCATAGAAGTCTTTTCAATCAATTTTTGCGCAATTTTTTGATTGATAATACGAGGAATTTGGTGATTTTTCTTGACGAGAGAGGACTCGGTGACCATCATTTTCGAGCACTGATAGCACTTGAAACGGCGTTTTCTAAGGAGGATTCTAGTAGGCATACCAGTCGTTTCGAGGTAAGGAATTTTCGACGGTTTTTGGAAGTCATATTTCTTCATTTGACTTCCGCAATCAGGACAAGATGGAGCCTCATAATCCAGTTTAGCGATGATTTCTTTGTGAGTATCCATGTTGATGATATCTAGAATCTGGATATTAGGGTCTTTAATATCGAGTAGTTTTGTGATAAAATGTAATTGTTCCATATGATTCTTTCTAATGAGAGTTTGGTCGCTTTTTCATTATAGATCTTATGGAACTTTTTCTCTACAACAAAATAGGCTCCATAATATCTATAGGGGATTTACCCACTACAAATATTATAGAGCCAGATTCGATCAATGTTTTTAGAATGAGAATATTGGTCAGCTTTGGGGTGTTTTTTTGATTCTTTATACCCTAAATTGTTGAAAACATCCTCTTTGTCTTTAAATCGAAATATTTTGATAAGAAATTTTAAAACCGACTGATTAGATAAAATAAGAAAAAAATTGTGGTATAATAATAAGATGCAAAAAAAGGAGTATGTATGGACATTTCAGAAATTCGTCAAAAAATTGACGCAAATCGTGAAAAATTAGCTTCTTTCAGGGGGTCTCTTTGACCTCGAAGGTTTAGAGGAAGAAATTGCCATTTTGGAAAACAAAATGACAGAACCTGATTTTTGGAACGATAATATTGCGGCCCAAAAAACGTCGCAAGAATTAAACGAACTCAAAAATACCTATAATACCTTCCACAAGATGGATGAGTTGCAGGATGAAGTTGAGATTTTACTGGACTTTTTGGCAGAGGATGAATCCGTTAAGGATGAGTTGGTTGAAAAACTCGATGAGTTAGATCAGATGATGACTAGCTACGAAATGACCCTTCTCTTGTCAGAGCCCTATGATCACAACAACGCCATCCTTGAAATCCATCCTGGTTCAGGGGGAACAGAGGCTCAAGACTGGGGCGATATGCTCCTTCGTATGTATACTCGCTATGGAAATGCCAAAGGCTTCAAGGTTGAGGTCTTGGACTACCAAGCAGGTGATGAGGCAGGAATCAAGTCAGTAACCTTGTCTTTTGAAGGACCAAATGCTTATGGTCTTCTCAAGTCAGAGATGGGAGTTCACCGTTTGGTCCGTATCTCACCATTTGACTCTGCTAAACGTCGCCACACCTCATTTACTTCTGTAGAAGTTATGCCAGAGTTGGATGATACCATCGAAGTTGACATCCGTGAGGATGATATCAAGATGGATACCTTCCGTTCAGGTGGAGCAGGTGGACAAAACGTCAACAAGGTTTCAACAGGTGTCCGCTTGACTCACATTCCGACAGGGATCGTCGTAGCATCAACCGTCGACCGTACTCAGTACGGAAACCGTGACCGTGCTATGAAGATGCTTCAGGCAAAACTCTACCAGATGGAGCAGGAAAAGAAAGCTGCTGAGGTAGACTCGCTCAAGGGTGAGAAAAAGGAAATTACATGGGGAAGCCAAATCCGCTCCTATGTATTTACGCCTTATACAATGGTAAAAGACCATCGTACAAACTTTGAAGTAGCGCAAGTAGATAAGGTAATGGATGGAGACCTAGATGGTTTCATCGATGCTTATCTGAAATGGCGTATCAGTTAAAAGAAAGGAAGTCACATGTCAATCATTGAAATGAGAGATGTTGTCAAAAAATACGACAACGGGACAACAGCCCTACGTGGCATCACTGTAAATATCGATGCAGGAGAATTTGCCTACATCGTAGGACCTTCAGGTGCTGGTAAATCAACTTTTATCCGTGCCTTGTATCGTGAGGTCAAAATCGACAAAGGAAGCTTGCAAGTTGCAGGTTATAACCTCGTTAAGATTAAAAAGAAAGATATTCCGTTCTTGCGTAGAAACGTTGGAGTAGTCTTTCAGGATTACAAACTTTTGCCAAAGAAAACCGTTTATGAGAACATTGCTTACGCCATGGAGGTTGTTGGTGAAAGTCGTCGCAACATCAAAAAACGTGTTATGGAAGTCTTGGACCTTGTCGGTTTGAAGCACAAGGTTCGTTCATTCCCGAATGAACTTTCAGGTGGTGAGCAACAACGTATCGCCATTGCGCGTGCTATCGTAAACAATCCTAAGGTTTTGATTGCCGACGAACCAACAGGAAACTTGGACCCAGATAACTCATGGGAAATCATGAACCTCTTGGAACGTATCAATCTTCAAGGGACAACTGTTTTGATGGCGACCCACAACAGCCAAATCGTAAATACCTTGCGCCACCGCGTTATTGCCATCGAGAATGGTCGCGTGGTACGTGATGAAGCGAAAGGAGAGTACGGATACGATGATTAGTAGATTTTTCCGCCATCTGTTCGAAGCTTTAAAAAGTTTAAAGCGTAATGGATGGATGACCATTGCTGCTGTCAGTTCAGTAATGATTACCTTGACCTTGGTTGCTATCTTTGCTTCAGTGATCTTCAATACTGCGAAATTAGCAACTGATATTGAAAACAACGTCCGCGTCATGGTTTATGTTCGTAAAGACGTTGAAGACAACAGTGAAACCATTGTAAAAGAAGGCCAAACAGTCACGAACAATGACTACCACAAGGTCTACGATGCCCTCAAAAGCTCTGCCAGCTGTAAAAATGTAACCTTCTCAAGTAAAGAAGAACAGTACCAAAAGCTGACTGAAACTATGGGTGATGAGTGGAAGGTGTTTGAAGGAGATGCAAACCCTCTTCATGATGCCTACATCGTAGATACCAATTCACCAAGTGATGTAAAACCAGTAGCTGAAGAAGCTAAGAAAAATCGAAGGTGTCTCTGAAGTTCAAGACGGTGGTGCCAATACCGAACGTCTCTTCAAGTTGGCTTCCTTCATCCGTGTATGGGGATTGGTCATCGCAGGACTCTTGATCTTCATCGCAGTCTTCTTGATTTCAAATACCATCCGTATTACTATCATTTCACGTAGCCGTGAAATCCAAATCATGCGTTTGGTTGGTGCCAAGAACGGTTATATCCGTGGCCCATTCTTGCTAGAAGGTGCCTTTATCGGATTGTTTGGGAGCAGCTCTTCCATCAGCATTGGTTTACTTTATCTATAACCGAGTGTTCCAATCTGTCAACCCATCCTTGGTTGGTCAAAACCTATCTTTGATTACACCGAATACCTTTATTCCATTGATGATCGGTCTCTTGTTCCTCATCGGAATCTGTATCGGTTCACTAGGTTCAGGAATCTCAATGCGTCGATTCTTGAAAATCTAAGTCACATAACTGGATAAAACACATAAAAAAGTGGGATGTCATCAAGACTTCACAGCTCTTGATGCCCCGCTTTTTCTTTTGGTCTTGGTGCTCAGTCGCTTGCCAATTTTGGCTAAAGAGTGTATGATAGGAAAGGACCTTTTTACTAATATGAAAAATGAACAATGAATGAGGAAAAGATGAAACAATTTTTGGAAAAAGTGAGCATACTCTCCCTATCGTTAGTATTGATCACATCGTTTTCTATTTCGAGTGCCCTACCTGCCATGTTTGACTATTATCAGGGCTATTCGACTGGTCAGGTCGAACTCTTGGTCAGCCTCCCATCCTTTGGGATTATGGCCATGCTTTTATTGAACGGAGTTTTAGAGCGTATTTTTCCTGAACGTCTCCAGTTGACCTTGGGACTCTTGATTTTATCCATCAGTGGAACTGCACCTTTCTGGTATCAGGGTTATTACTTTGTCTTTGCGACACGCTTGCTATTTGGACTTGGAGTAGGAATGCTCAATGCCAAGGCTATTTCGATCATCAGTGAACGTTACCACGGTAAAACCCGTATTCAAATGCTTGGTTTTCGTGGATCGGCTGAGGTAGTAGGAGCCTCCATCTTGACTTTGGCAGTTGGTCAGCTCTTGGCCTTTGGCTGGACAGCAACCTTCCTAGCCTATGCAGCTGGTCTAGTAGTTCTCGTACTCTTCCTTCTCTTTGTCCCTTACAACAAGGAAGACATTCATGAGTCCAAGCATCAGATAGAAGAAGCAGTAAGATTGACTGCTTCTATGAAAAAGCTCATTTTCTTCCTTGCTATTGCAGCCGCAGTGATTGTATGCACCAATACTGCTATCACCTTCCGCATCCCTAGTCTCATGATTGAGGCAGGGTTTGGAGATGCTCAGTTGTCCAGTTTGGTACTTAGTGCCATGCAGTTGATTGGGATTCTAGCTGGAATCAGCTTTTCTTTCCTGATTTCGACCTTCAAGGAAAGACTTCTATTGGTCGCTGGTGTCACTTTTGGTATTGGGCAAATCATCATTGCTCTTTCCCCATCACTCTGGGTGGTGGTTGCAGGTTCTATCCTGGGAGGGTTTGCCTACAGTATCGCTCTGACGACAGTCTTTCAGTTGATATCTGAGCGAATTCCTGCAAAACTCCTCAACAAAGCAACTTCCTATGCTGTTTTGGGATGTTCTTTTGGAGCATCATTAACACCCTTTGTTCTTTCAGGGATTGGCTTGGTGACTACAGATGGTCGAATGACCTTCATCATTCTAGGAGCATGGATGATTGCTACATCAGTTATTGTTTCCCTTTTATTGAAAAAAGAAGCCTAACAAAGAAAAACTCAAGGATGAATCCTTGAGTTTTTTGTGTATTAGCCAAACATTTGCCAAAAGTAATCGATGATGTAGGTCAAGCCATAAGTGTAAACGACTAGGGTAAAGGGCTTGGTCAGGATGATAATGGTCATATACCGCTTGAAGCTCATCTTGGTCAAAGCAGCCAACATGCAGAGAAAATCAGCTGGACTAACTGGCCAAATCATCATAAAGATAAAGAATCGGTCAAAGCGATTGCCCTCATCCAACCAACCGATATATTTGTCATAGGTGCGCTTGCTGACCATAGACTGGACAAAGGGTGCTCCGTAGAGACGAACCAAGTAAAAGATAATGGCACAACCAATGACAATACCGATATAGTTGTAAATGGTCCCGATGATGTGACCATATATAAAGATACCTGCAACGGAGGTAAGAGCACCTGGAATGATAGGAACAACCGTCTGCAAAATCTGTAAAAAAATAAAGAGTGGTGGCCCCCAGATACCCGCCTGTTGGATAAAGGCAGATAAGGTTTCCTTGGAGTGCAAGATACCTGCCTGATAGGCCCAGATACAGAATATTACAGTACCAACTCCACCGACAATGGAGGAAATATGAATCGCTTGCTGTAGAAGGGGAGAAACAGCTTTCATTTCTTTCTCGTGTGACATGTAAACTCCTCTTGTGTAGTATGATTCTACTATACCATATTTTAGGGAGAAAGACTACATGGGATACTTCGTGTGACTTTGCCTCAAGTATGGTAAAATGGGAATAAGAAAATGACAGCTTAGAATGAGGAAAATCATGTTAGGATTGAAGTTTAATGGCACTTGGCGCAACTACCAAAAACAGGTATTGGACAATTTCCAAGAATACCAAGCAGATGGTCATGTCCACTTGGTGGCAGCGCCTGGTTCAGGGAAAACAACCATAGGAATTGAGTTGATTGCTCGCTTTGATAAGCCTGCCCTCGTTTTGGTACCGACGGTTACCATCCGGGAACAATGGGTGGATAGGATTCGTCAGGCCTTTTTAGAGGATGAGGACCAAGTCACAAGTCTCGTGTCTCAAAATCTCAAGGACATGAAGCAAATCACCATCGCCACCTATCAAGCTTTTCACAGTGCTATGCAACAGGTACAATCTCAAGAAGATAACGGCGAGGTTGAGGACTTTGTAGGCTTTGACCTACTTGCCAGACTTAAGGAGAGGGGTGTCGAAACCCTCTGTTTGGACGAATGCCATCACTTGAGAAATGAATGGTGGAAAAGCTTAGAAGACTTCCGTAAAAACTACCAGCAACTGCAAGTCATCTCTCTCACTGCGACACCGCCTTATGACAGTGAACCAGAACTCTGGGATCGCTATCTCCAGATGTGTGGCGAGATTGACCAAGAAATCACGGTGCCAGAACTGGTCAAGGAAGACACCCTCTGCCCTCACCAGGACTTTGTCTATATCTGTTTTCCGACCAAGGAAGAAGACAAGCGCCTGGAAGAATTTGAGGACACCAAGTGGCAGTATGTCAGCCAACTAGTGGTTGATGCTGACTTTCAAGAGTTGATTAAGAGTTCCAAGGTCCTCAAAGGGGAAATCTCTGCGGATATGCTCCTCGAAGATCCCAAGTATCTCTCCGCCCTCCTCATTTATCTACAGGCTCAAAAGCTAGAAATTCCTAAGCACTTACGAGATTTACTGGGGGCGGAAGGCTTGCCTGCCCTTAATTACTACTGGCTCGAAGTCCTCTTGCAAGGCCTTCTCTATCAGACACCCGACTGGTATGAGGACCCACAGGAGACAAAGAAAAAGATAGAAGCCGAACTGAAATCAAGAGGGTTGATTGAAAAACGTCAGGTCTTCTTGGTAAAATCCAAGGCCAATGATCAAATCCTCAATCAATCTCTAGGAAAATTAGCTGGAATTGCATCTATCTTTGAAACCGAGTATGCTAGTCTAGGAAAGGACTTGAGACAGTTAGTCTTGGCGGACTATATCCGTAAGGACTTTGCCAGTTATCTGGGAGATGACCAAGCGCCAATCACGCAATTAGGCGTTCTCCCTTACTTTGAAACCATTCGCAGAAGTGCACAAAAGCAAGGCTTGTCTGTCCCTATAGCAGTCCTTTCTGGTAGTGTCGTGATTATACCTGCCAGTGTCAAGGCAGAACTTCAAGCACTCATTCCAAACACTAGCTTAGACCTTCTCTGCCATCGGAAAACTCGATCAAGGTGCCTATCTCCAAGTAGGTTTTCCATCTAGCTTTAAAGGGGATGGTCGCAGCAGTAACTGAGCTCTTCCAACGTGGTTCTATCCAGGTCTTGGTCGGAACCAAGTCTCTCTTGGGAGAAGGATGGGATGCGCCTTGTGTCAACTCTCTCATCCTCGGAAGTTTTGTCGGAAGCTTTATGCTCAGTAATCAGATGCGGGGCCGTGCTATCCGTATCTGGCCAGGACATCCAGATAAGACTAGTAATATCTGGCACCTAGTAGCCATCAAACCATACAAAAATCTTTTCTTGAGGGAAAAGGAAAATGAAGAGGAAGTAGATAAGGATAATTCCTATCAAGATTTACTCAGACTCTAAGCTCGTCGGATGGAGCATTTTCTAGGTTTATCCTATAAGGAGGATACCATTGAAACAGGTCTGGATCGCTTGGACTTTCCTAAAGCTCCTTTTAAGAAAAGTAAGATTAAAGCCTATAATCAGAAAATCAAGGAATTGTCCAAGGATCGTGCCTCCCTTCGAAAAAAATGGCAGGAATCTCTCATTGTTGCTGATAAGATTGAGATTGTCAATGAAGTGGCGACCGACAGCAAACGAATCCCTCTACTTGCTCTAGCGGATGCTGAAAAGTGGCTTCGCTATTCTTTCTTATTGATTGCAGTTAATCTCCTCCTCTATCTTTTTAAAACAAATGGTATTCGTCTTGCTTGGTTAACGACTATTAGTCTTGTCTTGCTTACTATTGCTTTGGTCCGTTATTTCTTTTACAAGAGTCCTTATAAACGCTTGCGCCAAATCGGTGAAGCTATTCGCAAGGTCATGGTGACTGCGGGGCATTTGTCTGATGACCGGTCGCGCGTGCAGGTCGATGAGGACAAGGATAGCTTTAATGTCTTTGCCTATCTAAAAGGTGGCAGTATGCGAGACAAGGAACTCTTTTCCAAGGTCTTAGGAGAATTCTTTGCGCCAGTGGACAATCAACGTTACCTCTTAGTCGCTCAAAAAGCACCAGCAGGTCAGTCCAAGTATTTTGTAGTTCCTAGCCTCTTTGAAAAACGCAAGGAAGATGCCCAGCTCTTCCAAAATGCCGTCGCATCACATATAGGCAACTACCAACTCGTCTACACCCGCAACGAAACAGGCAGAAAAGTCTTACTCGAAGCACGACTCAAATCCCTAGCCAACAAAAATGACCGCCTCATCACCAAGAAGAAGGTCAAAAGTGCTTTGAAGTAGGGAGAAGCGAGCGTTTTCTACTAGGAATATGATATAATAATAGGGAGAATTTTGTACCTGAAGGAGAAATATAGATGCAAGTAAAACCAGAACTGGAGATAGAAAAACAACTGATCAACCAACTGGTAACTGGTGAAAGCCAATGGACTTATAGAGAAGACCTCAAAACAGAAGAACAACTATGGGACAACTTCTTTGAGAAACTAGCCCAAAACAACGTTGCTCTTCTAGCAGACCAACCATTGACAGAGCAGGAAAAACGTCAGATTCAGAACCAACTGAACTTTGTAAGCTACTATGATGCTGCCAAGTGGCTGGTTGGTGAAAATGGCATTGCCAAAGTCGAGGTTCAAAGAGAAGATGCTAGCCTAGGCACCATCCGTTTGTCAGTCATTTGGCGTGACAATATCGCAGCAGGAAAGTCTAGCTACGAAGTTGTCAATCAAGTCCAACGAGAAAAAGTAAATCCTCTGGATCAAGACCGTAGACTGGATGTTACTCTTCTCATCAATGGCTTGCCTATGATTCAAATCGAGCTCAAGAGTTCCCAAGCAGCCTTCATTGATGCCTTTCATCAGATAAAAAAATATGACCGTGAAGGGAAATTCCGTGGTATCTACTCTAGCTTGCAGATGTTTGTTGTGACGAACAAAGTAGATACTCGCTATATCGCTGCAGCTCGTGAAAATAAACTTAACAAACAATTTCTAACTAAATGGGTGGATAAGGACAATCATCCTGTGACAAATTTGACTAGCTTTGCCCACGAAGTCCTTTCGATTCCGCGTGCCCATCAGATGGTCATGCAATATTCTGTCATTGATGATAGCAAGAAAGCTCTCATTCTCTTGCGCCCCTACCAGATTCATGCCATCGAAGCAGTGCAGGAAGCTTCTCGCCAGCAAGCATCAGGCTATGTGTGGCATACGACAGGTTCAGGAAAGACCTTGACTTCTTATAAGGTAGCGAGAAATCTCCTTCAAATTCCATCAATCCAAAAGACGATTTTTGTCGTTGACCGCAGGGACTTGGACCAACAAACCACTTCATCCTTCCTCTCCTATGCAACCAATGATGTTATTGATATTGACGAGACGGATAATACTCATGATTTAGTCAAGCGACTAGGAAGTAATGATAAGCGGGTCGTGGTGACTACCATCCAGAAAATTACGACTATGATGCGCAAGTTTGACCAAGGTCTTTACCAAAAAGATGCGGATAAAATCAAGGGACTCCGAGTAGCTTTTGTAGTGGATGAATGCCACCGTGCCGTGACGCCACAAACACAAAAAGACATTAAAGCCTTTTTCACTCAGTCTCTTTGGTATGGATTTACAGGAACGCCAATCTTTAAGGAAAATAAACGCCAGCAGGTCGGCGACCTAGCCCAAACCACCCAGCAACAGTATGGAGACCGTCTCCATGAGTATACGGTCAAGGAAGCCATCCATGACGGAGCTGTCTTAGGCTTTAAGGTAGACTATCGCAATACCCTCATCACAGATCAGGCTGAAAATGAAATACCTGATAGCGTCTATGAGAATGAGGAACACATGCTGGAAGTTTTGGACGCTATTATCAATAAATCCCGTCAACAGCTAGGCTTCCAAAAAGGAGTGGGCAATACCTACAATGCCATCCTGACTGTCAAGTCTATCCCTCAAGCCCAAGCCTACTATGACCTTCTCAAAAAAGTCAAGGCTGGTCAGACACGAGTCAAGGTATCTGAGAGGGTCAAGATGGTCCTTCCAGACTTTCCAAAGGCGACCATCACTTACTCTGTTACGGAGAACGAAGAAGACTCAAGAGCCAACCAAGACCACATGAAACAGGTCTTAGAGGACTATAACCAAGAGTTTGATACTCATTTTACTATGGCGGATCTTCGCGGCTTTAATACCGATATCAATAACCGCCTTGCCCGTAAGCAAGACAAGTATCTCTATCGCAATGAGCAGTTGGACTTGGTTATCGTGGTCAATCGTCTCTTAACAGGATTTGATGCACCTTGTCTATCGACCCTCTTTATCGATCGTAAACCCATGCAACCGCAGGACTTGATTCAGGCCTTTAGTCGAACCAACCGTATCTTTGATTCTAGTAAGACCTATGGTCATATCATCACTTTCCAAAAGCCTCTAGCTTTTAAGGAAGCAGTCGATAATGCCCTCAAGCTCTACTCAAATGGTGGTGAAAATGATGTCTTAGCACCTAGCTGGGAAGAAGAAAAGAGAAAATTTTTGAGAAGTTGTAGCGACTTCCAAAATCTTATCACAGATGATCCCGTCGAAGGACTCCAACTGGAACAAATCTCTACGCCACAGTTGAGAAAAATCGCCAAAGGCTTATCAAGCATTTGATAAAGTACTCTAGCTTCTATCCGAGTGTATAAAGAGTATGATGAGGATGAAATTTACGCCCAAACGGGACTCAGTGCAGAAGAGTTGGAAGTTTATCTTGGTTTTTATCAGAATATCCTAGCAGAGTTGAAAAGTCGAATCGAAGATGATAACGACGATGATGGACCTTTTGATATTCATTATGAACTAGAGTCTATCCAAGTAGATGAGATTAACTACGCCTATATCCTGACCTTGATCCAAAGCCTGATCGAGCAAGAGCAGAGTCCGGAAAAGAGTCTCAGCGAACAGGACAGAGAAGCAGTGGATACCTATATCCAAAGTCTGGAGAAGACTAATCCAAATCTTGCACAAATCATCTCAGAGCTTTGGCAAGAAGTACAGGCAAATCCTGACCGATACAGAGGTCAATCCATCGCCAATATCCTTGACCAGATGATTGAAGCAGTCATCCAGCAGCATATCCAAGACTTTAGTAAGACCTGGTATGTGGGTGAAGATGAACTCCGCTACTATGTCAATCACTACCGCAAGGGAGCTAAAAAGCAACTAGGAGAAAGTCAACTGACTAAGAGTCAGCGCTACAAGGACTATAAAGTTGAGGTGACGGATGCCCTCAACCCACTCCTCTATAAAAAACACATCAAAGAAGCCTATACCCAACTGATCGAAGAGGTGATTGAGCCATTGAGGGTTGGGAGGTAGGAGAATATCGGAGAAAAAATGGCGGATACAATATTGATTTTAGGAAACGGCTTTGATTTAGCCATGGGTCGAAAAACAAGTTATAATGATTTTTTAGAGTTTGCTGAGAAACTGTTTGCTGAAAAAGAGATTCAGTTAGAGGATTTTCTTTATAGCAATCAGATTGATATTGAAAAGTACAGAAATAATTTATATATTCAATTTATTAATGAGAATAAGTTTAAACTTGGAGATAATTGGTCAAATCTTGAAATAATGATTTCTCAACTTGCTGAAGCAATAGATTTTTTCCGACTAAATTCCGATAAGTTATATTACGAAAAACGGTGAATTATACCCAAAAATATGCTGGCACATTTCATAAAAATGATGAATGAAGAGGGAAATTCTGCTTCAAAAAAATATTCATCTATACTCATTATGTTTAAACTTTATTATAGCTCTGGATGGGATAAACTAGAGAGAGAATTAGCTATATCAGAATTAAATAATCTTTTTATTAATCATCTTGATTTACTGACTGAGCTCTTAGAAATTTACCTTTCTTATAGAGACTATATAGACTTTGAAGTTGAACAAATTATTCCTAGTGAGACAGCGTTAGACGCTATCGATAATATTTCAGAGTCTAGTGTAATTAGTTTCAATTATACACCTACACCAAATAAACTATATAATATTTCTTTAGAAAAGACCCATTTTATACATGGTGAAATTGATCTAAACAGAAGTAAATCAGAAATAAATACAATGGTCTTTGGTATAGAAGATAAGGGGAATGAGGTCAATTCTGATTTAATACCTTACCAAAAATACTATCAACGTATTGTTAAAGAAACTGGGAACTTATATGAAAAATTTTTTATTTATACAAAATTATCAGATTGGGGTGCAGCAGTTTCAAAGAATATTATTGTGTTTGGACACTCGGTTGATCCACTTGATAAGGAGATATTTGAAAAATGTTTTGAAATAGCCTATTTAAAAAGATATAATTATCGATTTATTTTTACATACTATAACGAGTCTGCTAAACGGTCTATCGTTAAGAATTTAGCTATCATACTAGGAAAAGATAAACTTGTTGAATTAACCGGGAATGGAAATGTTGTATTTATTAAAAGCGATGATGTTGATGGGATGAGAGAAGCACTATTGGATTAAATTATCTTTGAATAATAGCAAGTTGCAATAATATTATTAACATCTGATACTTAAAGGAAATGACAACAAATGGATAATATAATTACATTTCTTAATTCTCAGTTTATTAGTTCCATGATAGGGGCTTTACTAGGTGCTGGTGTAGTGGTACATGTTGCAAAGCTGCAAAACAAGCAGCAACTTAAACAGCTACAAGATGAACATAAGTTACAACGAGAATTTTTTGAAAAACAAGAAGAGAACGAAAGAGAACGTATTTTCTTACAGTATACAATTGAGAGAGCAGAGCGTTCGTATGAGATATTGAGTGATTTGAGGACTGCTAAAAATTTATTTGCAGATTCAATATTTGAATTCTTAAAGATGAACCCTAAAGAAGTAGAATCAGATGAAGATATTGAGTTTGAAAAAATTTTTCCGTTATTATATTCAAATTATTTGCTACCTAAATATGATTCAATTATAAAAATTAAGAGATTTATTATTGCTAACTCTGGTTATTCAAGATGATATCGAATTATCTAGGTTAAAAAGAAGAGGTTCGTAAAGAAGTTGCAATATTTGTAGATTATCACCAAAAAAATTAATCGAGTGAAGAGTTTTTGAAGATTATCAAGAAGTTGCTGATGACTTTATGAAAAAAATCTAAATTAGCTGAAAAAAATGTGATGAATTAAGAACTTATTTAACGAAGTATATAACAGAAACTACATTTAGGTTAGTTTCTCCAGAGAAGATGGCAGAAAAAAATAATAAAAACAAGAATATAATGTATCTAATTTAAAAATTTAAAAATAGTAAGAAAGCAGGATAGGGATGGAGAAACCAAAAATTAGGTTTGGAAAATTTAATAACAAGTGGAAAAAAAATAAATTAGACAAGGTTGTTGACTTTTTCGATAACCAGCGTATTCCTATAGACTCAGGTGAGCGTAAAGTTGGCCCTTATCCTTATTATGGAGCTAGTGGAATTATTGATTTTGTAGATGGTTATATTTTTAATGGTGAGTATGTTTTGTTAGCTGAGGATGGTGCGAATATAATATTAAGAAGTAGTCCGATTGCATATTTAACAAAAGGAAAATTTTGGCTAAACAACCACGCCCATATTATGAAGATGAAAACAGGTTCTAATGAATTCTTGATACAATTATTGGAAAAGCAGAATTATGAAAAATATAATACTGGAACTGCGCAGCCTAAGTTGAATGGTGAAGTTGTCAAAAAAATAACATTGCACTTTCCTTCTGATGAAGAACAATCCTCCATTGGTTCCCTCTTCCGCACCCTCGATGACCTTCTGGTGAGCTACAAGGACAATCTCGCCAATTACCAATCTCTCAAGGCGGTCATGCTCTCTAAGATGTTTCCCAAAGCTGGGCAGACAGTTCCTGAGATTCGTTTAGATGGATTTGAAGGTGAGTGGAAAGTGGTACAATTATCTGATATTTGTCAAAAAGTAACAGAAAAAAACAAAGATAATAGTTTTAATGAAACTTTCACAAATTCAGCGGAATTCGGAATTATTAGTCAAAGAGATTTTTTTGAAAAAGATATATCTAATGAAAAAAGTTTGAATACATATTATGTTGTAAGAAACAATGATTTCGTTTATAATCCAAGGATTTCAAACTATGCTCCAGTGGGACCAGTTAAACGAAATAAACTAGGAAGAACTGGTGTTATGTCACCTTTGTATTTTGTTTTTAGAATTGCAAACTCAAATATTGATTTAAATTTCTTAGAAACCTTTTTCAATACTAATACTTGGCACAAATTTATGAAATTAAATGGCGATTCAGGTGCTCGGGCTGATAGATTTGCTATAAAGGATTCTACTTTTCTCACAATGCCTATTACGTTTCCATCCCTCCCTGAACAACAAGCCATTGGCGCCTATTTCTCAAACCTCGATAATCTCATTAACTCTCACCAAGAAAAAATTTCTCAGTTAGAAACATTGAAGAAGAAACTCTTGCAGGATATGTTTATTTAATATTTTTTTATTTAACTGAAAGGAGCGAATTATGTCAGATACAACTTTTAACCGTGAAAAGAAAACAGATAGACCTGTTATTGCGCTTTGCTATGATTTTGATAAGACACTTTCTCCAGATGATATGCAGGCTCAAGGATATATCCAAACAGTACAACCAGAAGGTAGCGATATGATTGGTGATTTCTGGAGGGAGTCAAATGGTCGTGCTACAGCAAATAATATGGATAAAAACCTTGCTTATATGTATACCATGAAGAAAAAAGCACGTGGTCAGATTGTTTTTACAAAAGAGAAGTTAGCTGAGTATGGATCTCAGGTTGCACTTTTTCCTGGAGTAGAGGATTGGTTTAAACGCATAAGAGACTACGGGGATGATAAAGGGATCATTGTCGAGCATTATATTATATCTTCAGGTTTAAAAGAGATGATAGAAGGAACTTCAATTGCAAAAGAGTTTAAAGAACTGTACGCAACTTCTTTCTATTTTGATGATGATGGAGTTGCTGTCTGGCCTGCTCAAGTGGTTAATTATACTAATAAGACACAGTTTCTTTTTCGTATCTCAAAGGGTGTTCTTGATGTTAATGATGAAGCGGTTAATGATTCTTTCGCACCCGACGAAATCAGAGTTCCATTCCGAAATATGATTTATCTAGGTGACAGCGATACAGATATTCCTTGCATGAAATTGGTAAATTCTCAAGGTGGATATTCTGTCGGTGTTTTTAATCCAGATGAAAAAGATGAACTGAAGGCAAAGAATAAAGTCTATAAAATGATGAGGGATAATCGTATTTCTTACTTTGCTCCTGCAGACTATTCAGAGGGTAGTGAACTTGACGAACTAGTAAAATTGATTATTGATAAAACTGTATACAATGAAAAACTGTATGAGAAAAAGTACAATAATCAAAAAGAAGCTATTGAACAAGCTAAACCAAAAGAAGAGCAAGAGAAATTAGATTTAATCAACTCATTAGAAAGTAGTGGTAGCTTCAAAAATACTCATGCTATAGTTGAGAAGTTATCAAAAATATACTAGTTGGAAACATGAAGAATTGGAAGACCTTTTACAAATTGCACTAGAAAAATACACAGGTATGGCATATTTTAAAATGATCCAGATATTAAAAAAGTTTTTACCAGTATCTTATTGAACAACTTGGTAGCAATACTGATGAGTTAATTAGAGACAAAGTTGAAAATATTCAACAAAAATTTTAATCATAATTAAAGATGAGAATATTTAGGTGAGATATGACGGAGAATAATTTTATAGAACTAGATAAAATTGATACCTCAACTGCGGCGCAAAATTTTGCAAATTTATTAAACGAGAATAAGACATATTTTCTTAATGGTCCCTGGGGATCAGGTAAATCTAGTTTTCTTGAAGAAGTTGACGATATAAACCAAATCAAACTAGTTACCATTGATTTTTGGAGATTAAATGACAGTCGCTCGACTCTAGAAACAGTTTTTGCGAAGCTACATCCATATGTTTACTGGGGACTTAGATTAATTGTAATTCTATGCATTGCATTATCAATCTTAATGACTAATGTAGTTGATTTGGGTCTAAGTGTTCTTGTACCTACTTGGGTTATATTGAGTGCAGGAGTGGTTGCTTTAATAGTTGCAATCCATCAGTTTTTGAAAATAAAATCAGATGGAATTTATAGTTGGTTGTTGACGAAAAATTATCCTTCGTTTACGAAGACAGTCTTAGTAGTTGATGACTTTGATAGAATGACCATGGAACAGCAGGAAGCAAGTTATAAACTGTTTAGTTTACTCAAAGGAAAACTTCCGATTATTTTTATTGGAGATATAGATATAATTCATCGAAATGAGAGTAATTATCTCTCAAAAATTATTGATCGACGAATTGAGCTACCATTTGTTCTCCATCCTACAAAAAAATATGGACTGATTATTTCGAACAATTGGAAAAAGAGGCTAGAAATAAAGCTTTCTGATAGATTTAAGAGGGTGTTCATAACAGATGAAAGAAATTTACGAGACAGAGAACGCTTTAACGATTATGTTAACCTGGAATTGATTGGACGTAATAAAGAGAAATATGTTCAAATTGAGCAACAACTAGTTGTCATATATCTTTTTCTATATTATCCAAGATTTTATGAAAGTTTAAAGACCGATAAAGGGTCTATTAAATTAGATTCTAATAAACAGTTAATAAAGGAACTTCATAATATATTGTTTGAAAAAAATAATTCATATCCAAGTTGTTTTCTTTCAAATAGGGAAGGATACCTTATCAATGAAGAACCATCAAATAGACTCACTGAAGAATTGATTCAAATTATTAATGATGAGCAACAACTTTCTAATGAAATTTTACTTTCACAGAATGATTTCCTAGATTTTATCAATGGAGAATACGAAAGACTAACTAATCAACAACAAGATTTATTGTTTTCAAATGCTTTTAAAAATTATCTACTCACAGTGAAGATAACATGTTAGTAAATCTTATTTTACAGAAGAAGGTTAAGACTAAAAATTCCTGAGTACAGGATAGGGACTCAAGATGTTAATACAGAATTAGTTGAAAAATACTTATTTATTTTTTTAATGAAAGTTTTAGGTAAAAACAGATGTAAGCGAGATATTCTATTTTATTTTCAAACATAAAATTTTTTTAGGTATCAAGATATGGTAGGTCTTGATATAGGATTAAGTCCTTACAATAAAGAATTCTCGTCATACAGGTGGAAATATATAATAATAATGATTCACTTGTATGAACTAGATAAAGTACTTCAATTTTTTTGATTGGAGCAATACTATCTGGGAAGCTATAAATAAACTAAGTACAGAAGAATACCTCCGTTTTTGGCTAGAATTTGGATTTATAAGTAATAAAGATAAGAATAAACTTGGGTATGATTCTAAAAATAAAGATTATATTTTTGTAAAAGATTTTAACACTTATGCTGACGAAGAAGATATGATTTTCTTAAAAGGAAGTAATAAGAACAGATTAAACAAACTTAAAGAAGAAGGGTTCAAATTCGAAGATTAAAAGCTAAAAGGAGTGACCATGGTATCTGTAACACAACGTATAAAAGAAATTAATCAACCTCGAGGTGGTTATCTGCCCATCAAGTTATTTTCAGTAGAGCAGTTCGAAGACCATAGAGTTCTGCATCCTGTAGAGTCTGTATCTCCTAGTTTAGTGGGGATTTGTGTGGACTGCTTGACACGCTTTATGAAAGGGACAGAAGCCCATGATGCTTTCAGAATTTCTCTCAAGGGAGCTCAGATGGTTGGTATGGGAGACCTAGCAGAAGCACTTCTTGATTTGGTTACAGGATTGGATGACTTATCGATAGAAAGTGCTTGTCGTCTAGCATCCTTTGATGTCGTTTTTCGTGCGGGGGTTAAGTATTATAAGCCTTTTGAAGAAATTTCGGTGGATGCAGAAACGATAGAGAATATTCGCATCATGGTAGAACGAAGCCTTTGCTTCTTCGATCTCTATGGTCCTTTGGTAAAAGATGGCTTTCATTTTCTTGGAGGCTATACAGATACGATTGACAAGGGTGATGGAGATTTTCTTACCAAGGATACACTGTGGGATTTTAAGGTGACTAAAACAGCTCCAAATAAAGACCATACGCTACAAGTCCTTGTATACTATATCATGGGGCTACATTCCTATGATCCTGACTTCCTGTCTATCGAAAATCTTGGATTTTATAACCCTCGAAAAAATATCGTTTATCAACATCCAGTCTCCTCTATTCCTTTAGATTTGATTCGAACGATTGAAAAAGAAGTGATTTGTTATAAATGAAAGCTTGTTTAAAAATAAATTGCAAAACTTAGAAAGAAACATTATGGAAACAACACAAACTTCCCAGTCGCTTTACCAAGCCCTGTGGAACTCAGCGGATGTTCTCCGCTCCAAGATGGATGCCAACGACTACAAGTCCTATCTTTTGGGCATGGTCTTTTACAAGTATCTGTCGGATAAGATGCTCTTTTTCGTGGCTGAGACCATGGAAGAGGGGACTGATAGTCTTGAGGATGCCCTTGAGGTCTATCGCAACTACTACGAGGATGCGGATACCCACGAGGATCTGGTCTCTGTTATGAATGATGAGCTCAACTATATCATCAAGCCAGACTTGACCTTTACGGCTCTAGTAGCACGTGTCAATGAGGGGACTTTCCAGCTGGAAGATCTGGCTCAAGGTTTTCGTGATATCGAGCAGAGTGATGATCTCTATGAAAATCTCTTTGAAGATATCGACCTCTACTCTAAAAAGCTAGGGGCAACTCCACAAAAGCAAACCAAACGGTAGCAGCAGTCATGAAAGAGTTGGCTGTACTAGATGTGGCTGGTCATGCTGGCGATATGCTGGGGGATGCCTATGAGTATCTAATCGGTCAGTTTGCGACTGACTCGGGGAAGAAAGCTGGTGAGTTCTATACGCCTCAGCCTGTTGCCAAGCTCATGACTCAGATTGCCTTTTTAGGTCGTGAAGACCAGGAAGGTTTTACCATCTATGATGCGACTATGGGATCCGGCTCTCTCTTGCTCAATGCCAAGAAATACTCTCATAAACCGCAGACAGTTGTCTACTTTGGTCAGGAGCTCAATACTTCGACCTATAACCTAGCTCGGATGAACATGATCCTACACGGCGTTCCAGTTGAGAATCAATTTCTACACAATGCCGATACTTTAGATGAAGACTGGCCGACTCAAGAACCGACCAACTTTGATGGAGTTCTCATGAACCCTCCATACTCTGCCAAGTGGTCAGCAAGCTCTGGCTTTATGGCTGACCCTCGTTTCTCTCCTTTTGGGAAACTGGCGCCCCAGTCCAAGGCTGACTTTGCCTTCCTCTTGCATGGATATTACCACCTCAAGCAGGATAATGGGGTCATGGCTATCGTCCTTCCCCACGGTGTTCTCTTCCGTGGTAATGCGGAGGGAACCATTCGCAAGGCCTTGTTAGAAGAAGGAGCCATTGATACGGTTATCGGTCTACCAGCCAATATCTTCTTTAATACCAGCATTCCGACTACGGTTATCATTCTTAAAAAGAACCGTACCAATCGTGATGTTTACTTTATCGATGCTTCTAAGGAGTTTGATAAAGGCAAAAACCAAAATATCATGACGGATGCCCATATCGAGAAGATTCTGGAAGCCTACAAGTCACGTGAGGAGATGGATAAGTTTGCCCACCTAGCAAGCTATGAAGAAATTGTCGAAAATGACTATAACCTCAATATCCCTCGCTACGTGGATACCTTTGAGGAAGAAGAAGTAGAGCCATTGACAGACATCGTCAGCAAGATTAACCAGACAAATCAAGCAATTAAAACCCAAACGGCTTCATTACTGGAAATGCTCAACCAACTCCACGGCACCACACCAGAAGCTGATGCCGAACTTAAAGAGTTTTTGAAAAACTTTAAAGGGTGATGGGGAAGTAAGATACGATAATTAGATTAAATATTCCAGTCAGAACAACTTTTGGCTGGTTTTTATTTTCTAAAGATGCTATAATTAAATTACCTAAAAGGTAATTTAATTTAACAGAAAGGGATATATGAAGCTGATCTATACAAACAAAACTGTTGAAAAGCAGTGCACGGAGCTGAGACGAGCGAAAAAGGATTTTTCAGATAAGATTGCTGTAAAGTTGCATCAATTGATTAACTTTTTGGAAGTAGCAGATTCTTTGGCCAGTGTGACAGCTTTTCCTAAATATCACTTTCACCAACTCAAGGGAAAGAGACAGGGACAGTTTGCTTTGGATATAGATGGTCGAAAGAGTTCCTATCGGTTGATTGTAGAATTTCGTGATGAAGATTTAGAAAAGGTGTTTCCAAGTCCTGTTGAAATCGAAATCCTAAAAATAGAGGAGGTCAGCAATCACTATGAGTAATAAAATTGTTGAATACAAAGACCTGATTGCTTTTCATCCAGGTCAGTATGTTGAAGAATTGATTGAAGATTATAACGTAACGCAAAAAGAATTTGCGGAGCGCTTAGGAGTTTCGGCAAAGACTGTCAGCAAGCTGGTCAATGCTGAGGAGTCCATCAGTAAAGAGACGGCTCATAAGTTAGCCAAGCTAAGCGGTGTTTCCATGCAAACTTGGCTCAATCTTCAGAATGCTTACGATGTAAAAGTTGCAGAAATTGTAGAACAAAAAGAGTTAGAAGAAGGTCGCGAGAAAGAAATCTGCGAGATGATTGATTTCAAGTATTTTAAGGAAGAAGGCTACGTGTCAGACAAACGCTATAGCTTGCAAGAAAAGATTGTCGAGCTTCGCAAGATTCTAGGTGTGGCAAGTTTAGAAAATCTTACATCCTTTAATCATCTAGTCAGCTATCGGAATACTCGTGAGTTCACGACTAAAAGCATCGTCAACTCTAATATCATGCTGGAATTGGCATCAAAAAAAGCACGTGATACAACAACTACTAAGCTCAACCGCAAAAAGCTAGAGAGAAGCTTGCCTGCTTTGAGAAAGTTGACCAGACAAGACCTAGAAGTCTTTCCTCAACGCTTATATGATATCTTGCTAGATTGTGGTGTTGTCCTAGTCGGTTTACCTGCTTTGCCAAATGCTAATCTGAATGGAGCGACTAAAAAGTTCAGTAATGGTAGTGCCTTGCTTTTACTGACGGATCGAAACAAAGCATCAGATATTTTCTGGTTCTCACTTTTTCATGAGATTGGGCACATTCTGGAGAACGATTTTTCATCTGATGACGGAAATAGTGAATCCTACCGACGGTCTGAGGAACGAGCAGATCAGTTTGCAAAAGATTTCTTGATTAGTCCAGAAGACTATCAAACTTTTGTCAAAAAAGGAAATTTTGATAAGTCGGATATCATATGTTTTGCGGAGGAAATCGATATTCATCCGAGCGTAGTTTTAGGCAGATTACAAAATGAGGGCATTCTCAGTTTTGACCGTTTCCGAGAACTAAAAGAAAATTATTACTTTGTTTCATGAGTCGTAGGAAGTTTTTTAATATGAAAAAAGCTTCTTACGGCTAGTACTTAGAGCTGCTTTATTCGCTCATTTTATTAATATAACTTTGTTTCCGTATTTCCTGGGAACTAGTAGAAAGTTAGGAGAAATATGGAAACTAACAACCAACGTGCCCTTTGTCAGCAACTCTGGGCGGAAAATAAATACCTTGTTTTGAGCCATTCTAGCAATATTTACAAGGACATTCGCCAGTATCTCAAGCAAGAAGTGGTGGAGCTGAGTCAGGTTCAAGAGATGATTGACCGTGCCTGCCATATTCCAGAACACAGAGGTCAGGTTTGCAATGCTTTTCAGCATATTTGGGGCTATTTCAAGAAGAAAGCAACGGAGACTGAACGCAAGGATTATATGTTTTTACTGGAGCGTTATCACTCTGGTCATGCCACCAAAGAAGACTTAATTGCTAAGACGAAAGCTTACTTGAACGTTACCCAAATAGCTATCTTCAAAATTCTACCTTGCTGAAAGGAGACTTCCATGAGACTTTGGCATGAGGCTTTGATTTCACAACTTCCCCGTCCGCAGCTCTTGGGGCAACATCGAGAGTGTTGCGCCCTTCGTGGCAATGGCTGGGGCAGAAAGCATGCGACGGTTGACTATGTCTTTACCCACTCGCCCTATCGTCTCTATGCCTATCATCGCTTGATCATGGAGGAGATGGCTGACCGTGGTTATAATGTCAGTCCAGAGTGGTTGGATAAGAACTACCGAGGGAAGACCTGTCCTCCTTATCAAGACTTAGCAGAGGAGAAGCTGAATAGTCCTATCTATAGCGAACATGACGTTGCCTACTATGAGGAGTGTCTGGCTAATCTCCGAGAGAAGGGGATAGAGCTATAGTCTTTTCTAATAACAAGCCATAGTCAGC